>JACCDG011927936.1_pt1 | contig 11647 bp, 6 predicted proteins | sample 7442471 | NCBI WGS metagenome assembly JACCDG01 (sample SAMN15323444, study PRJNA562643) | freshwater metagenome | isolation source: river surface water | place: USA:Blue River Watershed | collected 2017-08-17
GCGGCCTCGAACTCATTGGGATCGAATGCATAACCGTAAATCCCCGAAACGGTGTACATCGAGTAGTGATCGCCCAACATAGCGGCGCGTACAAAAACGCCTCGGGACCAGAAGTTATTCATCTTTTCTTCGGCCGAGCCTTTAGGGCAGTTCATGGCCATCGTGGCATAGTGGCTTCCAAGGAGATTCAGAGGCTTCCTGAAATTTTTCTTTGCGATGGATTCGATTACCGCGATCGACGCCCGAGTCTCAGGATCAGACTCGGATCGCTTACTGACATGCCAGCGATCGCTTGCCGCACGGAACAACTTCCTGTCCGCGTCAAGGTTGGACATGTCGACGAGAGCTTCCCCTATCTTGACCTTCTGGTCTTTCTGCGAGCAGCCCACCTGCGAGAGTACCCCAGCAAGGGTGAGTGCAGCAACGGCTCCCCACGTCATCAAATGATTCCTCATGGGCTGAATCTTATTAACTGCCTTTATTTCGACAAGCCTTGCTGCGAGGTGGAAGCAGGCGCGCCTTAGTAACCCGATAAACTATAATAGTATTCACTATTACATCGATAAGCCAGTCTGTCCGCCCATCTTCTTCAGATGAGCGACAACGACGAACTGAAAGACTCCTTCCAGAGCATCATAGATGAGGCAAAGAAGACGCGGAGCTTCGAGTACCAACGCCTTGACGCCGACGGCAACTGGGCAGGCGGCTTCCACCTGAGTTGGCACCGCGACACCCAGGCCTGGACCCTGATTTCCGGATCTATGCCAGGGCCTATTCCGCGCGAGTACGGGAAGACGAAGCCCGAAGATTGGGAGCTATTTTCCGTGATCATCGGGACGACTGACATGAAGCTCTGGACGGACCTGCCAAAAGATGACGACGACAACCAACTGGATCGCGTCTGGCTTTTCTGTCCCACCGCTGCGTCGCAGTATTCCGGGGTGGGAATCGATCACCGTCTTGCGACTGTAAGCAAAATAGCCCCTGGCCTCTCCGATGTTGCCGACCTGATAAGGGCGTGTGACCTGCAGGTCGACGGACGTCCGGCGATCGAGGCCGAAGATCCTACCCTGGAAGACTTGGGACGAATCTCCGAGCTTCGTCCGCTGGCATATTCCGGCGATGAAGACGCACAGGCTGAGCTTGGGGCACGCCTCATCGCGGCGCCGGCTCAACACCGCCGGTTTGAAGAAGGAATCAAATGGCTGACGACAGCTGCGAGATCCGGAAACGCCTCCGTCGAGTTCAACCTAGGGACTTCTTACCTGCTTGGATATTCCGGCAAAGCCGACCTAGAGTCTGCCCACATCTGGTTAGAGAAAGCTGCAGCCAAGAAACACCTGGGGGCCATGCGTAACGTCGGTTTGATGACCCTGTACGGAAACGGCTGCCCTAAGAACGAGGCACTCGGCTATGATTACTTGCTGCGTGCGTCGAAGCTGGGCGACTACCCTTCACTGCTTAACATCGGTCAGCTCTTGCTGGACGGAACCTACGTAAAGAAAGACCCCCAGGAGGCTGCGGCATGGTTTATCTTGGCCCATCACATGGGCGCGCCTGATGCTTCCGAAAAAATCGAGTCCCTCAGGAATTACTTTGATGAAGACGACCTGCAAAGGATGGTCGAAACTGCCCAGGCCCGGATTCCAAGCCTAAGCGCCGAGCTCAACAGCTGAAAGACGTCCGCTCCTGGTCGTCGGCTCTATCGGCCAAGGGCAATCGCCATTCCCAAAAGCACGACTATCACCGCGAGCAACAGCCAGATATCGTCAGGGCTAGACCGTGGAATACGCTCGGGCTCTCTTGGGTTTATATACTTCGTGACGCTCCTATCACGGCTGACGCTGCCACACCTCTGGCATGCCAGGCCTGAAGACAAAGCCGTTCGCTTCAGGTCCTCGCTGCCGCATCGATCACAAGTCTGGGGAATATACATGGAAGGCTATTCCCGTGAGCAGGCAGCGCCCACTCAGTTGTCTTTGCTGTCGGCCATGGTCAGGGCCGAGAGGACGAAGTCCTTGATCAGGGGCGTGCAGGCCTTGAAGCGGATACGGTTACCGACGAGGTCGCGGTGACGCTTGAAAAGGTTCGCGAAGCAGGCGTTGGAGAAGGAGTCGGTCATGTTATCCACGCCTTCGAAATCGAAGACGACCGACTCGCCTCGCTGGAGCGCAGGCTCGACCTCCTGGGCGCAAAAACGCACGGCGACGTCGCCATCCGCAAGGAAGGTCGAGTCGAAGCGTAGGCGCATCTGGATCGTCGTAGACATCTAATTAACTACTAAACATTGTATCAGAGCCAGTCAAGGGAGGGCCCTTCCCGAGCATTCCCAGATCCGTAAGTGCCTGCCTGCGAAGGTCCATGAAGGAAATCTGGCCCATGGCCGACGGATTGAAGGCGATGCTACAAAGCACCCCATGATAGGGCGGCCTGATCTCATGCGCCGGCGGCTCGATGGGCTTGTCCATGTATTTGAACTCATGGGTGAGGCGGCCGGAGTGGCTGGTAAGCTCGAAATGACCAAGGCACTCCTTGGCGAACAGCCGGCACATGGTAAGGCCGATACCACGGTTTACAGGTCCTTCTCCCTGGGAGCTGCTGAGGTGCACCTTGCTCGAGGACTGGCAACGGATGGCCTCTTCGACCCACTGCGCATCGTTCCAAGTCTCCCTTCCCTTCACCTTGGGCGATAGACTGGTGATATAGCTCTCTTTGATGCCGATACCGTTGTCGGCTATACCGATCTGGAAAAGACCCGTCTCGTAATACTGGGCCATGACATAGCCCGTACCACGGCTATGCTGCTGGACATTCTTAAGGAGCTCTCCCAAGGCATAGCAAAGCAGCTGCCTGACGTCATCGTTTGCGGACCGGCCGGACATCGCGGCCTTCACCATCTTCAAAGCTACGGCATCCACCTTCGTGTCGCCCTTTACCTCCTCAATCGGGACATAATTTGCCGTCGCGCCTTTCGCCGGGGCGCCGGCGTCGGCAATACCCAGCTTCTGGAAGAAGCCCATGTGCCGGATATATCCGACGACGGCATTCCGGCGGGTTACCGGCAAGACGGTGATATTCCGTCCATCAAACTCCTTCCAGCGCGTCAGCTGGGCAAGCAAGGCACAGACCGCACTCGGCTCATAGAACTCCATTTCGCTCATCGAAACGAAGATGTCGCCTTTGTTCAGATCCGGGACAGCTAGGGCCTTGATCAAGTCCTGCATGTCCGCCGAACCCGCACGTGCGGGTAATTGGACGAAGGCGTGCTCGCTCATGGAAATACGTTATGCCTAAGGCTTTCTCTTATGCCACCTGGAATATGCCCTAGGTGGTCACCTTTTCGAGAAGGCGGCTCTCGATCGCGGACACGAAGTAGGTGCGGAGACGCTTCACCATCAGACGGTCCTTCACCAGAACGCCGGCCTCAAGATTGGTGCGCTGGGCGTTACCGGTGAAGTTAGCGGAGGTCACGAGGGCCTCCTTGCCGTCGATGATCACGCACTTGGAGTGAAGGACCGCCTTGCCCTGCTCTCTCGTCTTAAGCGCCGGAGGGAAGTAATAGATTTCGGGAAGCCTTACTCCGTCTGACCAATTAAACCTTTTGAAGGTCTTCATATAGTCGATGATGATGCCGTCGTCCGTGGTCGTATCGTGCTCCTTGCGCTCGATATTGACGCAGAAAGTGACTTTGAAGTTCGGGTTAGCCTGCATCTTCGCGGCGAGAGCACCGAACAAGGCCTTACCGTTAAAGAAAGCGTAGCCGGCGATGATCAGTTCGTCCTGTGCGAGGTCGACCATACGGTGGAACATGGTCTCGGTCGAGGTCACCTCGGCGCCCTTCATGTGCGGACCGGTCAAGATGAGTTCGAAGAGTCGCTCGGGGTCTGGCTCGGATACCCGGGCATCATAGATCGCTTCCACTAGGACGGCTAGCTGAGGGATGCTGAATCCAGATGCATGAGCGGCGTTCAAGTCGGCCCAGGGGGCCTCCCATGAGTTCCCGCAGATGGCGCGCACATCGGCCTCAGACAGGCCCGCGGAGAGACGGCCTCCCTGCAGTGAGGTAGCTAGGTCCTTGAGCGTGGGCTCGCTGAGCTTATTGAATCCAAGGAATGCCATCGTCTTCAGGCGAAGAATGCCGCCTCACGGTTGCTCAGGGTCGGCACGACAAGCGAGCGATCCAGCATGTTGTTGAACTGCTCGCAGGAGGTCTCGGCGATCAGCTGGCATCCGTGGCAAGCGCTGCCGAGCAGGTTCTGGGCCCCTTCCGACCTCGGGTCATGGTTGGAGCACACCGGGTCATTCGAGCAGAGCTTGCCGCCCTGAAGTGCACGCAGGAAGTGACGGTCAATCTTACGGCCCGCCTCGATGAGGCCACCCAGGGTGCCCTCAGCATCGCTGGAACCAGTATAGATGAGGATGCCGTAGGAACCCTCCATGCCGACGCCACCGTAGATACGCTCGCGCAGCGAGGACATCGGGTAGCCGCAATCCAGGGCCAACGAAGTGATCAGCATGTGCGCCAGGGAATGCAGCATGTAGTAGGCTGCCCCTTCGAATTGGCGATCGAGCGTAGGGCGCTCGTCCTTCCAGACCTTGAAGCCCTGGCTAAGCACCTGCTCGCGGTCCTTGACCGCCTGCTTCTCCAACCAAGCCTTGATGACATCCGCCTTGAACTGGATGAAGATGCCTTCGCCTCGGTTCTCGACCGTCGGGAGCCACTCTAGGCTGCGCGCAAGCGATGCCGGCTTCAGGCCGCCCACGGATGATTCACCGTCGGACTTCGGGGGAATCGGATCGAGTCGGGTGAACCCATACTGAGCCACGACCTCGCGGAGGCGGTGTACAAGCACGATGTCTTGGACACACGACAAGGCCGGGCGATTCCATGCGTCCTTGGGCAGTTTACGGGCGAAGAACTCACCGTCCGGCTTGTCGGCAGACCTCTCGACCTGAGCGCCAGTAAAGGCCTGGAACTCCGCACCTTTTACAGAGAGCTGGGCGGCAGGGGCTCCGGACTTCACGGCCTCGATCGTCGCCATCACGACAGCCGGGGCGATGCCCTCGAAGTCGATGGCGAGATCAGGGATGGTCAGGAAACTCTTGAGAACTTCTACGCTAGGCGCGACCTGCAAGGTCTTCCAATGCTTACGGACCAACGCCACGATCGGGTCTTCGGCGACCGGGATCGAGATCACCGACTGAATCAGCGGGAAGTAGGCATTGGAAGCGCTTCGGGTCAGAAGGCGCAGCGGCTGTGTGCACTCTTCGTCTGCATGTAGCCCCAGCCATGGACGCTGCCCTCGGCAATGTCCGAGCGGCGGAGATTCGGTATTGGGCACGGCCGCATCGCCTAGGCCTCGCTCCCTTCCACAGGAACAGCGGATATGAATGCGGCTGATGTCGCCGGAGCTTCCTTCTTCTTCGATGAACAGCTCTCCGGCATCACAACCTGGCCCGCGGTGCACGTAACCCTTCCACTCGACATCAGAGATGTGGCCACGACGGCATGCCGCTACGACGCGAATGGGGACAGCCGAGTGCTTCTTCCCGTCGATTCGGTAGGTCTTCTGGCCGTCGAGCATGCTCCGATGCACGAGCGGGCGGCTGCGCCGCTCTCCGCGATAGGTCACATGATTGACGACGAACCACTGAGGGAAGATCCAGCCGGTGACCCTGCTCTGCGGCCCGTTGTCTCGCTCGGACTTGGGAGGGGGCGTGCGCAGGTAAAGACCGGAGGCGTGCTTGATATCCGCACGATCCAGCGACTCCTTTACCTTTTCCAGTAAACGGACCTCGGTGATACGGCATTGGTGCTCATGCTCGCCGTATCGCCATTCCTCAAGGCCCCCCATGATGATGGAGTCATCGGGGAGATCCACGAGCGACCCTGGTCCGAAGCTATGGACCATCTGGCTCATTCGAATTTCTGGCTTATGCATGGGTATTTTAGTTTCTGGGGTTCTTGGCCTCGATGACGACGACGCGTTCGACGTCACGCATGGACCTTGGGGCTCTGAATCGACGCTCCTTCGCTCCGGCGTCCTCAGCTTCCTTGCTCAGGAAGTCGAGGATCAGGCGCTTGCCGTTATCTGCTGCACCTTCACGGCCGTAGATGATGAATCCGGAGTTGGTCCTAGCCTCCAGGGCGATGGCATGCCAATCGGAGATCAGGGAACGAGCAAGCTGGCGTACATGCTCTCGGATGGCGTCTCGGTCAGCGTTGCTGAACTCGGCCATATGTTCGGCGGCACGCTCACCTAGGTAGAGTGCGAATTCATCGAGCTGCGACTGCGCGGACTCGATCTGCTGAGCGCCCTTGGGCGGCGTCAGCATCGGAACGGCATGTCGGCAGAGGCCGACCAGAGCGCCGGCCAAGGCACGGTCGAGGGCACGGGGCGAGAATGGGGTCACGCTTGAGGCCTCGACCGAGCGGTAGAAGGTCGCGTGGAAGTTGCTGAATCGCTCGTAGTGCGAGCGGTCGCGGGGGCGGTGCGCGTTCAGGATGGTGACCACGAGGCCGGGCTTGGTGTCTTCACGGCCGACTCGAGAGGTAGCCTGAATGTACTCGGCGCTCGTCTTAGGCTGGCCCATCACGACCAGCAGGCCGAGACGGGGGATGTCCAGGCCGACCGAGATCATGTTGGTGGCCAAAGCCAGATCCAACGAGTCTTCTGAGTTATGCGGCTTATCTAGGCGACGCTTGGTGTCGGCGACGTCCGACGTGCTGACACGCGAGGTCAGTTCCATCGGCTCACGGTTCTGTCGGTTTGCAAACAATCCGATTCGAGGCACGAGCCTGTCGCGTTCCGAATACTGTCGGATACGGTCATAGACTTCGTCTTCGAAGATGCGGCGGCTACCCCCGAGTTCCTTCAGGCTGTTGTAGTACGACAACAGGGTCATGTAGGGGTCGGCCGGGTGCTTGAGGCCGGCTTCGTCTAGCGCCCTCTCCTTCTGCTCCTTGCTCATCCCTTTGGTGTCCACCTTTATGGGTAACTGCTCGTACACCTTCTGGGCGGCAGCCATGAGCGCGTTCGAGACGCGCATAAGCATGACCTTCTGATTTCGACCCTGAACGGACAGGCCGAGGTAAAGACGAGCCGGGGATTCGGCAGCGGTCACCGTCTTAGCGAAGAACGAATCGCGTCGGTCAGGTCCGGGCGGAGGGAAGACCATGGATTCCTTACGTCCGAACAACGCACGGATCTGTTTGTCGGCTCGGCGAACGGTCGCCGTCGAGGCGACAATCTTGGGCAGGATGACCTTATCACTGATCTTGCGCCAGCAGAGTCTCTCGATCGCGCTCTCGTAAAGACCGGCCACGGTACCCAAGGGTCCGCTGATGAGGTGAAGTTCGTCTTGGATGATGAGATCCGGAGGCAGCAGGCCGCCCTGAAGGGGCGCCCCCGTCAAAGGGTGCTTATCCACCTTGCCGAACATCGTGCCTGCTTCGGCGATCCAGGGCAGAGCCGCGAATTTATCCAAGGTCGAGATTACGAAACAAGGCACCCGACGATATAGCGGCTCATCGACGGCTACGATCGGCAGGGGCTGTGACTCTACCTTGGAGAAGTCACAGTGTTTGTTTACACAGCAGACAACCAGGTTGGTCGGTTGATTGACATTCGGCCTTAGATGGAAGCTGTGCGGGCTGAGTTTGCTTCCGCACCACGGGCACTTGTCCAAGGGCACGGGGGATTCGGCGCTCTCCGGATGCTGCATGAACTGCCTAACCCGGTAGCGAGCAGTGTGCTCGCCATCATCCTGGGCGCTTCCCAGCTTGTTAGGCGTCGCTGAGCTACCCACCCAAAGGCCGACTTCGAAAGGCAGGGCGCCGAGATCGGTACGCTTCTTGCGCTCGAGCTCGAGGGCGCAGACAAGGCCGGCAGCACGACCCAGCTGGTCGATCGTCAGTAGGCGCAAGGTATAGCGCATGAGGACGCTGACACCGGCGTAGGCAGGCTCGGTCGGATTGACTAAGCGACGCATGACGATGGTGAACGCAGCCAAGCCGAGGTACGCTTCAGTCTTACCACCGCCCGTCGGGAAGAAGAGCAGGTCGACCGTCTTGCGCTCGGCGTGCTCGGGATTCACTACCCCTTGGATGGACTGAAGCACGAATGCCAACTGGAAGGGACGCCAGGCCGGCACGCGTACCGAGGGGTGGTCGGGCTGGAGAGGGACGCCCTTGCCCACGGCAGTACGCTGGCGGTTGGCCAGAGCCATGGCACGGTTCGCGATGCGGAACGCCTCGAAGGGCGCGCCACCTTGGGCGAGCAGCTTGATGCCCGCCTCGATTCGGCCCGCGGCATAGTCAGCGGAATCCAAGAGCGATTTACCCGTGGCCTTTCGGTCGCGCGTATTGAGAGACTCGAGTCCGGCGCGCTGCTTGAGCACCCAACTGCGGTATTCAGCGACGAGAGGGAGAAGCTTGTCGGCCAAGGCCTTCGGGTCTTCAGTGGCGGCCAGGGCCTCCATGCCGAACTCGACGCCTTTGACTTCGCACGGAACGACCTTCTCAACCTCGGCGGTCGGTAGCCAGCGGGTCTTCACTTCCTTGCACCCTTCGGCCGTGGCGATGGCCAGTCCCGAGACTGCATGACCCACCCCATACTCATGGGTATCGCGATAATGGAGGTCGGCGATCTTGTCGTCGAAGTCGGCGGAAGTGTCGCCGGGGCGAGACGGGCCGCGGAGGTCGGGGCGAGCCACGAAGCCTTCGGCGCAACGCAGGGTCATCTCGGCCTGGAAGAGAGACATCACCACCGGGCTGATACCCTGCCCTGTCCGACAATTGGCGATGAAGACCGAGACCGAGCGCGTACCGACGGGCAGACCTGGGTCGAAATGCGGGGTCGCAGCCGGCTGGACTAGGACTTCGACCATGACTGCTCCCCCGGTTCCGCTAAGGGAAGAGTTAGGCAGCTCGAACGAGTCACGATCTTTGGTCAGGTCGATCTTAGCGTTCGTCGTACGGGGCGTGCGCTTCCAATGGCTACGGAACTTCACATCCTTCTCCTTGCCCTCGCGAAGGACCTTAAATTCCTGTTCGCGTAGGATCTGTTCGTATTCACCCCAGCTGAATTCGAGATCTAGGGACTTAGAGGATGCCGAGACCAGGACGCTGAGACCGAACGAGGACTGCAGGCGGACCGGCTTGGCAGCGGTGCGGTCGGCATTACCCGAGCCGTCGGCCGACTGTTCGTCGGCCGAATTGTCGCCCGAGTCTTCCGTCTCCGAATCCGGCTCGTCGGCGGCCGAAGGATCCTTCGGCATGAGGAATCCCCCTAGGTAGAACTGCGCAGGGGATTCACCCAGGATTTCCTCCCGGAGGGCCGGGTCGCCCAGTCCTTGCAGTGGACCGATGAGGTCGAGAGCCAACGTCTCCGTCAGCTGCTTTCGGACTTCGATAGAGTTCATGTGTTAAAGATCAGAAAAGTTCGGGGCCGGAAGAGTCCTTGGACTTCTTCGGCTTCTTGGCCTTCGTGTTGGCCTTGCCGGCGGTAGGGGCTGCAGATTGCTCCGCCTTCAGACGTTCCGCATGCAACGCCAGCAAACGACGCAGGATCTCATCGCGGACCTCTTCGGTGAAGTTCAAGCGCACCGATCCGGCGCTTCCATCTTCGTTCTCATAATCACCACTGAATTCATAAGCGGGGACGATATCAGGCCAACCATAGGCATCCAATACGGCCTTATCCATGGCGGCATGCAGTTCCCGCAGACGAATGATTTCCGGAGATTGATCGTCTGGAGAGTTTAGGCGATTCCCGAGCGGAGTTAAACCCAAGCTTAACGCTAGCATGAGTTCCGATCTGGCTTGATCATATTTACTGCCAAACTCCTCTAGTGCGGGTGTAAATGCACAAAACGGGAAGTTCTCGTAGCAGCTAGTACCTGTATACCGCAGACGGTCTTCAAGGCTTGTCCCAAACATTCGAGCCCACACCTCATGGACGTGTGATTGTACCACCGCGAAATGTGCAAACGAATCATCAGCGAAAACAGTGAGCGAGTTTGCGTAAACACAACCTGCAGGTAGGAACTTAAAGGTTAGATATTTTGCAGCCTGGCAGTTCGCCACAAGAACCCTTGGATTACCTTTAATAGCCCTCTTCAGCCCTGGGCGTGTTTCGGCAAATTGCCACCAGACGTCTCTGTTCTTTTCGCGATTATACTTAGCTCGTTCGGGCTTAACCTTTTCTTCGACAATCTTCCAAAGCAGCTTGTGCTTGGAGGCATCTACGTCGGCCATCTCGCCGAAATCGATTACATAACGCTCAGGTGAAAACATGGGCTGGTTATTTACCTGCTCGCCCCCTACGTAAGGTTTGATTAGGCCTTCACAGGCTGGATCTGCCTTAATTACTTCATGCATCTTTACGATAGATGATGCCTCCGGATTATTGTCTTCAAAAATAAAACCTGCCCCTGAAATCTTAGTCCCTTCAAAACAACCTGTTCCATTCGATTCAAGAGGCTCAGGCGTCTTTTCAATCGCAGTATCGATAAGGAACGAGTTAATCCAGGACGCCGGTTTACCATCCAGCGACGGCTTGAGCCCTGAACTTCCACGCGAGACCGCAATAGTAGCAATCAAAACGGCAGCCTTACCTGGCCAAGTTACTCTCCGATTCGCATCATAAATTTCTCCGCCCTTCTGACATATCTGCGATAGCGCACCTTCTCGGGTCTTCCCCTGGCGGACCGTCTTAGTTCCAATCAATGTCAATGCGCCTGGCGATTGATTTAAGCCTCTAGGACGAAGCATCGAGAAAGTCCTGTTGAAGAAATGGCCAACAAGATCGCAACGTCCATTCGCCAAGGGGCTAACAATCTCGAGGAGATATTCTAAGTATCCATCGGCGTTCCCGCCAAGAATCGTGTTAGTTCCCGCAAACGGAGGATTCCCAACAAAGACAGCGAAACCATTCACCTTGTCTGCAAATACTTCCGGGAACTCTAGCTCCCAATGGAATGGAGCAAGGGGCTTGGATGCGAATCGTAACGCATCGATAGCCTTACGCTCCGGAGATCCTGGCTGTAGCGCTTCGGCGAAGCGATCCGTATACCTATCACGCGCTTCGTTGCGGGCCTTGTCCTTCTCCTGGGAGAACCAGATGTAGACGAGCAGGTCTCCAGCCTGCTTGGCCTTCATCATCTTGCGGTCTGCTTCCGCGAGCGTGACCTCGAGCTCGAGCGTCCGGTCTGCATCCAGATTGCGCAGCATGAGGCGCGCCTGGACGGCTTCTTCGACTTCACGATCCAGGGTTCGCAGCTCAGGCAGAATCGATCCGCCCTTGGAAAGGTCCCAATGGAACTTGCGGATCTGTTCCTTGGACATGCCGACGAGGGCATCACCATGCTTCAGGGAGTGGTCCATGAAGGTGAACGGGTGGTCCTTGGAGATGGTCAGGAGCCACATGGACATCTTGGCGAGGTCCACGGCGGCGGGATTGCGGTCCACGCCGTAGATGCAACGCTGCGCGACCATTCGCATGGCGACGAACACGCGGTCATCAGCGCCCAACTTCTTGCACGGGTCCTTGTCGGGATACGCCGCCCAGGCTTCGAGCAACTTATCGGAAAGCTGACGCGTGGCCTCCACGAGGAACGCACCGGAACCCATGGCTGGATCACAGAC
>JACCDG011215266.1_pt1 | contig 11646 bp, 12 predicted proteins | sample 7442471 | NCBI WGS metagenome assembly JACCDG01 (sample SAMN15323444, study PRJNA562643) | freshwater metagenome | isolation source: river surface water | place: USA:Blue River Watershed | collected 2017-08-17
GCACTTCGGGGGATTGGGCTCTTTATTCTTTTGAGGATTATCGTTCTGGGATGAAAGACGTGGAAGTGAGCGCGAAGCCGGTGATGGAAAAAATGGAAAAATCTGCAGGACGTCTTCTGTGTGTTTGGCGCATTCCTTTTTTTACGAATGCAATTCTTCAAAACGCGGGAATCACTGCCGTAGTGAAGAATGGGGCGGGTGAAACTTCCTATTGGGCATTGAAACATGCGGGTGAAAAACCGGATTTTCATTTGAGGAATAGTTTTAGTTATCGATTTATTTAGGACGATCAAAGGGAACGGCTATGGGACAAAAGTTCGGCGGTAAAACAGGAATTTTATTCGGAATTGATCGGTTGATCAGTGAACCTGAGTTTCAAAAACAACTCCACGGTAAGCGCATTGGCTTAGTGGCTCATCCGGCTTCTGTCACTGAAGATCTCACTCATTCGATTGATGCAATCGCTTCTTTGCCGGGAGTGAAACTCACGTGTGCGTTTGGTCCTCAGCATGGAATGAAGGGCGATAAACAATACAACATGGTGGAATCGGAGGATGAACTGGATCCAGTCCACCAGATTCCGATCTATAGTCTTTATGGAAAAACCCGCCGTCCTACGCCGGAGATGCTTTCTCATTGTGATGGCGTGCTCGTGGATTTGCAGGATGTGGGTTGCCGGATCTACACTTATCTCACGACTTTATTTTACATGATGGAAGAATGCGCGAAGCTCGGGAAATTCGTGTGGGTGCTCGATCGTCCGAATCCTGCGGGTCGTGCGGTGGAAGGAAGTATCCTTCGCAAAGGGAATGAAAGTTTCGTAGGCATGGGCCCCGTGATCATGCGCCATGGAATGACTCTTGGTGAAATGGCCCGTTGGATGAAAGACACTTACAAGATGAATCTCGATCTTCGTGTGATGGAGATGCGTGGTTATTCAATTTCTCGGGCGCCCGGATATGGATGGCCTTTGGAGCAACGGGCTTGGGTGAATCCGAGTCCTAATCTTCCCACTCTTTCGGGCACTCGCTGTTATGCAGGCACGGTGATGCTCGAAGGAACCAATCTTTCGGAAGGAAGGGGGACGACACGCCCCTTGGAAGGATTCGGAGCACCAGACATTAGTGGTGAAAAAATCTTATCTGAAATGGAAAATCTCGCTGAACGAGAAAGAATGGAATGGCTGAAGGGCTGTTTGTTGCGCCCGTTTTATTTCGAGCCGACGTTTTATAAACATCAGGGAAAATTATGCAGTGGAATCCAAATCCATGTGGATCACGCACAATATTGCCCGGATCATTTCAAACCGTATCGGGTACAAGCTTTGGCATTCAAAGCACTTCGAAATCTCTATCCTGAGTATGATCTCTGGAGAAATTTTCCTTATGAATATGTTTATGATCGTTTGGCAATTGATGTAATCACGGGTTGCGATACTTTGCGGAAGTGGGTGGATGATCCTGCTGCGAAACTTTCTGATTTGGAAACTTTTCTTTCCAAGGATGAAAAGCAATGGAAGGAGCAGATGCGTGAATATCAAATTTATCTGTAATTTTATTTTTATTTCCACCACCGCTGTTGCAGGAAATCTCGAGGGCTCGTTGAAAAAAATGGGCAAGAGCGCATCAGCCCAGATCTATAATCTTACAGCTGCAAAACCATTGTTGAGTGTGAATGCGGATTCCGCCTTGAATCCTGCATCGAGTGTGAAACTCCTCACGGCGTATACAGCGTTAACAAAATTGGGGATCCATTACTCTTTTAAAACTTCTTTTTATCGCGAAAAAAAAGGTGATTTCTGTGTAAAGGGTGGGGGAGATCCTGCGTTTGTGATGGAAGATCTTTATCTCGTAGTGGAAACATTGAAACGAAAAGGGGTGGAAGAATTTTCAGGGAAGGCGATTCTCGATTCTTCTGTGTTCGATGAAGAACTTTATCCGGAGAATCGAAACAGCCAGGATTCTGAGCGTGCCTACAATTCACCGATTGCCGGACTCAACTTCAACTACAACACGATTTCTGTTTTTGTGAATCCAACAGAAAAGGGGCATGCAGCCAGGATTGGATTGGATTTTCCTTTTGATTTTGTCAAAGTGAAGGGAAAGGTGATGACCTCTTCCGGCACCGATGTGAGCTGGGATAAAAAAGGCAAAGATGATCTGGAAATTGTTTCTCTCGGTGGAAAAATCGCTGCAGGTGCGGAAGAATGGAGAAAGCCATTTCGAATCCGTGATCCCATTCATGGTTTTGGCGAAGCTTTTTTTAAAATGATGAATCACGGTGGGATTCCTACCAAAGGCGCGATGAAGATTTCTCGTGGTACTTGCAGTGGTGAACCGATGTTGGTGTATCAGAGTAAGCCTTTGAGTTTCATCGTGGGATTGATGGATAAGTATTCCAATAATTTTATTGCAGATGCGTTGGTAAAAACGCTCGATGCTGAAAATAATAAAAAACAAGGAACTTCAGAGGGTGGACTCAAACTCATTCGTGCAGAGATGAAAAAAATCGGGATCGATGTTTCTTCGAATGGGCGACAAGTGGTTTCCGGTTCCGGTTTGAGTGATGGAAACCATTTGGCTGCTTCCGATTTCATTGCATTGATGAAGCAGATCCATCGTGAAAAAACAATTCTACCGGAAATGCTGGCGTCTCTACCCTTGGCAGGAATCGATGGCACCTTGAAAAAGAAATACAATGGTACTGAAGTGCAAGGGCGCTTGCGCGGAAAAACAGGAACCCTGAATGGAGTGCAATCTCTCGTGGGGATTTATCCAACAATGGCGGGTGATTGGATTGCCGTAGCAGTAGTGGTGAATGGCGGGCATTCCATTCCCGAACGTGAATTAGCGGATTATCTCGGAAATTTGTAATTATTCAAGTGAGCGGGTAGTAGAATCAATCGGTGCGAGCAACGGTGGTTCGTTCATATTTCCACCGAGTTCGCGGGCTTTTTCGATGGATTTTTGTATGCTCTGATTTCCATTCCAGGATTTATCGATCGCTTCATTCCAGGCTTTGGTTGCGGTTTCGAGTCCGCCTTGCACGCGCGCGAGGCGTTTCACGAAAGTTTCCAATCGATCCCCGAGTTGCATCACTACATTCGAAAGTTCGGATGCTTTTTCCGATAAGCGATATTGCTTCCAAGCATGGCCGATCAACATGATGAGGGGAAGAATGGTAGCGGGAGACGCGAGGAATACCTTTTTCTCCATCGCCCATTGAAACATCTCCTGATCGCAATCAAAGGCCGCCCGAATCGCTGATTCAGATGGCACGAAGAGGATGACATACGGCAAAGAATCATTCACAAACTTTTGATATTCCTTACCCGAAAGTTCTTTTACGCGTTCGCGCAAGCGTTTCGCGAAATCCTGGTGAAGGGCTTTGCGAGAAGCTTCTGTTTCGACAGTTTCACTCTCGAGATAACTCTCAAAAATAGACGCTTTGGAATCGATCACGAGGTGCTGACCACTATGCGGAAGCTTTAAAACAAAATCCGGTTTGAGGGCATTTCCATCGGAACCAGTGGTGTTCAACTGTTCTTCAAAATCAATTCCGGCCACGAGATCACTTTGCTGAAGAATATTTCGCAACACTAACTCACCCCAGCGTCCGCGCACGCTTTGAGAAGTGGTGAGCGCAGATTTCAATCGCTCTGTTTCCTGGATGAGCTTTTGCTCCTGTTGGGAAATCGTTTGGATTTGTTTTTCAATTTTCGCGTATTGATCCGTGCGTTCTTTTTCAAAAAGCTGGATTTTTTCACCCGTGGATTTCAGGTGACCTTTGATTTCTTCAAAACTCTGAGTGAACTCTTGTTTCTTTTTGTCTAAATCATTCGTGTTTTGATTCTGGAGTGCCTTTACCTGGGTCTCCAGATTTCTGTTCAAAATTTCTTGTGCCAGGAGGGAGAATTGATCTTTGATTTTTTGTTCGCTGAGTCCGGTTTGTTCGGCGATGGTTTTTTCACGGATCAGCTCCGCTCTGAAATAGAGATAAGCGATCGCTGCGCCGGCCAACAAACCAGTGATGAAAATGAGGATCAAAGTTAATGTCATTACTGCTCCCGTGAGTTTGCCGCTTAAACGTATTCGAGCGGTTCCACAAACTGTAAGTCAGGGACGAGCTTTTGACAATACACAGATTCATAGGGATTTTTTAGTCGTTTTAAGGCTTTTTTCTGCAATTTCGGATCAATGATGCCTGCCGAAGCAAGGATTTCATACTCTTCCATGGCTTTCTCGTGCTGGCCTAGTAAATCCAGGCAAACTCCCCTGAAATAGCGGGCAACTTGTTGATGGTGAGTGCTCATTTTTTCCCCGAGAGCAGTTTCAAAACACTGAAGAGCGGTTTGGTAATGTCCGGCAGTACGGGCAAGGAGCAATTCAAAGTAACCTCTTTGCATGAAGAGGTGAGGATCATTTCCTAAAAATTCGGTAGCGTGAATCAGGTGTTCCAAAACTTTTTCGGGTGCTTCGCTCATCACATGCCAGGAGCAATAAGCGAGATAATAACAATGAAGTGCTTTCATGAAATCGGGTGAAAAAGGATGAGGGAGACTCGTGAGGATGGGATGTTCGAGCGCAAGATCCATTTTTTTCCAATCGGTAGGAATGGTCAGGTAAGGACCGAGCGACGTGGGCGTTTCTGCGCGAGTGGAGAGAAGGATCTCGTGGTTTTTTAAATCGATGGCCACACTTTGAATCGTGGTGACGACGCTCACCGAATTCCCAAAAATGCGCAGTTCTCCCGTTTCAAAATCCTGATGATTTGCCAAAGAAGAAAGCGCTTGTTCCATGGAGAGGATTTCTCCTGGATGAACAGTGAGGTTTTCTTCCAAGGATGCTTTTCTCGATTCCACATCTTCGAAGAAGGAACCGCTAAAGTGGAGTTCTTCCTTCTTGAATTCAGGGCATTGAAATCCATTGGAGTGGGCATGCGCCGGATGATCGGGAGACATTTCCCGAGAGAATACTTTTCCATGGGAGAGTTCGATCGTGACGGCGCGATTTTCCCGCTCGCTCGCGAGATTGATCGCCCAGGAGCCAATTGTTCTGAAATTTTTGCAAAGGAAAATTGCTTCATCAATGGAGTGAGCGCTTTCGAGGATTTCTTGTCCGAGAAAAAAGATGGGCGCACCTTGCATGGAAAACTTTTTTGAAAAATGTGCATGAAGAGAAAAGGCGATTCCACTTTCATTCACACCGGTGAGTCCGGCTAAGTGAATGCCCAGTGATCCGATGGAAATGTAATTTTGGAAACGGGTTTCCGAAGGTTCGTGAAAAAAAACAGCGGGCCATTTTTCCCAGTGTCCGGCGGCAGGATAATCCAGGTTTCGTAGCAGGGTGAGTGCTCCGTTTTTTCCCGTGCGAACGATCGCACTGGAGCATCCCGGCATTCCGGATAAAAAATGAGGTTTCACCCTTTCGCTCGTGAGTGCAGCCAGTACCATCAGCAAATCGGGTTGATAAAGAGCGAAAATCAATTCGCGCGGTGAGAGATGAGAATTTCGGGCAAAGTCTTCCAAGCGGGAAGAGTAGCGTTCATCCAGGTTTCGGTGATGACGAAGAATCGTTTTTTCATAAGTGGCGATGGCAGTTTGGACAGCCATATTTTTAACAAAATCAGGAAGAAGGGTGCTGCTCCGAAGAGCGCGCTCGATGAGCGATTGATTTTTGACTGCGAGAGGACGAGTGGCCAGAGTTTTTCTTTCTTCTCGGGAAAGTTTTCCAATGGCTTCACCATGCTGGATTGCACGCTCTGCATCGGTTCCGGAAAAACGTAGAATGAAAGGATCCATAATTCTAGTATGGCAAAAAATGCATTGTCATTCCATGAGATTGCTTCAAAATAAATAGGAATGGCATCCCATGGAGATCTCTCAGCGGAGTTGAAGAAACTTCGTGAAAAACACCATCAATTTTATTTGTCCGTGTATACGTCTACCGATGCGTTGGTGAATCGTTATGTGTGTGGTGGCGGCCTCGATCTTGGTTTGAATGAAGAAGGCATCGAGGATGCACGGAAATTAGCGCGCCGGTTTCAAAAAAATCCATTGAAGGTGAAGAAGATTATCACAGGCCCTGAGCTGAGAACGGTCCAGCTCGCTGATTTATTCCATGATGAGTGGAAAGGGAAGATGTTGATCTTCCGTGAGTTCGCAGATCAATTCATGGGAGATTTGGAAGGGAAAGTGATCGCTCAAAACATAGATGAATTGAACCCCCCTCGTGGTGAGAGCTTTGCGCAGTTTTCTGCCCGTGTTCACAATGGGTTAGTGCGGGTCCTTCAAGAAAAGGATTTATGTTTGATTGCTGCTCATCCACGCGTGGCGAGGAAAATTTTTGATTGGATCGGCTTGAAAGAAGAAAAGGTAGATATTGGTGTTTTGTATTCGATTGATTTACCTGCCGGTACCGGGAATGCCCATTACCGGCAGGTTTGAATTATAAGTGGAGGGTTCCGCCGAGCAGGAACTTGATCTGGCTCACAGGGGAACTCGTAGTAAAGTGAAATTCTGGCCCCATTGAAAAGCAATCACTCAAATAATAATCATATCCCAGGAGCACACCAAAATTGAATTCACTGGTGGATCCACTGAGCGTTCCAACGCTTGCACTCAAAAATAAGAGTCCCAATTCTGGTCCGAAGTAAAAACCAGTATTGCCTACCTTTCTAAATAAAGTTTGAAGCATGAGTTCGCTGATTCCAGCACTGGCAGTACCAATACTAGTAGACGCACTTCCTAAAGAAGAGTTGTTGAAAGATAAGGCAAACGCCAGCTTAGAGAAATCTCCCAACTGAGCTGCATTCACCCCAAAGCGTCCACCCCAATTGAATCGAGGATCTGCACCGGAAACACTAGTGATTAAATAGCCACCCAGATTGACGCCGAAGAAAATTTCCGAAGTGCTTCCGCTCATGTGCGAATCTGCATTCGAAGGGACATCGCGCTCCAGGCTCGCCACTTCCGATTGTTGAAAACGTTTCTTGGTGCCATTGATCAAGCGAATGTCCACGTGACGGTTCGGAACATCGGAAAGGATTTTTCCTTCGATGATAGTGCCATTTTTCAGAATCACCTGATCCATAGCAAAGGCAGTGGAGCCCAAAGAGAGGATAATTGTTAATAGCGCAGTGCATAATTTGTGTAGTTTCATATACGGCATAAGGTAATCCTAAGGCAAGTCTTTGCCAATTTGTTTTTGAGCTGGGTAGGCTCGGTGCTAGAACCTTTCCTCATGAAACGTCTTACTCTTTTATTCTCCATTCTTACTTTTGCTATTTTTTCTTCTTTTGCCCATGCATCCCTTCAGTTTGATCCTGAAGTTCAACCTATGTTGAAAAAACAGGTTCTGGAGGATTTTGCATTTATTCAAAGTATTAAATCCACTCAAGCCTCACCACTCCATCAGAAAATTTTCGGAACGGTAGATGGCACCAATTATTTCAAATGGTTCAATGAAAGAGTTTTTTCTGTGGGAGTGAATGGTTGTGGCAGTCCATCCGCTGTGGCCTGCGTGATCATTATGTTTTCCAACAAAATTTGGATGACCCTGAATTACACTAAATTCAGCCATCCACAAATTGCGCGTCTTTCGGTGATTTATCATGAAGCACGTCATACGGAAGAAGGGCATGGATATTGGTCGCATGCGACTTGTCCGGTGCCGTTTAAAAATGCTCAAGGGCAAGACATGCAAAGCATCTGGACTGGTTCACTTCTCGCTGGTCAACCAGCTTGTGATACCACCGCTTTTGGATCTTACGGAAGTGAGACTATTTTTCTGAAGAACATTGGGAAAAATTGCACTTCCTGTTCTGAGAAGGTCAAGGCGGATGCTGATCTCTATGGTTCGGATCAATTGGAGCGTATCATTGATCCAACTTCGAAGAAAAATATGATTGAAGACTTCGCGCTTTCATTGAAGAAAAAGTGAAATTCCATCGTTCTGCTATTTTCATTTCAGTCCTCGCCGTGATTTTTTTCGGATGCTTTTTCCTGTTGAAAAAGAATGCTGAAATTTTACGGGAGGAGGATCATGCAAAGATTGAAATGATCCCCGAAGCGGGAGTAGAAGCGGGTGCTGCACCCATTCCACCCGAGGTGAGTTCGGAATCCTTGAATCCACAGGAGCGCAACCAGCTGCAAGTTTTTGCTGAAATTTTAAAATCCAAAAACGACAATGATCCGAGGATGGATCAGATGCTCAAAAACCTCAGTGAGCCGCTAAAGGCCGCACTCAGAAAACAGTATGATGAAATGAAGATGGAAGCCCGGAATGAACGGGGGACAATTGCATTTTTGATTGGCAGGGAATTGAAAGAAGGGCGGGGATCCCTTGCCGATGTGGAATTTTTGAAAAAGGTGTTGATGGAAAAACCCTGCCTGAGTTTGCTTGATTGTTCCAAACCTTCGAATTCTCAAAACCCTGAAGAACAGCATTTGGAAGGAATTTCTGAAACCACCGCACATTATCCACAGCTCATGGATCTTCGTTATTTAAAACAGAGTTTGGAAAGTGGAAATCTTTCAGCAGAAATGAAAGCAGCGGTGATCGCCGCTTTGGAAGCTGCAAGAAATTCTCCTCATCCCCGAGTAGTGCAGGAATCGCAATCCATTTTGAATTCAATAACGCACTGAATGATGTATTAAATTCAAGTTTTTTTGACGGTGAACCGATAGTTCTTCTAATGGGTCGTTTATTCACTATTTTGATGATCATCACGGTTTCTGCAGAGGCAAGAGTTCAGGGTAATGATCCAATGAAATGCATTCTTGCTAAGCCAATGGTAGCAGGCTCCAGCGTGAGTTTTGGTTTGGATGGAATCAGTTTCGCGGATCATCTGGTAAATAAATATGGCCGGCAAAAGAATATGATTCATGAAGCTTATCCTGGTGCAGCGGGTGAAACGGTTATTTCTTATCCGAGTTTTTCTAGGGGGATCAAATCAGCGAGTGTTGTCTTGGCGCTGGATTTTTTTTATTGGGATCAGTTTTCTTGTCAGGGCCCTGACGGGGAAAAAAGAGTGAGCGATACGATTCATGCCTTGTTTAAGAGATCTGTGAACAATGGCGTGCCGCTCGTTTTAGGGAATATAACAGAGGGGATAGCTCCTTTCACGAGAACTCGTTATGAGCATGCATGTGCTGAAACCATCAATCACAGTTTAAAGGTGGCATGTGATCAATTTCCAAAAAAATGTTTATTCGTGGATCATCGGGAACTGATTAAATTCGTAAACGAAACTTTTGCCCCTAAGCTTGCTGGTTTATCTGAAGTGGAGAGAGCCCGCTATATCAAAATGCACATCACTCGTGATGGAGTTCACCCTCGTACGGATGCCTATGCGGTGATCGCAGAATATTTGGATCAAATGATCCGCGCTTCAAATCTAGAATGCAAATGATTACATAAAAATTAATATTTGGCGTATTACATGCATATTCCTAGGGATGGAATGGTTAAAACACTTATTGCCTGTAGTGGAAGCTGGCTTAAAATTTTATTTAAGCGGGCAGTTGATTAAAAAATCTGCACAGAATGCCAAAGCCGTGGCTATCCGCAGCGGGATCATCGCATTTGGATTCATTTCTTTTTTTATTTTTTTTGCAGCATCAATCCTGATGCTATTCATCGATCTCGGCCACCAATTTGAAACCCATGCGGGTGTTCACTTTAGTGGAATGATGTTGAGCGGGATTTATCTCGTGAGTTTTGGTATTTTGATTTTCGGGATTTGTTTTGCGATTTCAAAAATAATTGAAAACCGGGAACGCCGGAAAAAGGCAGTTTCAGAGGTGAATCCTTATCATGTTTTGATTCAATACAGCGAAGAACTTTTGAAAGTATTAATCAAACAGCTTAATTCGAACCAGCGCAACGAGTGAATTTGAAGATTTTAGTCCAGCAGAGGAGATCCGTGATCAACAGAATCAAGAATACTGCCAAGGCAGTTCCTAGGATTGCTCCTGCCGCGTCTGCACCTCCGGGCAATTGATCGATTTGTGCGTTTAGTTTCTCCACTTCAGCATCGGATAAGTTGGCAAGTCTCTCTTTTGCTTCAGTTAAACCCACGCCGTATTCCTGCAATTTTTTTAATGCCCCTTCTTTTTGTAACAGCAAGATCAAGCGATCCCGAGGGCTTGTTTGATCTTGCTGGAGGAGAAAAGTTTCAGTAGAAACCATTTCTGCTTTAGCGATGGGGGTGGTGGGGATGAGGAATGAACAGATAAGAAGTATTTTCATAATTTACGATATGTTTCTGCCAAGTTGTTCAAAATTGCCGGAGATTTTGGATCTAATCTCAATGCATTTTCAAACGCTTTTGCTGATTGTTGATATTTCCTGAGAGCAAAAAAAGTATTTCCCAGTCCAAAAAATGCGCCTGTACTCTTCGGCCATTTTTTCAAGATGTTTTGATAAGTGAGGTTTGCTTCTTGATTTCTTCCAGCCCGTTCCAAAGCGCTGGCAGCGGTTAAAATTTTGGATAAGGGGGTGGTCTCTGGAATTTTTTGAGGTGGCAGGATGATCAAACCCCAATAGTCGGCATCTTTCCAGGTGCGTTCGAAGGAAGAAAGATCCATTTTTAAATTTTGATTTTTGCCCGAATGCAAGATGAGTTCTTCTTGTTCAAGATCATAGCCATGCAGAACGGCATAGTGCCACAGTGGGTTGGCGGAGGAGCCCAAGTTTTGCAGAACCACGATTGGATGATCATGACTCACTTCCGTGAGCGCGTCTTTCAGGTTGGAGACTGTGGTGGCGATTAAACCCAATCGGCGAACGGCGCTTAAATAATCAATTTGCAGTGTGCCTTTTTTTCCAGGGGTGAACATTTTTGGAGCAAGTTCTTCGGGAGTGATTTCCACGCCTGCCCAATTGGCCACCATGGCGAGAGAGGCAGGGCCACAATAGTTTTCAGTTTGTGCGATGAAAGGCACATTCGAAATTTGATGTTGACGCGGAAGAGAGCCGAAATCCTGGAGCAAGGATCGGGTTTGAGGTGTGCTCGCACACCCGAGAGTGAGAAAACAGAGCGAGATTGAGCACCCTATTGCTTTTGCTTGTTTCATGCCGTGTAACTAGCATGATCTGTGCCGTTGGTGTGAGTGTGGGCGAGGTATTTGTACTCAAGCGGTAAGATTATTTTTAATTTGCTTGAGTTGTTGCCAATGAATGTTTTGGTGAGCGGCAAGCACCCAGTACCATTGTCGTGCTGTACACTCGCCGAACCATGGATGACGGAGAGTGAGTTTGCTATCTCGATTTTTCATTTGGGTGTCTAGGCGTTGCATCAGTAGGGGTGCAAAAGAGTTGAACTCGGAGAAGAGGTGAGACGATGATTGATCGCTGGATGCTGAAGTGGGTTTAACTCTAGCTGTATCCACCATTACCTTTGGAACTGATCCATCCGCGAGTGCGAGAATGATGTTTTCAATGTTCTTGCTCACGATTAAAAGATGTTCGAGTAGCATGTCTACCGACCAATAGCGGGAAGAATCTTCCAACCCGATGATGGGATCGACCAAGATTTTGGTTTTTCTTTTTTCAGAAGGAATGTTTTCAATTGTTTTAAGAATTTTTGTCGTCGTTTTTTCGTAACGGGAGCGTGAAGTCTCCCAGGGGGTTCGCTTTGTCTGAA
>JACCDG011573417.1_pt1 | contig 11645 bp, 10 predicted proteins | sample 7442471 | NCBI WGS metagenome assembly JACCDG01 (sample SAMN15323444, study PRJNA562643) | freshwater metagenome | isolation source: river surface water | place: USA:Blue River Watershed | collected 2017-08-17
CTCTTTTCAAGATGGGCGAGGAGTGTATGCTTCTCCCCTGCTTTTTTCTCAGTCTCTTCTTTTGTAAAAAATTGAATAGCTTTGATACGTATTCCCCTACTATTCTGATACATCACCTCTAGATGCTCACTCTTCTTCCCGAATCTCTTGGTTACAAGTGGCATGACATCACTAAAACTAAACACAGGCTTTGGATTCCCCTCTCCAAAAGGCGCGAGTATCTCAATCGCCTTATACGTCAGGTCATGCACGTCATCAAAAGAGAGCTCCTCATCTGCCACAACCTCTTGCGAGCCAATCTCCTTTATTACTACATGTTTAATAGCCTCATTAAGTGAGGGGCGTAGCTTATCAATGTTCTCCACTGACACTGAGAACCCTCCAGCGCCTTCATGCCCACCCCATCCGAGGAACACGTCATGCCCGACGTGGGCCATCAGGTCTACAACTGAGACGTCTCCACGTGATCTGCAGGACCCCTTTAGCTCTTCTTTATTTTCGCCAGAACCCCATACAAACACTGGCTTCTCTGTTTCATCAATGATCTTCTGTGCGATAAGGCCTAGTATCCCTGGCCCCCAGCTCATATCTCCTACTACTACGACATCATCTCCATACACAGAGTGGTCGAAAGAAATACCAGACACGATATCCTTCACCTCACTTTTACGCTGATTATTAAGCTCTTCAAGGTCTCGAGCATACCCCTCCCCGCTTTCCTTGTCCTTCTCATAGAGCATGAGGTGTGCCTGTATCGGGTCTCCCATGCGTGACGCTGCATTAATACGTGGAGCAATAGTAAAAGCTATGTCATCCTCAGTAAGCAAGTCTTTTCTCACCCTCTGCTCGTTAAAAATATGTAAAAGCCCCGGTCGTTTGGTCTTTCTCAGCACCTTCAGCCCATAGTGAGCGAGCGCCCGATTCTCCTTCCGCAGTGGTACCATATCCGCAATGGTTGATATACCTACGAGGTCGAGCATCCACTTCTCATACCCATCTGGTAGCTCCTTAGCCTTTTGGTGTACCTCACCGAGTGAAATATCTATCCTAGCCTTAGAAAGCACTGCGCACGCAAGCTTCCACGCTACAGCACACCCGCAGAGCATATCGTCCCAATACTCGCATGCATCTTGCTTAGAATTAAGCACTGCGATAGCACCAGGCACCACTTGGGTTAGTTTTACGTTTTTAGTTTTAAGTTTTGAGTTAGAAGAATGCCCCTTTTTACTAGTTACCTTCTGCGTATCGTCCTCTGTCTCCTTGGTTATTGGAAGATGGTGATCAGTCACAATGAAGTCCAATCCAATAGACTTCGCATATGCCACCTCTTCGATATTAGTTATCCCAGAATCTACTGTAATAACAAGGGTAACCCCCTTTTCCTTTAGCTTATCTATTGCATGATTATGTACACCATACCCTTCGTTATGCCTGTGCGGTATATACATCTCTACTGGATACCCAATCGTGTCGAAGAACTCACGCAGTAGTACCCCGCCTGGTACCCCATCACAATCATAATCACTATATACTGCAATCTTCTCCCCGTTTCGTATCGCATCAGTGATACGACTCACCGCTTTCTCCATTCCATATATCCCAAATGGATCACCTACATGCTTCTCATATGATGGGTACAAAAAATCATATATCTCTTCTTCTCCAACAACCCCCCTATTCTCCAAAATCTTTTTCGTTATCGGGTGCAGCTCATCAACCTTAAAAGTATCTCTCATGTAGGAACGAGTATACCTGAGATAGCTAATAGTCGGTAGTTACTAGTTTTAAGCTGTTTTCCCTAGCTTCTGTCCCACAAAAAATCAAAGTATCTCTGGTAGTTCTTTGCTAGCTGAGGGTTAGTAATCTCCACGATAAAGTATGGCTCCACAAACGAGCGTATTGATATTCTATCTTCAAGAATCTCTATGCCACTCGTATCATCTGCTACAAGTGGAGACTCCTTGCCCTCCATGAGTCCATCTGTTCTCTTAATATACTTCTCATCCTCTTTGGTAATTTTCTTAGCAAGCGCTAACCACTTTATTTTTTTCTTAAGATGTAGTTCGAGAAGTTCTTCCCCTATTTCACCTCCGACAAGCTCATGCCAGACGGGAGATATCCCAAGCGTACGAGCAGTCCCGCCTGTGGACATAATTTCATACGCGCGTCGTGCCTGCGTCACGAAGTCCTTTTGCCCTTCGTAAATTATAATCTGCTGGGGTGTTGCTTCCTGTGCGTATTTTGCTATCTCACTGGCTACATCCTTTGCTACTCGCACCCTGTCCTCCTGCTCTGCTACTAGTCTATGTGGGTCAGAGATTTTATACACCAAAACCCCTCCCACCTTAGATGAAGTCACTAGCCTTTTTTCAATTAGCTCTTCAAGAGTCCCGTACACGATGTTTCTATGAAACCCGGTCATTTTAATTAGTTCTCCTGCTCGCGCCTTACCTCTTTTTGCAAGATGAAGGTAAATATATGTCTGATTAGACGTAAGTCCAAGCTCTTTAAGCAATGTGTTTATTTGTGTCATAGAAAAAGTGATAAAGCTACAAAAGTCTTTATTTTAATTGTCTTTCTGTCATGTCACTAAGTGTCATCATAAAAGTGTTGACTATTTAATCACAATATCATAGAGTCAACCTGGAGTCAATCGGACTCAGTTAAATAGTTAGGAGGTAACCAGTGCAAACGAAGAACGTAATCGAGGAGCTCAATAAGGAAGAGCTAGGGCGTGCGTTCGCTGAATGGAGGAGATTCGGTCTAGCCGACTACTGCTGGGTAATTAACACTGCAGGTATAACCAACTGCCTTGTCGCTTCTTTAAAAGTAGAATGGCTCATGTATACGCTCCCTCTTTTTGTTGTAGCCTTTACAATAACGAGTATTGCTAATAGCTTTAACAAAAAACTCTTGAGGTTGTTTAGAGAAAAGCACCCCGAATGGGTCCACATTCCTGACTTCGAGTTTCTTAACATCTATTACATGGATGGCCGGCCCGTACACATGAAAGGAGGTAAGGGTGAAGACACCAACTAAGGAAACCTATACAAAAGAAGAGTTGAGGCACATGTCCATGGTTGGAGACCTTTCTGGTAATCTCTTTGGCGGCCCTCCTCCTGGAGTGGTGCTCGACAAGACAAAAGGAAAGCCAGCACACTTCTACTATGTGTGTTTACTCATTAACTGGGCACTTGTCATGCCAGCTCTCCTATATTTCGAAAAGCAAACTGATCCTTTCTTTGAAAGTATTAGTAAGTTGATTGTCGAATATGTAAGTCACGACCAAGAAAACACAGTGCTACCCTTTTTCCTACTCCTTTTTCTATTCATTATCTGTCTCCGTCCTGTCATATTCCCGATCGACGATGACGGGCAGGCCGACTGGCGATGGAAAAGCACGTAGCGGACGGGGGAGGCCACCAGCTTCCCCTCTCTATCAAGCGTTTAATTTCTTCAGTAAATTGAAAATTTGTTGAGATATAAGCCACGGAAACTTCCTTTTGATTTCTCGTTTCTCATCCTCTTTTGACTCCCTTTTAAGTTTCTTTCGTTATCGGATGCAGCTCATCAACCTTAAAAGTATCTCTCATGTAGGGATGAGTATACCAGAAAAGAAAAACAGCCCTGGTGGGCTGTGTACGGGTACTAGCTACCCGTTGTTAATGTGGCTGAGGTCGGTCGTGAAACCGTAAGGCACGGCCACTTGGCGCACCGTGTACATCGAAAAGATGAACGTCGCCTGCGCGATCTCTTCATCTGTGTACTCGTGTCTGTCGGTGAGGCGTGGCAAGCCACGAACCCCCATCACGATGACTGCGTCGCCAATGGACAGCTCCACACGCGGCGGCGTCTCGGGGACCCCAACGTGCAAGCCGAAGCGAGCGCGCATGGCATCCACCGTGGACTGATGCGACGGGTTGCAGCAAGAGACAACGCCGCGCGCGACGATCCCCGCAACGTCCTCGATCTTGAGGATCTGGCGGTCGATCACGACGCCATGCGAGCCGAACATCGAATCAGCGAGTGCAAAACCAAAGAAGACCTTTTTCATGTGCGTCCTTCATATCTGTTTCGCTTGCACTATGCAGCAGTCAAACGATACGCCTAATCACTAGGGAACAGGAAGCTATGCATCACTTCCTTTACTCTAGTGACAAGGTGAACAACACTACAACAAATAAACATCTCAACAGAACATTAATTATTTACATTAAAATCCTGATAAAGACGGCAAAGGATCACTCCCTTGCCACAACGTCTGCTGGCACACTCGAGACGAGTAGTGGCGCGATGGCGCAGACACCGAATACAATCACAATGAATGCGAGTGCAATCATGATTCCTCCTTTGGTTGACGATTACGATGCTTCGGTTGACGGCGGTAGTCGTTCTTATGGTCGACATGCCGTCCAGAGCCCGAACCCTTCTGATGCTTGGCCACGAAATTCCGCGGCTTCACGTCCTTTTGTTTCTTGCTCATTTGATGAGTCCTCCTGGTTGGTTAGTGCGCAGAGCGCGAGCGACTTCACGGCTTAGGGCTTCCCATTTTGCAGGGCCTCCGCGTGAATCGATGAATCGCTTGGCGGCTTTTGGGCCGCTTTCGCGAAGGATCTTGCGCGTCGTGCGCGTGACCCAATCAGACGAATCTTTCAACTTTTTAGATACCTCCTTTTAGTTAATGATTAGCGTAGCGACTCTGGTCGCCATACGCACCGAAGGGATCGAGTTCACGCATTTCTCTTGCGTGCTCTTCCCATCCTTCGTCGCTGCACTCGTTGCAGTAACCGAAGTTCTCTTCTTTCTCAGCAAGGAGACAGAAGCGACCGCACTCTTCACAGCGCACTTGGTACTTCATTTACTTCTCCTTGGTTATAACAATGATCTCTGTTTCGTTCTTTTGAACTCATCAGTACGAGTACACACTCGCATACAGATGGGCTTAACGCAGGCCCTCTATCAAAGTGTAGCGCGGGTATGTTTATAGTGACGATACCATTCACTCTTTCACACTGTCACTTAGGACAACGTGAGGAATATGTGTCTGGGATTAGCCCTTTTCTCCAGACGTTGCAACACTTTTACTACAGTTTCCCATAGCGTGACGGCACCACTGCGAGTGGTAGTGTGCTTTGACCGATCGTTCCTTGTTTCCAAGTGTACGAACAACCCTAATCCGGGGGTGGTTTATTACAATTCCTGCTGGCCGGCAGTTCATGTATGACAAGCTGCGTTGCTCGTCTTCCGCTTACTGGCTTTCGCCAGGTACGGCTTGGCCCAACGCCACTCCCCTTACTTGAGTTTCGCATTCATCTTGATCACACTCGGTGATCACCATGTAGATGATAGCGGTGCTAGTAACTCAAGAGGACTACCCTAGAAGCTTGCGGCCCCTAAGTTCATCCAACTAGCTTTCCAGTCCGACCAAGCATTGGCGTGCTTGCGACCTTCTGACTACCCGTGTACCCGCCAAGGCACAGGGCTGTACTCTTTGAAATGATCACACAGGTGTGGACCTGCCATTTCAATTCGTACATGGAGATTTCAATCTCAGACTTTCAACATTGCATCCGAAGACACTCTGCCTACTTATCCAAAACTGGACAATGGGTTGCTATCCCACCATCTATCGGAAGTTTCCTCCCTATCGCACTCTCCACAGCGCTTACCTGTATACCTTTCCATGTAAAGATATACATATAGGCGCTGTGGAAATTTCAACGAACTCTGTTTCGTTCTTTTGAACTCATCAGTACGAGTACACACTCGTAAACAGATACCAAAGGGGGTGGTGCCCCTTTGGTAGGATAGAGAATGACATACGCACCACCGCATATCACTCCTGGGTCCTGAGGACCCTCCTCGCCTACTTGGCGGGTTGGTAACGGAAAGAGAGGTGGGAACCTTCCAGGTTCCGTTGAACACCCCACGAGAAGCTTCCTGCTCCTCAGACAACAAGCAGACCTCTGTCTGTCCTTGTTGACCCTTCCGTCACATGCGTTGTGAAATCCAGTCACACACATTTTCTTATACATACGGCCATATATACAAGAAACTGTGTGCGACCATCTCACTTCTTTCTCAAAGAGCGTATCTCTGTCAACCTCCTATGCATCAGAGGCTGAAAAAAGATGTGATGATTTACCGCTCATCACGTGCGCCCCTCTTCTGTTGCCAAGCCTTGGGTTAACGGCTCCGTGGGATGGTAATCCTCACAAGTTGCTCGAAGACGATCTCGGCTTCATCCTCCTTGCCGTTTGAGAGCAAGTAGTTGATGCAAGCGTCGAAGTCATTCTTCGCCCACTCCAGGAGTGTCTGTTCGCGCTTGAACTTGACCCCCGTAGAGAACGAGAACGCTCCGACACGTCCGTCGACAATCACGATAACAGTTGCGCACATATTTGGTTTCCTTTCTGATGTGTTGATTCCGATATGTATCCGAATGCGAAATGATCAATTTCGCAACCGGTACATATCAGAAATTAAACCTTTACCATCTCCATCAGCTACTAGGCGGTGCGTTTTTTGAATTATTTTTCGCTACCAGCTCTTCGTTAATTTCGATGATAGTGCTATCCTACACCCAATATTATTTTTTGTCAAGTCTTTTTGTCACTTTTGTGATTTAGTAAAAATAAATTCCTAAAACATATTGTTAAATAAAGGATTAATTGATGTGCTAAATAATTTTCTTTTTTGACAGAATAGAATTTTGTCTAAAACACTCTTTTGTTTTGCCAAAACATATTGACAAAATATGTCAATATGCTAGACTATTTAAATCATTGAAAGGAGGGCACCATGGGCGTAAACTGACAGAGCTCTGCTTGTCCTAAGGACGACCTCCTTTAGGACAGGCATCTCTACAGCCGACCATTCCACCGACAATGATGACGGGTGCATCCGCATTCGCCAACGAAGTACCTTACGGAGTCCATCATGGGCATTTCCTGAAGCACGCACTGGGTTTTAAGTGACACCGTGATTTCCACAAAGCTGGTCGTAGACCATTTAGAAAAACAATCTCGACCTGCAGAGGTCAAATAGTGGAAAAAGCGACATAACCTGAGACTTTCAGTGCAGGGGCGAGCCATCCGGCTCGCCCCTTTACCTTTTCTAGGCTTTAGAATCCAAAATATACTTAATAATGCTTTTAAATGTTTGAGCAATGTCTTTACTTTTCAGAAGAACTGATGATACATTTTCCCCTAACGTGGAAATAATGACCTTGTCATCAATAACTGCCATATCGCAACTAATCGGATATTCTGAAGGTAAATGTATCTGCTTAGAAGAATTTTCAAAATCTCTTGGTCCGTCTTTTCTATTATAAACAACGAAAGCGTTAATATTTTTACCTTTTCTTATTTTTCGAAACTTTTCAAACTCTTGTTCACTAAATACTTCATTCAAGAGGTCGCTATTGAGTGCAAAAAAACCTTCTTTTGGTGATGTACCTTCAAAACTATAGAAATCTTCGTATGCGGAAATCGCACCATCTCTCCCGTCAAAGTATTTCACGATTGGCCTTTCCCCTTTTTCTCTCTGAACACTCTTAATCTGAGGAATGATATCTTTTAATCTATCTGCTCTTTCCTCAAGAACTACTTTCTGCCTCTCAACAAAGGTCTCGAGTCTTTCCGGCGGGGCAGCCTCGTAGTGAGTCTTCTTACCAATTTGAATTTCACTCACTAATCCTTTCTTTTCTAGGGTTTCTAGGACAGGGTATACTGTCGTGCGATTAATCCCGGTACGTTTAGCAAGATCTTGAATTGACTCATTATCAACCTGAAGAAGCGCAAGGTACACTTGTGCCTCCTTTTCAGAAAGACCAATTTCTTGAAGATATTTTTCGAGCATAATGTATAAGTGTTGTATTTAAAGTATATCAAAAAAGAACAGCAAGTGGTTACAGACTATGAGTACTTTTCAAGCATCCCTCGCACAAAGTCTCCAAGAGTATGCCCAGCTGCGCTTAGTTGCGCCGGAATAAAGCTAGTTTTTGTCATGCCGGGCACTGTGTTAATCTCAAGAACCACAACCTCTCCATTCTCAGCAAGAAACATGTCAGTTCGAGAAATGTCCTTGCACCCCATTAGATTGTGAGTTTTTAATGCGGTCTGCTGAATCTTCCTTATGCTTTCAGCGTCCAAATCAGCAGGAGTTACCTCTAAGCAACCACCGACACTGTACTTTGCCTGATAGTCAAACATTCCTCCCCTAGTTAGAACAATCTCAGTGACAGGGAGCGCAACAGTTTCCCGTCCCATCTCTATCACACCACACGTAACCTCTCTACCATTAATACGAGGCTGAACAAGTAACTCTTTATAGTCCTTCATGCCGCTACGTAGGGCGTTTTGTAATTCCTCAGTGTTGTTGACCATCACCACTCCTATACTCGACCCCTCATTATTTGGCTTAACAATTGATGGAAAAGTTACATCCTTTGTAGTTATAGAGTTACTACTAATAAGGACTGATGTAGTGGTGGGGACGCGCTCCTCCTTTAAATACTGTTCGGTCGCATACTTATTAAGTGTTTTTTTCTGAACCAGTGATGAAGACCCAATATAAGAAACCCCTTTCTCTTCTAGCTTTCTAATGAAATCACCGTCCTCTCCATAGGTTCCGTGTATGACCTGAAACACAAGCGCATTCTGCTCTTTTAGCACCTTTAATGCATCTTCTTCACTTATTCTGTCTCCACGAAAAAGAAAATTCTTACCCTCTACGGCAATCATTTCTTCGTAATCAATTCCAAGATCTCTTACTATTTCTATGCAGTTTTTACCAGACGCCAGAGAGACCTCCCTTTCCCTCCCCTCGCCACCAGAAATAATAAAAAGCTTTTTCATGAGTTTCTAGTATAACTTTACTCAGTAAAAATAGATCTCTTTAGTAAATAATCATCTTGTCCTTTATAAAGGACAAGATGATTATTGCTTATTTTACAATGTCTTTTACTGTCTTTTTGTGACTACTCGCCAGTCTTTACCCTAAACTGCTTACGAATTTCCTTTACTTGCTCTTTATTCTTCTCTTCTATCTCTTCCTTTCCTTTCGTTCCGAGCTTCTTAAGTTCATCCACTGACAGCACTATTAGTTCCTTGGCTCGTGTGTCGAGATAGTTCTCGTTATTATTCTCTGGATTCTCGAGCACTTCGTCAAACAACGCATGCAAAACATACCCAATCTTCGGTCCTGGCGTTTCGTGTGTAACGTCCATGATGCGTTTCCCATCAGTTTTTAGCATTTTTAGGCTTATTGGATCCTGAAGCGCCTGTTCCACCATAGACTGATACATTCGTAGTCTGTATGGCTCTTCTTTAGGCCTCCCTGTTCCAATACGGTCACAGATGCGAAGATCTATGAGATCCCATATGTTTTCCTTACCTACGGCTGTTATAAGCCTTCTAACGGCAGAAATGGTGATTTGCTCAGTATCTGAGAAGAACATGTGCCAGCGCACGAACATGGATACCTGTTCTGTAAGGTCTTTTGGGAACTTGAGTCGCTCCATTATTTCACGTGTAACGCGCCCACCCACCACATCATGCCCATAAAACGTGATAACATTCTTCTCTTTTGAGAAACGCTTGGTCTCTGGCTTTGAAATATCATGAAATATTGCGGAGAGTCTCACGTGTAACGGCCACTTCTTGTCTGCGGCGTGCTGAAGTGTACGAAGGTTATGCTCCCATACATCAAACATATGCGCCTGATTCTGTGTAACCCCTACCCCGCGCAGTAGTTCTGGTACCACATAGTCCATGAGGCCTGTTTCCTTCATAAGAACCAACCCTCTCATTGGGAAGTCGGTCATAAGAAGCTTGGTAAACTCGTCCCTCACCCTTTCACGTGAAATGTTATTCAAAAGTTTGGCATTCTTCTCTATGCTTTCACGTGTAACGCTATCGAGGTCGAAATCAAGCTGACAAACGAAGCGCACAGCGCGCATGAGGCGTAACGCATCCTCGTTGAAGCGAGTATCCGCATCCCCTACGGCCCTAAGCACCCTGTTCTCTATGTCTATCAATCCGTTATATAAATCAACCAATTCTTCGTTCACAAGGTTAAAAGCAAGGGCGTTACACGTGAAATCTCGACGCTTGAGATCATCTTCTAGGTTGTTGCTCCACTTCACCTCATCTGGGTGACGGTTATCAGAGTATGTAGATTCAAGACGATATGGTGTCACCTCCACAATCTTTACCGTTTCATCAGAGCACACAGTACCAAGATCTTCGCCACAAGTCACTACCCCTACTGTTCCATAAGTGTTTTCATAAAAAGTCTTGGGGAAAAGGGCGATGATCTCTTCTGGGGTAGCATTCGTTGTTACATCATAATCCTTGGGAGTTCGTTCCATAACAAGATCACGGACACATCCTCCGACGAGGTACGCCTCATGTCCAGCACCCTGAAGGACAGCGACTACTCCCCTGACCTCTTTAGGTATTTTATTTGTGAGTGTTTTCTGTGAAATTTGCATACTTTATGATAGTATAACCTTAATTACATCGCTTCCGTGGTGAAATGGATATCACAGCGGTCTTCGGAACCGTTATTCTGGGTTCGAATCCTGGCGGGAGCACAAAAATAATAAGCGAAGCGTTTGTTTTTGTGCTCCCGAGTACATGAACTGCTTCATGTGCGGCCAGGATTCGAAAGTCCGGAGTATGTTTTGCTAGCAAGCAAAACGACGAGGAGCGGTCCGCGAACTTTTCGAGCGACGGCGAGAAAAGATTTGCGGAAGAAATTCCTGGCGGAAGAATGGCTTGTCGGTTTTACCGGGGTCGCGAAACAATACTTTTATTGAGTTCGTTAGAACGAATAGAAAAGTATATGTTTGGTGACAGCACATCCTGGCGTCTTTGTGGAAGAAATTCCTGGCGGTGTCTGGATCACTAACTCGCAACCGAACATCCTGGCATGCCCCCCGTTACACAAGAAACGCTTAAACAGTGAAACTATTGATAAATATAGGTTATTTGGTGTTACACGTGGCACAGCCTGATTCTGGGTGCGGCGTAGGAGAATCGGTCACCGCTACGGCTCGCTTTAAAAAGCTTTGCTTTTCTCATCTCGGCACGTAGCCTCGACCCCGGGAAAAGCGACATAAGTATTATGAATAAAGCCATGCCCCCAGCTTTTATTCATAATGCTTATGTAAACCGCTTTTCCGTTCGATTCTCACGTAACAGTGCCTAAGCACTGTTACTCTACGCGCACAATAAAAACTAACGTTTTTATTACCTGTGCGGCGTAGGAGAATCGAACTCCTGTCTCATCCTTGGCAAGGACGTGTTCTACCACTAAACCAACACCGCAAGTGTCTTTCATCTTAACATAAGGTCTAATTATCTCAAAATCAATTGTAAAATAAGGATTTAGCTGTAGAATTCCCCTGTTTCATAAGAAACGTCTGTGGTGCCTATCAAGATATCCACCAAAAGTACAGAACTGGGGATAACCCTGTGAGTATGGTGTATAACGGACAGTAAAATGTATATAAGTCAGATTAGGCAATAGTTGCCTTTAATGTTAAAAATATACTATAAAGTAAGGGTTTTTAGATAAAAGACTGACTTTTAAATTAAGTACATACAGGACAAACGTTTCATGTGAAACGTTATACAACA
>JACCDG010661981.1_pt1 | contig 11642 bp, 11 predicted proteins | sample 7442471 | NCBI WGS metagenome assembly JACCDG01 (sample SAMN15323444, study PRJNA562643) | freshwater metagenome | isolation source: river surface water | place: USA:Blue River Watershed | collected 2017-08-17
CGCGACCTCTGTAGCACTTCCGCTCGCGCGGTGTCAAGGGTCGCGGTCATGTACTGACTCGACTACCTCAGCAGACCCATCTTCCACGCTATCATCGGGCTGGGGTTCTGCCTTGAAATTCTCAAGTGCGATATCGGCTGCTTCGTCGCAGTCCGAAGCTTCGACGTACACGACTCGCTTTGCGGTGTATTCCAGTGTGACACGGTAGAGTTTCATCGCTTCGTCCTCACCCGTACACGCTCGCCCAAAAGGTGCGAGCTTGTTCAACCGTCTTGATCTTAAAAGCCACATCGTAAGCCGTATCACAAGACACGCGCCAGCGGCATGTCAGGCACTGCTTAATAGCGTGCGTGCGCTTGAATGTGTACGACCACCGAACACCTTTACACGACGGGCAGTAAGCCCCCTGTGTGTCAGTCACGGCACACCTCGACTTGCGCCGCACGCGCGTAGTGTCCCTGTATCAGCGGGATTAGCGTGTGCGCGCACGCTCGCAAGACCGGGCAGGTTTCTTCGGGGAACATATCAGCACTCAACTGCGCTGTAGCAGGTACTGTCTTGCAGCCGATCTGTACCTGATTATCACAGACGGTTATTGTATACTCTAATCCCGAGATCATCAGCGGTGTAGTTGTGACCCGGGCTTCGCCGTAGACCTGGGCTTCGCCGCAGACCCGGGCTTCGCCGCAGACCCGGGCTTCGCCGCCGTAGACCCGGGCTTTGTCGTAGACCTGGGCTTCGCCGCAGACCCGGGCTTTGTCGTAGACCCGGGCTTTGTCGTAGACCTGGGCTTCGCCGCAGACCTGGGCTTTGTCGTAGACCTGGGCTTCGCCGCAGACCTGGGCTTCGCCGTAGACCCGGGCCATGCGGAAGACCCGGGCTTTGTCGTAGACCTGGGCTTCGCCGCAGACCCGGGCGTTGCCGTAGACCTGGGCTTTGTCGTAGACCCGGGCTTCGCCGTAGACCTGGGCTTCGCCGTAGACCTGGGCTTCGCCGTAGACCCGGGCTTTGTCGTAGACCTGGGCTTGCTGACCTACAAAGGCTGTACCATCCACACGAGCAGAATCAGCGACCCAGCCACCACCGTTTGCATGTCGATGAGCAGGGACCGGACCGAAGCCGAAATCGTACGTCATTTTTTCCATTGTTGCCTCCAAGCGAGCACACTAGGTCAAACCCTGCTGTAGTGTCAAGATTTATTTGCGGCTCGGTCTACTAGGCCACACCCTGTACGACCACCGAATACCTTTGCACGATGGGCAGCAAGCCCCTTGTGTGTCAGTCACGGGATACCTCGACTTGTGCTGCACGCGCGTAGTGTTCCTGTATCAGGGGGATTAGCGTGCGCGCACGCGCTCGCAAGATCGGACAGCTTTCCTCGGGAAACAGATCAACGCTTAGCTGTGTCGTGGCAGGTACTGTCTTGCAACCGATCTGCACCTGATTGTCACAGACGGTTACCACATACTCTAACCCTGAAATCACCAGCGGTGTAGTCCGGGCTTCACCGCAGACCTGGGCGTTGCCGTAGACCAGGGCTTCACCGTAGACCCGGGCGTTGCCGTAGACCCGGGCTTCACCGTAGACCCAGGCGTTGCCGTAGACCCAGGCGTTGCCGTAGACCCGGGCTTCACCGCAGACCTGGGCTTCACCGCAGACCTGGGCGTTGCCGTAGACCAGGGCTTCACCGTAGACCCGGGCTTTGCCGAAGACCTGGGCGTTGCCGTAGACCCGGGCTTTGCCGTAGACCTGGGCGTTGCCGTAGACCCGGGCTTCACCGTAGACCCGGGCGTTGCCGTAGACCTGGGCGTTGCCGTAGACCCGGGCTTCACCGTAGACCCGGGCTTTGCCGTAGACCTGGGCGTTGCCGTAGACCTGGGCTTCGCCGTAGACCTGGGCTTGCTGACCTACAAAGGCTGTACCATCCACACGAGCAGAGTCAGCAACCCAGCCACCACCGTTTGCATGTTGATGTGCGGGGACCGGACCGAAGCCGAAATCGAACGTTGTTTTTTCCATCGTTGCCTCCGAGCAAGTACACTAGGACAAACCCTGGTGTAGTGTCAAGATCTATTTTCGGCTCGGTCTGCTGGGCCACACCCTGATCGCCGGAACGTCCGCCGGGTAGCCCCAGACAAACCAGCAGCACGACACCGAGTCGCTACCGCCACCGTCGAAGCTCCAGCGCGGCAGGTACAGCATGTGCTGGGGAGGGTGCTCTAAGAGGAAGTCGCGCCGGGCTTCGGTCGGCTCAAGCCAGGTGGCGCGCAGTAGTAGAGCGACCTGAGGCGATACCGCGAGAGCGCAGCGCGCGACCTCAAGCGCGTGTTTAAAAGGTGGGTTTGTGATCGTCCAGACACCTGAAGCCTTGAAGCCGGACTGGTGCAGATTGCGCTGTAGCAGCTGGACATCCGTGATCTGGCGCGGTGTGAAGGTAGGCGAAGTCAGATCAGCCTGGGCGATCCGGCGAGTCACGAACCTGTTGCGTGTCCAGTCACGAGCGGCTCGAACATCCTCGACATCGATGTCACTGGCAATCAAGCCATCGAACCGGGGAGCAAGCGTCATAGCCATTCGTCCGTCACCGCAGCACGGATCGCAAAGCACGCTGCCCTTGATCGCCGGGAAGCTCGACACGAGCGCTTCAGTCATCCAATCCGGTGTGCGGTACTTATCGAGGTCGGCACGCACGCGCGCGATCGGAACGTCTTCTTGATCCTGATAGTGAAGGGTAGTCATGACACCATGACAGCACTAACCCTAGTCCGGTGTCAAGTCGTCTTTGCCTTCGGTCGCGCGCTCGGTCAGCTCCAGCAGCTTGCGCAGATCATCCTCGGATAGCTTGGACAGGTCGACCGACTGCTCGGTCTTGATCAGCTGCTCGGTCTTGATCGTTTGTTGCCAAGTCAGCTCCTGATCAACCAACCGACCGCCAGGGCCTCGTAGCAGCCACTTACCAGGGTCGGACACAAAGACAGCGGACTCGGCCAGCGCGCGGGCTTTGGCGCACGCCTGCAAGATCCGGTGCTGGTACTCCGAGCTTTCGCGCAGCAGTGTGTGGTGCTCGCTCTCGGTGAGAAACTGACAGGCCGCGACCTTGGGTGTTGAGCCTCGCATGATGGCGTCACAGATCTCGTCTATCAGCTCGGGCTCTATGACCCTGCCTTTCGAGTACACCGACCTCGACACCCTGCCGAGCGGCACATCTTCCTGATCCCAGTACCCGCCCACAAGTGGCGGTGTCTCGTCGGTGAATAGACCCATTTGTAAACGATACACTGAGGCGCACGCTCAGGCAACAAGTCGTTTGGGTGATCCGCGCCGTGATTTGTATCATAACTTACATCCAAGCTAGCGCGCCGACAGCCTGATTATTTTCAGATTTTTCCCGGATTTTTGGATTTTCTGGAGCTGCTGAAATTCGATGAACGCATGGCGCGAGCCTCTTTTATTGGTCGAACCAATCCCTTTGTCTAGGTATCTCGGATGCCTATTAACGACCTCACCGACGACAGATGTTTACAATTGTTGAGCTAGACAGATAGACAGAGGCTAGATCGAGATCTCGAAATCGGTGTGAAAAACAGTGATCGGGAATTTTTTGAATATTCGGAAAAATCAAAAATCGGAATATTCGAAAAAATTAAAACAGGCCGATCTGAAGATCTATAAAACCCTTTGTCTGTCTGTCTATCTATCTAATTGGTTACTTTCCCCGTCGCTGAGGGGGTATATTACGCATCTAGAATACCTAGACAAAGCAGACATTAGACGACCAGTCTAGTCTACTTTTGACACCGCTTGCCAAGCTAGACACTCAGAAACCTTGACACCGCTTGGGAAATAGTAAACACTTCGGCCCATGAAACTTTCGATTTTCGATAGTCTCACCGACGGGTCGGCAACCCGTGTCACGGTCGAGTGGTCGGATTTGGTCGATCTGCTCATGCACTTCACTCCGACGGAGTGCGCCCCTTGTAAGGGGAAACACTGTAAATCGAAGCAGGGTAAGTCATGGTCACCTGCCACCTTCGCGGGGGACCGGCGCGGTAACGCGAATGCCGAAGAGCTGTGCGCGCTCGTGTTCGATCTTGACGACCTCACACCGGGCTGGGAATCGAGCGAGTGGTTCGCCCGAGTAGGTAGCTACCGGGCCGTAGTCCACAGCAGCCACAGCCACACGCCCGAAGCGCCTCGGTTGCGGATTGTGCTGCCGCTCGAACACCCGTACCCGGCCAAGCAGTGGCGCAAGGCGTGGCTTACCGCAGCGCTTGACCTGGGTGTGCAGGCCGATGAGTCCTGCAAAGACACTGCCCGGCTCTACTTCTTGCCGACGTGCCCGGTGGGCGGACCTGAGCCGATCGCGCTTGTTTCGGAGGGGCCTTACTACTCCTTCCCGAAAGCCGCCGTGCAGATCAAACCCACGCCCGTACATCATCGAGCTGAGCCCGAGAACGATGAAACCGAGTCCGAGCCGATCGATCCAAGCGCGCTGCTAGGCCGTCTGGCCGAGTTGCGGACTACAAAGGCGAGGCAGGGCAACACCGAACACGCCGAATTGCTGGACGCGATCGTACGCGGCACAGCGATCGCAAGGCTCGGTAACAGGTCTGTGCGGATCAATCAGGCCGCAAGTCTTTGCGCTTTTGCGCTGCCGCCGGATGTCAGTGTCGACACATTTGCAGAACTCATCACACCTGCGCTTGCTCGCACCGAGCTGGGTGATGAGGGCCTGACTCACTGGCTCGGTGTGGCGATGGATAGCTTCCGTCGTGCGCAGGTCCGGCGCGCTGACGCGGACGCGGCGCGCAAGGCGTACGATGATGCGATCAGGGCGCGGCTGTGTAAGATCGTGGTGAGGCCGGACAAGCTGGCAGAGGTTGACCCGGACACAGACCCGTTTGAGCAGTGGCAGGATCTGCTGCTCAAGAGTCCAAAGGACGCCGTGATCTCGTGTGGGGAGAATGCCTTTGTGACCCTCCTATTTTCCGAGGAGACACGGGACACGATCAAGTTCGATCTTGTGTCAAAAAAGGTTGCGGTCTGCGGTGGCCCGTTTGAAGGTGCAAGCGAGGGCATCCTCGAAGTCGAGGTGTGTGACTGGCTCCAGCGCCATCACGGGATCGGACTCAAACCGCACGATGTAGGGCTTCGGATCGCGCGCGTGGCCTGGGCAAACCGCTTTGATCCAATCGCCGACTACCTGAACGGCCTACAGTGGGACGGAGTTGATCGGCTGTCTGTGCTTTTTGAGGATTACGCCAAGGTGAGCAGGCGCAGCCCGAGCGGCGAGAACGTCAGTAGGCTTGCAGACGTGTGCGGCCACAAGTGGGCGCGGTCGGCGGTGGCCCGCGCGCTGTCACCGGGCTGCAAGGTAGACACCGTCCTGATACTTGAGGGTGCAGGAGGGCTCGGCAAGTCTACGTTTTTCGAGATTCTGGCGGGTGACTGGTTTTGCCAGGAAAAGATCGTGATCGGTGACAAGGATTCAAAGCAGCTTGCCGCGACTCACTGGATCTGCGAGCTGGGTGAGCTGGAGTCGTTCAAGCGCGCCGAGGACAGTGCGAAGAAGCTGTTCTTTGCGCAGCGGATCGACAAGTTCCGACCACCCTACGGCAAGGCTCCCCAGGACTTTCCGCGTCGCGCTGTCTTCGTAGGTACTACCAATGATCGGCAGTACCTCACCGACCGCACAGGCAATCGGCGGTACTGGCCTTTTGCGAGCACTGCCGATTTCGACCGGGCCGAGATCCGGCGCGATCGTGATCAGATCTGGGCGCAAGCTGTAGCCGAGTTCCGTGCCTGGCAAAGCGCGGGCGGTGGCGAGAACGGCCACCACTGGTGGCTCACGCCGAGCGAGCAGACTGCAATGGACTGCGAAACCGAGGCGCGCTTAAAAGACGCTCAGTACGATGGGCGTCTTATCGAATGGTGGTTTGATCAAACACCTAGTAGGCGACCTCTCTTTTTTACAGCGGCGGAAGCCGCAACAAAAGCTTTACAATTCCCACCGGATCGGCTATCACCTTCCTTGCTTTCCGAGGTCGGGATCGCGCTGGAAAAACTAGGCTTTGAACGAAAACGGACCTCGGTGCTCGGTCGTCAGGTGCGGGGTTTTGCACCGACCGAGGAGCTGAAGAACATCCCGAGACGCGGACATGCTGCTCTACAAGAGGTGAGCGGCGACATGACCGCAGCAGACAGAACGTACACACAGAAAGGCGATGCTCATGATTAGGATTGAAATCAAAGGTTCGCGAGGGTCTGGAAAAACGAGGTTGGCTCACTTCATCGCGAACGCGCTACGAGCAGGTAGTCATGGTGCTACCTCCGTCACCGTGGACGGATCTGATAAACGGGAACAGGGTAGTAATAACGTAGCTGCTCAGCACGTCAGCATCACAACAAGTAATAAACCTTATTAAGCAGTACTCGACGGAGGTGGCAAATGATCGACCTGCTGACAAGAACCCCGCACAGGTATGACCTTGACCCTCTGGCAGGGCAGCTTCGGGACAAGGCCGTAGAGCTCGGCAGGAAGGTACATGCCGAGGGTGTTTACAGCAGCTTCATGTTCTGCTTGACGTGGCTCGATCACAGAGGTGATGAGCATCTGACCGAGTACGCCTGCCGCATACGAGCGACGTGCTGTACCTGCAAGCGCTGGGGAATCTGGTTTGAGGTTCGGCTGTCCGCACCGGGGAGCGAGCTGATCGACATCGGTCCCCCGCCAACCTGCCCGACATGTGCCTGGGTGTATGCCTGGGAACAGACCTTCAAAACGATCGCGCTGGCCTACCTGTCAGAACCGTTTGTCAATCTGATCAGTCGGGTCGAGCGTGTTGTTCGTGCCGGTCAGGATCTCGACTACTCGGCCAAGTACTGGACCGACCTATGATTTTGGAAAAAGTGTCAGTCAGTCAGATCGCTTCATTCGATCCGACGCAACCAGCAGGCTGCCCGCGCAGGTGGTGGTTTCGATACGTCGCGGGCAAACCGGAACCAGAGACGGCGTCGAAGTCCAAAGGCAAGGATTTTCACACCTCGATCGAGCACTACCTTAGAACCGGCGAGGACGTGCTCTCGCCTGAAGTGCGGGCTGGCAAGCACTTGATCCGGCGCGGGGAACGGCAACACGTCGAGGTCCAAGTTCCTGATCGAGTGTTTCGCCTGGGGCTCGATTTCGCAGGCGTGTACCTGTCGGGCAGGATTGACCTACTCGACTGCGGCACCGTCCACCTAGACGGCGAGGGCGCTGAAGTCAGCGAGGACGTTATCGAAGTGCTTGACTGGAAAACCACGTCGAGCATCGCCGCGTACGGAAAGTCAGGCGCGGCGCTACTCACTGACCCGCAGATGGTGGGCTACGGATTGGCCGTGCTCAACGCAGACAAGTACGCAGATCGTGTCCGGCTATCCCACGTCTACTTCCAAACGCGAGGTCAGAAGCTTGCGGCCAAACGCACGATCGTCGCTACACGCAACCACTTGGAGGGTGAGCACAGACGTCTGACAGCTGTCGTAAACGACATGCGAGACATCGCCCAGATCAGCGATGTGTCCGAGGTACCGAAAAACCTACTTGCGTGCTCGGCCTATCGAGGCTGTCCCCACGCGAGCTACTGTCCGAAAACCGAAGCCGAACGCCTGAAAAACATTTGGAGAACCCCCATGAGCCTACGCCGAGCAACGCCAGCACCTCAGACGCAAGTGACGCCCGCACAGCAGCCCGCACCTGTCACACCGCCAGCGCAAGCCGTACACACGGCTCCGGTGCAACCCGCCACAACACACCGCCCAGTTCGCGCAGAGGTTGCGGCAAAGCTGCGTGAGGAGATCGAACGCTCTGACGATGAAGAAGGATGCGCCGACTGCGGCGAAGAGCTGACGATCCGAAACGTGTCTCGTCTTACCGACGGCACGATCAAACACATCGGTTGCAAGGGGGCTCCGCCTCAGATCACGCCGCCGGATCAGCCGGTGATCACGCTGGCGCAGAGCTTTGAGCCGGTGCCCCCGGAGGCGATTCAGACCCTGCCCGCAGCAGCGCGTGAGCTGGCTGTACAGAACGTAGAGCCCCGCAGGGAAGCGGTCAAGCCAGAAGTTCAAGCTGGTACAAGCGAGGCCCCCAAGCGCGGCCGTGGTCGCCCGCGCAAGCCCGCGGCTGAGCCCGAGTCCCAGCCCCAGCCCGGATCGGCGGCGGTCGAGCCACAGCCTGCTGCTGCTGTGCAAGAGGTCGAACACACACACATCGATATTCGACCGGCCGAGTCGCGTGATCTGGCGCAGTCTGAGCAGCCCGAGCTTCCCGCCAGCCCTGTGCCCGAGAACACGATCTTGATCGTAGACGCACTGGTCGAGACGTGTGAGCTGGTTTACGACCTGGGGCCGGATGTCGATGCGCTGGCCGAGCAGCTTGCCCGCCAGCACAACGCGGCTGATCTTCGGTGCGCGCCGAGTGACAGCCCACTCTCGTTCGGCAAGTGGAAGGGCGCGCTTACCGCCGTGCTGCGTGCCGAGTTTACTCCGCGCACTACGTTGTGCGGACTGCGCTGCCTCGGCGACGAGGTGCGCGAAGTCGCGGCGCAGGCGATCGCGAGCAAGTTCACGACTGTCGTTTGGGGACGGCGGTAGTCATGCGCTCGTACGCCTTGCAGATCGAAGACTTGCCCAGCACCGAGCAAGGCGTACGGCGCATCAGGCTGCGCGCGCACGTCGCAAGCCTGGGCACAACCGACACGAAGCTACCGCACATCAGCGGGCGGATCTTCTGGATCACGCTGTCAGCGTTGGGAGAGTTGCTTGATCTGCGCAAGCTCATGTCCGACCTCAAACAGTACGGGCTGGCATGCGAGGAATACTACTGGACACCGCCGGGGCTGTACGAGTTTGTCGGCGACGAACTGCAAGCGCAGACGGTAGATCCTGAAGAGGTCGAGCAAGTCGCCGCGCTTGAGGCACTTGCTCGGCAGACGATGGGAAAAAGTGCATGGCCTCAATAAGACCGCCGTTTAACCTGAATGCCTCGCACGTCCCGGCGCTCAGGACCGTCACACGATCGGGAGATCTGGATCGTGTGCTGTCGTTACCGAGGCGTCCGCTGCTTGACCTTAACTCGCTCGAAGCCGAGCAGCTTGTCGACAAGTGGACAGCCCGACTTGCGCGCAAGACTACAAAGTGTGAGTGCGCTGCGCTCGGCTGGCCTTGTATCACGAGGCTTCGCCCGGCGCAGGCCTGGGCGCTCGAAGAAGCTGAGCAAGTCGGTGGCGTGCTTGGCCCGATCGGTGTGGGTCACGGCAAAACCGGGCTTGATCTGCTGGTGCCGCTGGCCGTGCGCGGCTGCAAGCTGGCCGTGCTGCTTGTACCGCCTGAGCTGCGAGGGCAGATCGTCACAGCCTATAAGCTGTGGAGCCAGCACTTCCGCGTGCCCTCGATTCGAGTGGGTAGCAAGTTTGGCTGCATCCAGCCCGGCCAGCCGAGCCTGCACGTAATCGCGTACTCGGAATTGAGCCGAGCCGAGAGCACGACGCTACTTGAGAGCCTACGCCCCGACGTGATCATCGCGGACGAAGGGCACAAGCTGCGCAACAAAGACACCACGCGCACCGGGCGGTTTCTGCGATACCTGGCGCAGCACAACGCCCGGTTTTTCACATGGTCAGGCACGCTCTTCGGTAGCTCGGTCAAACACGGCGCGCACCTGTCCGCGTTCGCGCTTCGGGAAGGCAGCCCGTTTCCGCTTGATCCCGACGTGGTCGATGAGTGGTCAGCAGCAATTGACCCAAGCGACAACCCCGCACCGCTCGGCCCACTCCAGCGATTGCTTGCCGCCACAGGCGAGGGTGAGATCGAGCGTGCGCTGCACGTTCGGATTGTGGAGTCGCCCGGTGTCGTGAGCACGAAAGAGGGCGCGATCGATGCTTCGATCCTGATCGACGAGCGATCTGTGACAGTGCCGGTCGGGATCGGTGAAGCGCTCGCAAACCTGCGGAAAACCTGGGTAAGACCTGACGGGGAAGAACTCGTGGACGCGCTGGAGCTGGCGCGCGTTGCGCGTGAGATGGCCGCAGGGTTTTACTACCGCTGGATCTTCCCAAAAGGTGAACCGGACAGCCTGATCGAAGCGTGGTTTCAAGCGCGCAAGGCGTGGCATAAGGAGGTGCGTGAAAAGCTCAAGCGACGAGAACCGCACCTTGACAGCCCGCTACTACTTGCGAAGGCCGCAGCGCGTTATCACCTGGGTGAGCCGAGCGATCTGCCGACCTGGGCAAGCGATAGCTACCTCGACTGGATCGAGATCAGAGACTCGGTCTACCACGAGAGCGAAGCCGTCTGGATCGACGACTACCTTGCACAAGACGCGGCCAAGTGGGCGTGCGAAAACCGGGGCATCGTCTGGTATCAGCACGGGGCTTTCGGCCAGCGCGTCGCAGAGCTTGCAAAGATACCACTGCACGGTGGGGGGGTCGGTGCAGAAGATCGGATTTTGGCCGAGCGCGGCGATAGATCGATCGTCGCCAGCATCAAAAGCCACGGCACAGGACGTGACGGACTCCAGCGGTTTTTCTGCGAGCAGCTTGTTGCAAACCCGCCGTCAAGCGGATCGGACTGGGAGCAGCTACTCGGGCGCTTGCACCGGATAGGACAGCCTCGTGATGAGGTCGTCACGCTCGCGTACAGACACACACCGGAGTACGCGGACGCGATCGACAACGCGATCAAGCAAGCCCGATGGGTGCAAGTCGTCGGCGGTAACTTACAAAAACTTTGCACCGCCAGCGTGATTTTCTTGACACCGTAAGTGAAGGAATTGTAAACAGTAGGGGTCATCCGGTGCCCGTTCAATTGCAGTGAATCCGAGCGTTAGCGGGTGAGGCAGCGGGCACTGGATGGCAGTCAAACACGAGCAGGAAGGGAAGTGAGCACATGGCATTTCGACCAGTAGCAGCGAAGCCGAGCAGCAAGAAAGAACCGAGCGTTTGGCAGAAAATCGCGGAGGCCAAGGAGTTCAAGAGCGGCGTACACATCACGCCGGGCAAGTACAAGTTTGAAGTGCAGCGTATGATCATGCAGGCCGGACATCGCGGAGTCTGCTTCATCGCGGAACTCCTTGTGCTTGAGTCCGTAAAGACCGAGGCCGCGTACGAGCCGAACCCGCAAGGGTCTACGGCGTCGTTCGTGGTCAACCTGACGAAGAACGAGTATGGAGCGTCCAACGTCAAGAGTTTCGTGAAGGCCGTCGCCGGTCTGCACGATGAAGCGTTTGATCCTGATCTCACTTACGGCGAGTACTGCGCCGCAGGGCTTGAGGATGGCGAGCCCCGCAAAGACATCGATCCAAAGACCTCGATGCTTGAGGTTTTCGAGAACGATATGGAGTGGGCAACCGGTGAAAGCCAGCCGTTCGGCCCACAGAAGAACGCGGACGGGACGTCGAATCCAGGTCGGATCGTGCTGTGCAGCGCGCACAGTCAGGCGAAGAAGGATAAGCCGACCGAGATCTACACGCGGTGTAACTGGGCACAAGCAGAGTAGTACGAGGGGCTTTGGCCCCTTTCGAGCACGGCAGCGAACGTCCGGGATCACGGGTCTGGTTGGATACGCAATCTGCTCCTTTGGGTGGTCTGTGATCAGGGCTGTAG
>JACCDG010598308.1_pt1 | contig 11641 bp, 8 predicted proteins | sample 7442471 | NCBI WGS metagenome assembly JACCDG01 (sample SAMN15323444, study PRJNA562643) | freshwater metagenome | isolation source: river surface water | place: USA:Blue River Watershed | collected 2017-08-17
AACAGGTTGTAAAAGCGTTGCAGTGCATCGCCTGCCAGCTCGTGCCCAGCGCTGACCAATGCGCTCAGCGCATTGAAGCGGTCGGTCATGTTGTGTGCGTCTTTGAAACACTGATAGGTGCGGCCAGGCCACACCACGTCGCCCGTGTTGCGTGCGTCCAAACACAACATGGTGAGGGCCATGCCGCTCAAAGCGCGTCGACCACTTGACACGGGGTCGGGGCTGAAAGCACCGTTCTCGCTGTGCGCTTCAAATGCCCAAGCCCATTCATCGTGCAACTCTCGGGCCAGTTGTGCGCGCATAGATTCGCGCACGGCGTGGATGCGCTGTGGGTCCACCACATCGAGCTGTTCAGCAATGTAGGTTTCAGAAGGCAAGGTGAGCACCAAGTCTTTGAAAGCGGCATCCAACGCTGGGTTGCGCAGCACAGTGCGCAGGGCTTGCACCAAAGCGGCATCAAGCACTTGTGCAGGTGCATCGCTGGCGGCCACGGCTGCGAGTGCTGCATTCAAGCACAAGCGTTGCGCGGCTTCCCATTGGTTGAATGGGTCGGTGTCATGCGCGAGGAGTGTGAGCAGCTGCGTGGCTGTGAAGTTTTTCTCCAACACCACGGGGGCGCTAAAGCCGCGCAGGATAGATGGCACGGGTTCTTCACCAGCTTGCAATGACAAGTCTTTGAACTCGAAGCTTTGCTTGCTTTCAGTGAGCACCAAAAGTTGTGTGGGCAACACTTCGCGGCCATCGGCACCTAGCAAACCCAATTGCACGGGAATGACAAACGGTTCTTTGTGGTCTTGGCCAGGGCTGGGTGGGCAGCTTTGGCTTAAGGAGAGTGTGTAGGTGCGTGTGTCGGCGTTGTAGCTGCCAGCGGCTTGCACGCGGGGGGTGCCTGCTTGCGCGTACCAACGTTTGAACTGCGTCAGGTGTGTGGCCAGGGCAGAGCCTGGGTTGGCATCGGCAATGGCTTGGGCGAAGTCATCGCACGTCACGGCTTGGCCATCGTGGCGCTCGAAGTAGAGCGCCATGCCTTTGGCAAAACCCTCGCGGCTCGTCAAGGTTTGCATCATGCGCACGACCTCGGAGCCTTTTTCGTAGATGGTGACGGTGTAGAAGTTGTTGATCTCGACATAGCTGTCAGGACGCACGGGGTGCGCCATGGGGCCTGCGTCTTCTGGGAACTGGGCCGTGCGCAACAAGCGCACGTCTTCGATGCGCTTGACGGCTTTGGCCGAAGCCGCAGCCGTGGGGTTGTCTTTGAGTGCTTCGGCAGCCAAGTCTTGGCTGAACTCTTGGTCGCGGAAGACGGTGAGGCCTTCTTTGAGTGAGAGCTGGAACCAGTCGCGGCAAGTGACGCGGTTGCCCGTCCAGTTGTGGAAGTACTCATGGCCGACCACGCTCTCGATGTTGGCGTAGTCCACATCGGTGGCGGTGGCAGAGTTGGCCAACACAAACTTGGTGTTGAAGATGTTGAGGCCCTTGTTCTCCATCGCGCCCATGTTGAAGTCGCTGGTGGCGACGATCATGAAACGTTCGAGGTCGAGGCTCAGGTTAAAGCGCTGCTCGTCCCATTTGATGCTGGCCATGAGCGAGTTCATGGCGTGTTCGGTTTTATCCAAATCACCAGAGCGCACAAACACTTGCAGCAAATGTTCTTTGCCTGAGGGCGCTTTGACGCGTTGTTCGCGGCACACAAACTGGCCAGCGACCAAGGCAAACAAGTAGCAAGGTTTTTTGTGTGGGTCGACCCACTTGGCAAAGTGGCGGCCTTCTTCGAGGTCACCTTCTTCCACCAAGTTGCCGTTGCTCAGCAACACGGGGAATGCTTTTTTGTCGGCACGCAGCGTGACGCTGTAGCTGGACATCACATCAGGGCGGTCCAAGAAGTAGGTGATGCGGCGGAAACCTTCAGCCTCACACTGGGTGAAGAACGAATCGTTGCTCACGTACAAGCCCATGAGCTTGGTGTTTTTGGCGGGGTTGCAGGTGGTGAAGATTTCTAGATCAAACGCATCCGTGCCTTCGGGCAAGTTTTCCAGCACCAACTTGCTGCCGTCCATCTTGAACGAGGTGCCTTGGCCGTTGACCAAGACGCGCGCAAGGTTGAGCTCGTCACCATCCAAGCGCAGGGGCTGAGCGGCTACCTCGGCGTTGCGACGCACGCGCATTTTGTTAAGCACACGGGTTTTGTTGGGGTCGAGGTCAAACGTCAGATCGACGGTGTCAATCCAAAACGCAGGCGCGGCATAGTCGGCGCGTTGAATGAGTTGGGCTGTGCCTTCACGGTACATGGTGTTCCTTAGATGCCTTGCTTGAGAGACGCTTCGATGAAAGCGTCCAAATCGCCGTCCAACACTTTTTGCGTGGCCGAAATTTCGACGTTGGTACGCAAGTCTTTGATGCGGCTGTTGTCGAGCACGTAGCTGCGAATTTGATGGCCCCAGCCCACATCGGTTTTGGTGTCTTCGAGCTTTTGCTGTTCTTCTTGACGCTTGCGCATTTCGTGGTCGTACAGGCGTGAGCGCAGTCGCTTCCACGCCACGTCACGGTTGCTGTGCTGGCTACGGCCGTCTTGACACTGCACCACGATGCCCGTGGGGATGTGGGTCAAACGCACAGCCGAGTCGGTTTTGTTGATGTGCTGACCACCCGCGCCTGAGGCACGGTAAGTGTCGGTGCGCACGTCGGCGGGGTTGATGTCGATTTCAATCGAGTCATCAATCTCGGGGTACACGAAGATGGACGCAAACGAGGTGTGGCGACCGCCCGAGCTGTCGAAGGGCGACTTGCGCACCAAGCGGTGCACGCCCGTTTCGGTGCGCAGTAAACCAAAAGCGTATTCGCCTTCGATTTTGATGGTGGCGCCTTTGATGCCAGCCACGTCACCAGGAGATTCGTCTTCCACTGTGGTTTTGAAGCCTTTGCGTTCGGCGTATTTGAGGTACTGGCGCAGCAACATGCTGGCCCAGTCACAGGCTTCAGTGCCACCCGCACCGGCTTGGATGTCCAAGAAGCAGTTCAGTGGGTCTGCCTCGTTGCTGAACATGCGGCGGAATTCGAGCTCTTCGATGGTTTTGACCAAGCCTTGGGTGTCGGTCTCGATGGTCAGCAAGCCGTCTTCGTCGTTGTCGGCCTTGCTCATTTCAAACAACTCGGCGTTGTCGGCCAGCTCTTGGGTCAGGCGGGTGAGGGTGACGACCACGCCATCGAGGGCTTTCTTTTCACGACCCAGCTCTTGCGCTTTTTTGGGGTCGTTCCAAATAGTGGGGTCTTCTAGCGAAGCGTTGACGGTGCGTAGGCGTTCAGCTTTGGCATCGTAGTCAAAGATACCTCCGCAGATCCACCGTGCGCGCGCTCAGGTCGGCCAAGGTGGTTCCAATGAGGTTGATGCGTTCTGCTTCCATGATGAGGTCTTCTTTATGTATTGGCGAAAACCTCGGATTTTCTCACGTTCGGACCGTCGCTTAGAAGCTGCGTGTGTAGGTGAATGTCAGGCCCGCAGTTCCGAGCATAAAGACCTGTGCCGAGTCTTGGGGTGTGATGGTGTAGCCGAGCGACGGAATGATGGCTGGTGCGACGCCCAGATTGTTCAATGGGATTTTTTCCTTGTACTGGCCACGGTAGCCGTACAGCAAGCCAGCGGACACTTTGGTGAACAGTTTGGGGTTGCCAAACAAGCCGTCCCATTGTTGCCCGACGTAGACATAGGCAGATTCTTGGCCGAATGAGTTGCTAAACAAGGCCAAGCCACAGAAACGGCCCCCTTTGAGATGGCTATCCATCGCGACCAACACAACGGGTTTGTGTTCTGGGTTGTGGCTCCAATGATGGGTGTAGGGCGACAGGGTGAGGTCCCATTTTTTGGCGGGTTCGGCACCGCCTTCAACGGCCAAGCTGTTTGGGCATGGCTGCCAGTCATACAAACCACCCTCAGCGGCGTTTGCTGCACCTAATCCAAGTGAGCAGCCGAGTGCCAAGGTTGCCATGACGGCGGGAAGTTTGGAGAGGTGTGCCATTGCTTGTCGAATATATAAATCAATGGCGAATTTTAGTGGCTTGTGTGACAGCTTAAAGACTTAAGAAATCGTCAATCAGCCTTGCCAGTGCTTCGGGCTGGTCGTGGTGCAGCATGTGGCCTGCATCCTCAATCACCGCATGTGTGAGGTTGGGTACTACCGCAATGCGCTGCTTGAACTCGTCCAAGGTATAGCTTTCGCGCCACCACTGGCTCATGCTGTCGGTGTCGGCCACCACGCAGAGCGTGGGTGCGGTGATGCGTTCGTAAATGGCTTGGGTTTCATCGGTTTTGAACAGCTGGGCGTTGATCACTTTGTGGGCTGCATGACCCAAAATGCGCCACTCGCCTTGGTCGTTGGCACGCGCCCAGTGTTGGGCCAGCCAGTGGGCTTTGTCTGTGTTGAGGCGTGGGTTGGTTTTGATCAGGCGCTGGGCCACAGCTTCGAGGCTGGGGTAGGGCTTGAGGTCCAGTTCGCCCCGATGCAAGGCTTTGAGTTCGTCCATCCACTTGGCCAAACGGCCTGGGGCTTGGGCGGGGCGTGTGGCCGGCATGCCAAAGCCTTCGAGGTTGATGAGCTTTTGGATGCGCTCGGGACGAATGCCCGCGTACATCGTGGCCACATGACCGCCCATGCTGTGGCCTAACAGGTTGATTTGTCTCTCGCCCACGTAATGGTCAAGCAATTGGTCGAGGTCGGCCAAGTAGTCGGGGAAAAAGAAGTTGTCTGTGTTGGGTGTGTCGGTCAGCCCATAGCCGCGCCAATCGGGGGCAATGACCCAATGGTCGTCCTTCAACGCATCGATGACGAACTGAAACGAGGCGGCCACATCCATCCAGCCATGCACCATGACCAAGGGGGTTTTATCAGGCGAGGGCGTGCCCCACTGCAAGACGTGGTAACTCAGGTGACGGATTGGGACAAACTCGCTGCGCGAATGCTTTTGGATTGGGTACATTGTTCGAATCATAAGGACACGAGACATGGCCGATTATTACGAAGCAATGCAGCAAGGTTTTGGTTGGGCATTGCCTGACCATTTCAACATGGCTGAGATGTGCAGCCGCCGCTGGGCAGCGCAGCCCGATGCGGCCCAGCGCGTGGCCATTGTGGAACACCTAGCCGCCGATGCAACGGGGCGTACGGTGGCACCACGCAGTTACACCTATGTTCAGTTACAGCAAGCTGCTGATGCACTGAGCCATGTGTTGCAGGGCATGGGCGTGCAACGCGGTGACCGCGTGGCCATCGTGTTGCCGCAACGCTTTGAAACGGCGGTGGCTTATGTGGCCGTGATGCAAATGGGGGCGGTGGCCATGCCGCTGTCGCTGCTGTTTGGCCCAGAAGCTCTGGAATACCGCTTGCAAGACAGCGAGGCTGTGGTGGCCATCGTCGATGATTCGTCGGTGGGCAATCTGTTGGCCGTGCGCACGCAGTGCCCCGCATTGCGTGAGGTGATTGGGGTGGACCTCAGCAACGCCTCAGACATGCTGCATGTGGACGTGGACTACGCCAGCGCCTTGGCCACACAGCAAGAGGCGTTCACGGCGGTGCAAACAAAGGCTGATGAAGGTGCTGTGTTGATTTACACCAGCGGGACCACGGGGCCGCCCAAGGGGGCGTTGATCCCACACCGCGCGCTCATTGGCAACTTGACGGGTTTTGTGTGCAGTCAAAATTGGTTTGGATTTGCAACGCAAGCCACGTCAGCCCCTCACTCAAACGCTGGGCATTTGCCCACGGGCAGTGCTGCTGTGTTTTGGTCCCCTGCCGATTGGGCGTGGACGGGCGGTTTGATGGACGCCTTGTTGCCCACGTTGTACTTTGGTCGTCCCATCGTGGCGTGGAATGGCCGTTTCAGTCCAGAGCTGGCATTCACCTTGATGCAGCAGCACGGCGTCACACACACGTTTTTGTTTCCCACTGCATTGAAGGCCATGATGAAGGCCTACCCTGAACCGAGCCAGCAATTCAAACTCAAGCTACAAGCCATGATGAGTGCAGGCGAAGCGGTGGGCGATGCGGTGTTTGGGTATTGCCAAACCCAGCTGGGTGTCACGGTGAATGAGATGTTTGGTCAAACTGAAATCAACTACATCGTGGGCAATTGCGCGATGGAGTGGGGCGTGATGGGCGCAGGTGTGTCTGCGCATCGCAAGAATGTGGGCTGGCCTGCCAAACCTGGCAGCATGGGCAAGGGCTACCCTGGCCACCGTGTGGCAGTGATTGATGACGAAGGCCACGAGTGCCCCGTCGGTGTGCCTGGTGATGTGGCGCTTAACCGCTACAACCAACACGGTCAGCCAGACCCGATTTTCTTTTTGGGTTACTGGAAAAACGAAAAATCGACCTTGGGCAAATACACAGGCGACTGGTGCCGCACGGGCGATATGGCCGTGCGCGATGAAGACGGTTACCTTTGGTACCAAGGCCGTGCAGACGATGTGTTCAAAGCGGCGGGTTATCGCATTGGCCCAAGCGAGATTGAGAACTGTTTGGTCAAACACCCTGCGGTGGCCAATGCCGCCGTGGTGCCCAAGCCCGATGCCGAACGCGGCGCCTTGGTGAAAGCCTATGTGGTGCTGGCAGCTGGCTTTGAGGCCAGTGACGCACTAGTGGCAGATTTGCAACTGCATGTGCGGGGCAAGCTCGCGCCTTATGAGTACCCCAAAGAGATTGAGTTCATTCGCGAGCTGCCCATGACCACCACGGGCAAAGTGCAGCGCCGTGTGTTGCGCTTGCAAGAAGAAGCGCGCGCCAAGGCCAAATAAGCCAAAGCTATTCAAGCACCCGTAGGCTTTAGACTTGTCGGGTTTTTCATTTGTCTCCTACCTTGGAGTGAGTCCATGACTTTTCCTCTCGTACAGCTGGGCACCAGCGATTTGCACGTCACCCCCATTTGCTTGGGCACGATGACTTTTGGCGAACAAGTCAATGAAGCTGATTCGCACGCCATCCTCGACCACTCATTGGCGCGTGGCGTGAACTTCATTGACACGGCAGAGATGTACTCGGTGCCGCCCAAGGCAGAGACCTGTGGCCACACCGAAACCATCATCGGCAACTGGTTTGCCAAAAACCCAGGCGCACGCCAAAAGCTCGTGCTGGCCACCAAAGTGGCAGGCCCTTCGCGTGGCATGCCTTGGGTGCGTGAGAACCAAGGCATGTCTGCAGACGACATCATGGCCTCTTGCGAAGGCAGCTTGCGCCGTTTGCAAACCGATGTGATTGACCTCTACCAAATCCACTGGCCCGAGCGTCATGTGCCAGCGTTTGGTGCGGTGTATTACGACCCGAAAAAAGAGGGCTCAAAAACCAGCATTCACGAACAGCTCGAAGCCTTGGCCAAGTTGGTCAAGGCGGGAAAGGTTCGCCACGTGGGTTTGTCCAACGAGACGCCGTATGGTGTGCACGAGTTTGTGCGCTTGGCCGAGCAACACGGATTGCCCCGTGTGGCCACCGTGCAAAACCCGTACTGCCTGATTAACCGCAGCTACGAGAACGGTTTGGACGAAACCTGCCACCGCTTGAATGTGTCGCTTTTGGCGTATTCGCCCTTGGGCTTTGGTTTGCTCACTGGCAAGTACGACGACAGCGGCTTGTTGGGTGACCAAGCCCCCAAAGACGGGCGTATGGCCAAGTATGAAAGCATGCGCAAGCAACGCTGGGGTCGTCCTGAGTCTCTAGAGGCGGCACGCCGCTACAACGCCTTGGCGCGCAAGCATGGCATGACGCCCTCGCAAATGGCGCTGGCGTTTTGCTACACCAAGTGGCAAGTGACCAGCACCATCATTGGCGTGACCTCACTTGCGCAATTGGATGCCGATTTAGATGCATGGGGCACCACCTTGTCGCCCGAGATGTTGGCTGAGATAGATGCGATTCGTTGGGAGATGCGCGATTTGGCGCAATAAAAATTACAAAGAGGACAGATAGATGTTTGCTGATTCTTCAGTCGTGGTGTGGCTCACTCTGGGGGGCTACTTGATAGGCTCTTTGTCCTTCGCGGTCATCGTCAGCCGCGTGATGGGCTTGGATGACCCACGTACCTATGGCAGCCAAAACCCAGGCGCGACCAATGTGCTGCGCTCGGGCAACAAAAAAGCAGCCATTGCCACCTTGTTGTTTGATGCGCTCAAAGGTTATTTCCCCGTGTTGTTGGTCAAGCTGTATGGCCCCGCCTTTGGGCTGGATGACCGTGCGGTGGCCTTGGTGGCTATTTCGGCGTTCATTGGCCATTTGTGGCCCGTGTTCTTCGCCTTCAAGGGTGGCAAAGGTGTGGCCACTGCTGCGGGGGTGCTGTTTGGCGTGGAGCCCTTGCTGGGCGCGGCTGTATTGGGGACTTGGTTGCTGATGGCGTTTGTGTTTCGCTACTCATCGTTGGCCGCGTTGTCGGCCTCGTTGCTGGCGCCTGCGTATTACTTGCTTGGTGACCAAGTCGTGTGGCACATGAGTGAGGCCGAGTTGTTGGCGGTGATGTTGATGAGTGCCTTGCTGCTCATGCGTCACAAAGACAACATTGCGCGCTTGTTGTCGGGACAAGAGTCAAAGATTGGCGCGAAGAAAGAAGCCGCTGCTGATGAGGCAGCACAGTCTTAAGTGTTGCGGTAGTTTTTGAAACTACAAAACAACAGGGCCTCAATCGAGGCCCTTTGTTGTTAGAGCGCATTCAAGCGCATGATATGGATTAATCGCGGAAGTTGTTGAACGACAAAGGCAAGTCGGTCATTTCTTTGCGAATTAACGCCATGGCGGCTTGCAAGTCGTCGCGCTTGGCACCCGTCACGCGCACGGCATCGCCTTGGATGGCGGCTTGCACTTTGAGTTTGCTGTCTTTGAGGTGGCGTTGAATCTTTTTAGACACTTCGGTTTCAATGCCGTTGCGGATTTTGATGACTTGCTTGACCTTGTCACCGCCGATTTTTTGCACATCGCCACGGTCCAAAAAGCGCACATCTACTTCGCGCTTGGTCAGCTTGTTGCGCAGCACGTCTTCGACTTGCACCAGTTGAAAGTCGGCATCGCCAAACATGGTGATTTCTTTGTCTTTCAATTCAACGGCAGCAGAGGTGCCTTTGAAGTCGAAACGGGTGGCGATTTCTTTGCTCGCGTTTTCAACGGCGTTTTTCACTTCGACCAAGTTGGGTTCGAGTACGGTGTCAAAAGAAGGCATGGCAGTCGGCTTTCAAAATCAGAATGAGACAATCACCCTATGTTAGTGGAACCCAACACCCCTCTTCAAGCGTACAACACCTTTGGCATTTCAGCCAAAGCGCAGCAGCTGGTGCGCGTGCACACCGAGGCTGACGTGCAGGCGGTGCTGGCCGATGAGGCCTTGCGCAGCGTGCCAAAGTTTGTGCTGGGTGGTGGCAGCAACATTGTGCTCACGGGGGACGTGAAGCCTTTGGTGCTCAAGGTGGAACTCAAAGGGATGCGCTTGGTCGAAGAGACCGACAAGGTGTGGGTGGTCGAAGCCGCCGCAGGCGAGAAATGGCACGACTTGGTGGCTTGGACGCTAGACAACGGCTGGCCTGGTCTGGAAAACATGGCGCTCATTCCAGGTAGCGTGGGGGCCTCACCTGTGCAAAACATTGGCGCGTATGGTGTGGAACTGCAAGACCGTTTTCACTCGCTGGACGCGATTGACTTGACCACGGGCCAAACCTTTAGCCTCGACGCCGCGCAATGCGCGTTTGGCTACCGCGACTCGGTGTTCAAGCACGAGAGCAGCGGCCCGAATGGACTGGGATTGGCTGGTAAAGCTTTGATTACCCGCGTGCGTTTTGACCTGCGCAAAGATTGGAAACCCGTGCTGGGCTACCTCGACCTCGAACGCAAAATGGCCGAGACGGGCATCACAAGCCCCACCGCAAAGCAAATTTTTGAATGGGTCTGTGCCATTCGCCAAGCCAAGTTGCCCGACCCAGCGGTCATTGGCAATGCTGGCAGCTTCTTCAAAAACCCCACCGTCACCCAAGACCAGTGCGACGACATCATCGCGCGCGAACCCAAAGTGGTTCACTACCTGCTAGACGACGGCCGCATCAAACTGGCGGCGGGCTGGCTGATCGACGCCTGCGGCTGGAAAGGCAAAACCGTGGGCAATGCGGGCGTGTACGAAAAACAAGCCTTGGTGTTGGTCAACGTGGGGGGCAAAGAGCACCCCTGCACGGGCGGTGAGGTGATGACCTTGGCCAAGGCCATTCAGACCAGCGTGTATGAGCGCTTTGGCATACGCTTAGAACCAGAGCCCGTGGTGGTTTAAGTCAGCGAAAGACGTGCAATAAAAAAGCGACCCGAAGATCGCTTTTTATTTGGCTCAAAGAAGCGATTACTTCTTGCCGCCTTCCAGTTTGATCATGTCAGCGCCTTCGCCCAACGACAGCAAACCTGTGTGTGCGTAGATGCCTAGCTTGGCGCGTGTGTCCACGATGTCCAAGTTGCGCATGGTCAGTTGGCCAATGCGGTCCAACGGTGTGAACGGTGCGTCTTCCACTTTTTCCATGCTCAAACGTTCAGGGGCGTACGTCAGGTTGGGGCTTTCGGTGTTCAAGATGCTGTAGTCGTTGCCACGGCGCAGCTCTAGCGTCACGGTGCCAGTCACGGCGCGTGCCACCCAGCGTTGGGCGGTTTCGCGCAGCATGATGGACTGTGGGTCGAACCAACGGCCTTGGTACAACAAGCGGCCCAAGCGCAGGCCGTTGATGCGGTACTGCTCGATGGTGTCTTCGTTGTGAATGCCAGTCACCAAACGCTCGTAAGCGATGTGCAGCAGCGCCATGCCCGGGGCTTCGTAGATGCCACGGCTCTTGGCTTCGATGATGCGGTTTTCGATTTGGTCGCTCATGCCCAAACCGTGGCGGCCACCGATTTCGTTGGCTTTCAAGAACAGCGCAACGGGGTCGGTGTACTCGACACCGTTCAAGGCAACAGGCTGGCCTTCTTCAAAGCGGATGCTGATTTCTTCAGCTTTCACCACGCAGTCGTCACGCCAGAAGGGCACACCCATGATGGGGTTCACGATCTTCATGCCGCTGGCGAGGCTTTCGAGGTCTTTGGCTTCGTGGGTGGCGCCCAGCATGTTGCTGTCGGTGCTGTAGGCCTTTTCGGCGCTCATCTTGTAGCCAAAACCGTTGGCAGTCATGAAGGCTGACATTTCAGCGCGGCCACCGAGTTCGTCGATGAACAGTTGATCCAGCCAAGGCTTGTAAATTTTCAAGCTGGGGTTGGTCAACAAGCCGTAGCGGTAGAAGCGCTCGATGTCGTTGCCCTTGAAGGTGCTGCCATCGCCCCAGATGTTGACGTCGTCTTCTTTCATCGCGGCCACAAGCATGGTGCCTGTGACGGCACGACCCAAGGGCGTGGTGTTGAAGTAGGTGATGCCACCCGTGCTGATGTGGAACGCGCCGCATTGAATAGCGGCAATGCCTTCGTGGGCGAGCTGTGTGCGGCAGTCGATGAGGCGCGCTTTTTCAGCGCCGTATTCCATCGCCTTGCGTGGGATTTCGTTGTAGTCCGACTCGTCGGGCTGGCCGAGGTTGGCGGTGTAGGCGTACGGGATCGCGCCCTTGTTGCGCATCCAGTGGAGCGCGGCGCTGGTGTCCAGGCCGCCGGAAAACGCGATGCCG
>JACCDG010777984.1_pt1 | contig 11641 bp, 2 predicted proteins | sample 7442471 | NCBI WGS metagenome assembly JACCDG01 (sample SAMN15323444, study PRJNA562643) | freshwater metagenome | isolation source: river surface water | place: USA:Blue River Watershed | collected 2017-08-17
CTGAATCAAAGAGTCTGGTGTAAAAATAAGTTGCATCAGATGCATAATAACTTAAAGCTACATAATTTAAATATGGTGTAGTATTCAAAGAAGCTGTTGTTAAGACAGACTTCCATTGTAACCACTTGCCACTATAAGAAGAGAGCGAATAAGTATTAGTTATAACACCAGATGCCGAGCTAGTTCCTATTGTTGAGTAGGTAAAAGGCTCACCCCAGTCGGCGGCTAATACTCCTGATCTCGTATCTGCAGCTCTGATATACAAGTCAACACTTACACCTGTCTCTAAGCCGGTGCCTGGCGAAGATCCAGCTGCATAAGATGCGATTGTTTGTATTGTATCCCATCTGCTCAATGTGGCTGAATAAAATGGCTCAGATTCATATAAGCCTGTTTGTCTTGTAACTCTTGAAGGAGCAAATAAAGCAGAAGTAGGCGTCGGTGAAGTATATGAAGTGATATAAGTGGGTTCACCGGACGAAACAGGTGGTCTTATTTGATATATTGTACCTTTAGGCTGAAGCGTTTCAGAGCCAGACGCACCAATAGAGGCTGTACCATAAACAATACTATCATTAATTGCTACTGTGGAAATATTACCTGCAAAATCTTTTAATTTTACATATGCATAGTGCTCATTGGTACCAATAATAGTAGTATCGAGCTTTAACACTGTGCCTAAAGTAGTCACACCATAAACAGATGTTCCCCAGTAAGTAAGATCTTTAATCAAGCCCGCAGCTGGCTGTGATACCGCTTTGAATGCTGATAGATCATTTACATACGCAATAACACCTCTTGTATTGTTTGAGGATATGGTCCAGAAGAATTCAGAATCGGGGCTATCAATAAAATTATAATATCTATCAACACTTTGATCATAAACTCTGGCTGCATTATCAACTGAATTGTTTGTTACAGCAAAACTATATATTGTTCCGCCTGAGTCTCCTGCCCACATTTCTGAAGTAATAGAATTATATTCTATTGAATCTACTCTGTCTCTACCTGTATCTTTAGCCTGAGTCCAAGTCGCACCGTCGGAATAATATATCAATCCCTTATTGGTTCCTGACAAGCCTAAAAATAAATATTTAGGAGAATGTGCAAGAGTGCTGACACTTGCTTCTGTAAATGATCTGACATATGTATTAGAATTACTTGTTGGAGAATAAAAATAAATTTTACCATCAGCAGATGTATTACTGGTTCCTGTACCAATCCAAAGATTTGATTTATAGCTTTCTATAGCCCTTACAGGAGGAAGATTGACGACTGCATTACTAAATGTGTTTCCAGTGTCTGATTTGACGATTCTACCACCTTCTAGAGCAACATACAATACGTTTTCATGAATTGCAAAATCATTTATCAAACTTGCAGATGAATATACAGTTCTACCTATACCAGAAGAATTAAAAGAGTAGAGGTATGCTGAAGTTCCTGACCCAACTCTGTCTGATGCAACAATCAAAGAGTTTTTAAAATAAATAATTTTATTTCCAGAGACACCAGTGCCTGCAAAATTCTCCCAAAATTTGGTCTGGTTTAAAATGGACCATCCGATTCCAGAAGTACCTTCACTAAATCTAACCCAATTATCCCCAAGATCAGCGCCAGCAGGGAATTTATCTACGAATTCATCAGCATCTCTAAAATCAGAATAATGTGAAGCCTGAATAGCCTTTATACCTGAATATCCATCAGAAGCGGCTATTGTTAAATGTCCAGAGTTTTCTTGATAATAATAGTCTCCCCGGTGCCTAAGCCTTATAGCATACAATCTTAAAGAGTTGCTTGTAAAAACATATCTATAATATTCTAAGGTTTGATCACTGGCATACATATATAGCAATTCGTGCCATGTATCCGTAGGTGTTCTTTTGACTTCTAAAATATAATTTTTAGGAGTGTCTGATGTTATGCCAAATTCAATTGACTTGACAATTGGATAACTTCCACTTACTTTTTCTAAAAAATTTACTACTGAATGTCTTAGACCATCACCAATAGTTTCTGTTTGGTTGGGAGAATCAACACCGCCAAAATCTGCTGCAACCTTTACTGTATTTTCAAATATATCTTGAACTAAATAGGATCCTGTCAAAATATCATCTGGAGTTTCTGTATCATCATTTGTGGCATAGCACCCAAAATAATGTATTTGCATGCCACCTTTTTCTGGACTTTCATTAATGATTATTTCTCCAGTAGGTGCGGCTGTATCTAATATTACTAATCCTGTTGCGCTTGAAACTCTTCTTTCAAAAAGATCACCTTTTGGTATTGTTGAAAGATAACCGCTCAAAACCCAGTCTAAAGGATCAAAAAAATTAACAGGGAATGTTGTGTCTACAATATCTACATTTTCATCAGCAAAGCTGGTGACATATAAAGGTACGCTATTTCTTACATTACCTTCAGTATACGATAATGAAATATTAGAAATACCAAACCCTGTTGAATAATCATGTATTATTGGCGTTGATAAATTTATAAAAAAAGCTTTATTGTTTGCCGAATCTCTAGTAACTGAAAATACAGGAAGCGGTTTATTTTCTACTTCTATATAAAAATTTTCAGCATTTGTACTGGGAAGAAGAGGCAAAGAAGCTGAAGTCGGCTCGTCGAAAAGCACACGAATTTGCAATCCGCCAGTATAAATTTTAGCAGATGCAAATGTTGGTGGAGTAACATCAGAAAAAGCGCTTACAGTATTTTCTAATGATAAATTATCGAATTTAGCCTCGGAATCAGGTAATTGATCAAAGGAAATTTTTATTGGATTGTTCGATTTATCAGAATTTTGAGCACTTAAACTTTGATTATTATTTAAATTGTTGCCTTTGTTTTTCTTGGAGTCCATATTATCTATAATTTTACAGCTTTAAGAGGTCAAGCCCTATGCGGTAGGGACTGTTTTTTGATTAGCAATATTTCCTCTTTGACCTGCAATCAATAGATTATCATTATATGATATAGCAGCCAAAGGCCTTACAATACCAACACCGCCTGTAAATCTTGGTGTCGGTGGATCTTCATATCTCCAAGCCTCTTCTTCTGGGATATATGACCAGGCCTTAAATGCGTGGTCGTCTGGATTATCAGCAATTTTAAATGTATAGTAACCGTCAGTCAAAGCCCACACCGAACCCTGATGACTTACTAACTTTCTAACTCCACCAGAAGAAGGGAATCTATATGCACAAGTAAAGGGCTTGGTATCAATAGTTACAGGTCCAACATCTACACCGATTGAATATTTTAAATCTCCATATAGCCAAGTGCTAGAAGCTTCATTGATTTTAGTTTTACCAAATCTCAATTGCAACAAGTCAGTTTCTAAAGAAAGAAAATTATTTTGTTCAATAATAGGATGTATAGTTTTGCCTACCCAAACCCTCAAATTTCTACCATCAATAGCAACTCTAACATTTGTTAATTCTCTAGAGACATTACTGTATCCAGTTTCTGTTACCACTGCTATATAGTCTATATCAATGTTTGGTCTGTTGCCCTCTGGAATATCCTCTACCTTTAAGAACATACTTCTTATTTTACCAGACCAGGTAGGCCTGAATACATAAGTAACATATTCGGAGGAATAAGTCACCGCATGCTCAACCCATTGATAATCTAAAAATTCAGAAGGACTACCATATTCACTCCAAGCTAATTTAATATTCGAAGTTGGTGCGAAATATGATGCTACTGGATTCATTCGCATTCGAACTAAGAGCACAGAATGTGAATCAACGGTAAAAGGCGTTACATTAGTAACTCCTACAAATGGTACGCCAGTTGAAAAAGGTGTAATTCTTAATGAATTAGATGTTCCAGTCTGTGTGCCGAGTGTTTCAGATTCTGATATTAATGAAGTAGTTGCAAACTCTATCGCGCTCCATCCCTGTGTTACACCGGTACCAGCCCCAGGGTACAGAGCATTATTATCTTCTGTTGAAGAACTGGAAAAATTCCATATTTTTATAACACCCTTGTCAGGATAAACTTGTTGACTTACATCATATGGGGTAACTACTTGCAACTCTGGCATTAAAGTTTTTGTAGTTGTCACTGAACCACTTGTAACCGTTATGGTAGAGCTAGTTAATTGAACATCTAAATAATATCTACCATCATAAATTTCAAAACCCTGAGCACCGGTCCCAGAAACATGCTTCATTGAAAAATCAACTGTATATACAGTTTCATTACTTACAGCTTGCTCCCAGTCAGACCCATCTTCGTAGGTGAAATTGTGAGTCTGGGCACTTGAGCCTGCAATTTGAACGCAATCTTTATACCCATATTCAGAATGAGAATCTTCAGTTGTAATTAAAGTGGCAACAGACGAGCCTCTAGTATCAGTCCTGCCATTATTATAAAATTGCCAAGGAGCGTGGCTGTAGAACCAATCTTTATCAAAATTAATTGCACTCCAAATCCCATTTGATCCAGCAACTTCATGTTTTACTGATGGATTGTCTTTCAAATATTGTGAATAAGAATAAACTTCTGGTCTATCACCTATACCAGCCAATAATTGATTATCTGCTACAAATAATGTTGAAACAGGCAGAATTTCAGGTTCAAATTCTTCAATTCGACTATGTAATATAAGCATTTGTTCTGTTTGTTCAACAGTTGTATTAGAGACTGTATTTTCTCTTTCTCTAGTATACTTAATAACAAATCCCTGTTTAGTTCCAAAAAATATTGCATCGTAAGCACTAGCTGCAGAGGTCAGATCAAAAGGTTCTCCAGAAACTGTAAATGAAGGAGCATTGTTTGCAACAGGCTCCCAATCACTTTCAATATCTGCTTCTGATGACCTAAAAATATAACTTTTAACTGATGTACCGGCATAAACATATGGAACATCTTCATATTCGAATTGATTCAAATGCAAAACACTTACCGGCAGTGCAACACCTTCGTCATCTGTACAAGTGAAAATTGGTCCAGTGATGTCATAACCATCAAATTTCCAAATATTACCAGAACCAGTTCCAAGCAAAATTGAATTGGTCATTGCAACCATGCTCAAAATTACTTTCTCTCCTCTGATTCCAAGATCTGCAATTTTTCTGACTGCTATATTATCCCAAGAATAAATTAAAGCAGAAGCTCTTGTAAGGTTACACACAAAAACTGGGGAAGCTGGCAATACATCAATAAATACAATTAAACCCTTATTGGAATCTACATAATATCTATTAGAATAGTATCCAGTTCCTTCAGAATCACTTTTATTCCACAATGTGCCATTGACAGTTAAAGTGATATCATCAGAATTTCTGAATAAAATTTTTCTGAAGTAACTATCATCTTCAGTGCTTTGACCGTAGAATGATTCACCGCTGTCATAATCAGGGTCTCTTGAATCAATTAAATCAATATCATTGAAAGTATCTGTCTTAATTGCAGACATATATACCTTTTCAATTGCTGAATTAGGCATTGTCCATTTTATAGAATTATTTATTAAAACATTTCTATCATAAATATCACCATCTTCGGTAAATGTAGCAGATAAAATATTATCATAAAGCGGTTGAGGTTGGGAAATATTATTTCCATAATCTCTTACTTGAACTTCTATTCTTTTAATGCCATCTAATTGAGAAGTTGTGCCTGTGCCGACAATAGATTTAGTAATTACATTTGTATATTGCTGAAAATTAGTCCAGCTGCCAATACCTTCACCATTTACAAGCCTAAATCTCATATCTTTTACATCAGATATGACATCAGAAGCTGATATACTTAAATTAACTGAAGTTGTATTTGTAAAATCAATATTCGCACCAGCATTATCAATTATATCTACAGCAACAGCTGGTTCTGTGGTATCTACTAATGCGATTAGTTGGGCGTTTATAGTAACTGGATATGATTCACTAATGTTGCCAACATAGTCTATTACTTGAACCCATATTTTTCTAGGACCATCTGTTCCTAAGTTCTGAGCTGAACTTCCGGTAATATATGTATCTACAGCACCAAATTCATCAAGCCACCACGAACCATAATGATAGATAGTATATTGTGCCTGAGAAGCGCTTGTGGAAAAAGCTGTCCATTGCTGCCAGTCTGTGTATATAACTCTTCCATGATCAGTTTCTCTGCCAACTCTAAAAGCTCTTAAACCAGATACAGAATCAGATACTTGTATGTTTAGAACTGTGGTTCTTACACCAGGCTTAAGTTGAGTAGTTAATCTTGGCCTGCCAGTGCTCAAATACTCAGGGCCATCTATGTCAACCTTGACTGGATCTGAAATGTATGACGGATTTGATTTTATTCTTGCGTGAGACTCTGCTATTACTCTTGATTGTATTGAAGCTTTGTGAAAAACATTGTCATGTCTTTCCCTATAAGCATGGAACAATTTGAAATACATTGAAGGTACAGAAATCCAACCTGTTCCAGTAACCCCTTGAGTAGCGCCAGTGAGCAAATCTCCAAAACCATCAGTATAAATTTCTGATGAAAATCCTCTAGGACCGTTTGCTCTGGCTAACGCTAATCCCTTTGGTAATCTAACAGCTAACCAATAGTAACTGCCAGGAACCATTTCGGGGATATTTGTATTTTTAAGAGAAAATTGAACTAATTTGTTATTAGAAACTTTAAAACCAGGAGATGCGATTGGAGGTAAATTTGTACTACTTAAAGTTTCTGGAAGCGGCAATAGCCAATCTGTTAAAGATGTTCCAAGATTGCCATTTCTATCCTCATAGAATCTTACAGATGGAGCTGATGGTTTTTCATTTACATTGAACTCCATATCGGTTTCAATTAGCATAAATTCCACTAATTGTGGGTGAACAACCGATTCTGATGAGCTACTTGTTACTTTAAATTTTTGAACAAAATATGTATATGGATAATTTTCAGATTCGAAAACAAAATCTCTAAATTCAGTATTACCAGCCAAAAGTTGCTGGCCTAGTAATGGCTTCATATAAGAAGCCCCAGCTGAAGCCTTGAGGAAATGGCGCTGCTGCTCAAGGTCATATGAATGAAATGATCTTTTTGGCGCAAGCCCAACAATAGAAACCGTTCTTAAATAAGAATCTCCTATTTCAGGAGTTGGCTCTGTTACATTAATTGAAAATCCAGATACATGATTTTTTAAGAATGCATATTTTTCTTGTGATCTTGTACCAAAGGAAACATACCATCCCATTCCAAATCTAGCGGATGGCAGTGGCAGTTCTACACTGCCAATACCAATTACATCATTATTCCTTTTAAGTATTACAAATGTGCCTTCTCCAGGATTATTTTCATATTCATCAGATACAATCAAAGTCCAATCTTCTCCATTAGTATCTGAAGCAGGATAGGCATAAGGACATAAAATTTTAGTAATTAAAGTGTTATCTATTTTTCTTTGAACCAATAAAATAACTTGATTAGCATTATCAAAAACAACCATTAGTGTGGGCTTGTTAATGTAAGTATCTAATTCAGTATCTAAAGATTCACATCTCCAGCCCATTGGCTTATCTTCGTAAGGATCATATATAGCATTGCCTACCTGCACAGCATGAAACACTGGATTAGGACTTAGGGCTACATAAAATTCTCCCGCTAATTGCCGAAAATTAAAATCAATTTTACATCTATCTGAAAACGTTGGCATATAAGCCATGAGCTCAGAATATGACCTACCTTGGCCTTGTTGAACTGGAGATGTTAATCTATAGCCTGTTCCTGAGTTAATAGCAAAAGTACCATTGTTATATGCTAAATATTTCCATGTTCCATTAGTTATTGCAGTTTGCCAACCACTCAAAGATGTTTCAGTCGATGAAAAATTATCTATCTGTATATCATCGAACTTACAATCTCCCAAATCTACATCAAGCAAAATTCTGCCTGTGCCGAACGAAAGATCTCTAAAGTTTATATCAATAGTACCAGCTATAGACTCAAATAAAATATTTGCTTGCAGGTCACCATCATAAAATTGTTTTCCTACTACAAAAGATCCAAGAAGATATGATCTTAAATTATGAGATAAGTATGCTTTTACAATTCTTTTAGAATCAAATTCTGATGTGGTCACAGGATCTTTAGGGCGCTTGAAATCAGAATAGTATAATTCTAACACGCAGCCTTGCCTTATATCTTCTACCACTGAATATGGCAATTTTGTTCTTTGTCTTTTAAGACCATTTTCTACATGATCAAATCCATCAGTATCATCTAATCTTGTTGATAAATCAGCTCTTGGAAAATCAATTAAATTTTCATTATCAAATTCAATTCTGATTTCTAATTCTTCACAAGAACCAGCATTAGTTGCTTCGTCATGTCCTTCAACATTTATCCTCAAAGTTACAGCATAATTTACATGTTGATCTTTATCAAAATTTATGGTAAATGCAGCCTGCGCAAAAACATCAGGTTGATGGGTATCAGTCGCACAAGCCACCTGAGAATATAAAGCCAAACCTTCATCTGTTGATAAACTATAAGATTGTGTAGCATTAGATGTCAAAGAGCCATCAGAAGTATAAGTTCTAGTTGGTACATCAAATGTATATTTGTCGCAATCAAAAATAGTATGACCTGTGAAATCAGGGACTATGTTTCTTCTTGTAGAAGAGTTGTAATTGAATATATTATAGCTGTCGCTACCATAGCTTGGCCCTCTAACCTCAATTATATCACCGATGTATCTAGATATACCGCTGCCATATAAACCAGTGGCTGACTCATTCGACGCATCAAATCTCCATAAAGATTTACGTCCAGTATAATTTAAATTTTTACTTATGATACTTGGAGTTCCGGGATGAACGGTATTTTCGGGTTGCCAAAATATTTGATCATATGCTCCGAGATTATTCGGATAAGTTCCAGGATCTGCTATACCAACTGCAAATACAGAAATTCTATAATAAACGGTTGAAAGTCCGCCGCTTGCAGATAGAGGCCAGTTATTGATTATGAATAAATCATCCCCGCCATTTTCTACTTCTCTTGATAATTCTAAACTTTCATTATCAGGATCAAAAAAAGCAGCAGGATTTAAATTTACAATGAAATTCTTTCCAGAACCAGTAACATAATGTGTTGGATCAACATCATTTGCAGCATATGGAAAGCCCTGAATTGTTATTGTTGACGAACCAGTAAAATTAGGGTCATTCGATAACCTAATATACTCAATCGTTCTTACGGAAACTTCTTCTCTTGTGTCTGTGTCAGCAAGTTGAATGCCAAACTTTAGAGACACACCATTCGTGTCTAAATCAGGGGATAAACTTGCTTTGCCAGTAAAATAAGTTTCGCCCTCATTGACAACTTCATTCAACAAAAATGTATTATTATAATTAGGTGGTAAAAGTAATTTGATTTTTAAAGACATATTCCGTAACCATTTTTGATTTGTTCATCAAAATCATTTATTCTTTATACAGGCACCTTATTACTTGTTTTTCAACTAAAATAAGTCAATATCAGTTGTAGGTTTTGTAAAATCTGCAGATTGATCCTGAACCTTCACAGGAATAGATATCTGTTGAATGGTGTCAATATACACACTGAAATAAGTGAATCCATCCACTGTGAATGTTGTATCTTCTCTGTGGAATTCGTAACTGCCAGAATAAACGGAGTTTTGCCCAGATGAAGAGATTAAAGTCATATCTATAGAATCTGGAACTGTAACTGTATCTAAACCATTTGGTAAATAAATTAATAATTTTACTGGTAAATCTGCTGATAACTCTTGGTTACAAACCAATCTAAAATACATAGTTTTACTGTCAGGGCCCAAACCTTTATCAAAATATATTTGTTCTGTTGAAGTTAGACCCTCGCCGTATGATGGTACAGTAGATATAATTGGAACTCCAAATCTTATCGGTCTAGGATGGGAAAATGGACTTATTTTATCAAAAATACCTAAAGAAAATTCCGGTCCTCTTGATCCAATTGGTACAAAAATATTTGAAGTAACTGTTAGAGCTTGAAAATCATTTGAGACATCCAGCTTTGTAAACTCTGATACTAAATAAAAATCTATTTTTAAATCTAATGCTTGACTACTTATGCTTAAAACATTATTTTTAAATGAAATAATTTTTCCATCATAAACTTTTATTTCAATATTTTTCTTATTTATTATTGCATTTGCTTTAGTACCACTTAATACTGTGTTTTCTAAATTATCAAATTCGATATTGATGATTCTAACTTTTGGATCATTTTGAGTATATAAAAAATTAACTTTATTCTTATCTGCAAAAACTGCAGCATGATAATTTTCTTCAACTCTAAAAGCTACAGCCTGTGAAATCAGCCCGAGGCAGCCTCCAGAAGGCACGTCTAAAAGTTTAACTTTTACGCTCGTTTTTTCATCAATATTAATATTAATAATATTTGATTTCAAGTCAGAATTTATTTTTAAAATTGAATCTTTGTCCATTATTTTACTCTGATACTAAAATATCACCATTAGGTGTAAATTGCAACCCTACAGGATGAGTTAAAGTCACTTCTGAAGATCCAGACCAATCAGATAGTATATTCCCATTAATATCATATTTAACTAATCTACTATTTATACCATTCGCTGATGTATCATTTAGTGCAACCCAATAAAAATTATTTGTACTATCTGGTAATGCTCTAACAGCGTCAACGTCAGGAGCATTAATGGTTGTAATTACGGTATTGCCACTGTTGTTTTGATTGATTAATAATACCTTGCCTGAAGCTGAACTTGTTCCAGTTGCAGCTGGTGCAGCTATCAATAAATTTCTGTTTGTGAGATCACTTGGATTATCAATTAAATATGCTGATCCGCCCTTGCCTTCTGTAAATGATACAAAAGATGTAGAAATTGTTTTTGATTCAACTGCAGCAAGCGCAGAACTATATCGCTTAACTGAGTTTGACCCAACCATAGCTACAACCCACTGACCAGATTCTATAACCTGAATGCTTAAAGGAGAGTAAATATTATCATATACAACATTCCCTACAAATACTGGTATCTGAGCAGGGATTGCTTCATCTGGACCAATTAATGTAGTATCAATTGAGCCATTTTCGTTAAAATCACCCTCATCAAATGTGGCGCCTGTATCCGTAATCAAGCCAGTAAATGAAACAAATTCGGCAGAAGCAAAATCACCAGAGCCAATATTTTTATATAATTTTATTGTCCCATCAATATAACTTGGTAAATTAGTTCCGTTGTTACTGTTTGTAGTTCCTGTTCCTGCAGTGAATGACAATCCATCATTCCCATTTGTACTAATAACACCGCTGCCAATATTTACATATATAGCGCCAGACCATGAATCTAATTGAGATTTAGCTGCGCCGGTGAAAGTTACTTGCAAAGTAGCAGACTTGGAGATATTATCATTTAATGATGTAACAGTATCAAATAACGCCACTGTGATAAGAGTGGAGTTAAAATTTAGTACTTGAGAACCTGAACTAATTGAAATATTTGATAAATTAGTTGGAGAGTTAATATATTGACTAAAAGCTATCCAAAGCTTTCCTAAATCTGGATTATATTGAGCGCAAAGTGCTACTAAATCTCTAGGATTTCTTTTTAATCTTATGTTGCCTTGCAGCGCTTTTACAAACGACCCAGTTGCATCTA
>JACCDG010007062.1_pt1 | contig 11639 bp, 22 predicted proteins | sample 7442471 | NCBI WGS metagenome assembly JACCDG01 (sample SAMN15323444, study PRJNA562643) | freshwater metagenome | isolation source: river surface water | place: USA:Blue River Watershed | collected 2017-08-17
CGCCTCGATGGCGGCGAACGTCGCGTGCAGGCGGGATGGGTAGTTGTTGTCGCTGGTTTCGAGTGAATCAAGGTTGAACCAGAACCATTCGTTACCGCTCTTTCCTACGGCCCTGAGTGCTTCAACACGCATCTCGTCCGCCTTGGCGGTGGACGCTCCGAGGAGCCAATTGAGGAAGCGGATCGCGTTCTTTCTGTCAACTGGATCTGATTCATCCACCCAAAGAGTTGCCTCTCCTGAAACAACCGCACCGGGAACGCCAATCGACCCCGGCTCTGGGAGACACGTGATCCCCAACACCCCGCACGTCTTGGGGTGCCGGCGGAGGAACTCGTCGTACTTCGCCGACGGGATCGGGTACGTCTTGACGGTGATGAGCACCCGGAGATGTTCGACCGTCACGCCCCCAGCTCCAGGTGTCGGATGGGAAGGCCCGTTCGCGCGGCGACGGGCTTGGCCAGATGCGACCGATGGCATTCGGCAGGGCACGCTTCCATGCAGACGAGGACGCTGGGCGAGTCCTCAACCAGACTCGCCACCGCATCGATCGCCTCGCCCTCGCGCTCAAGGGTCGTCCGCGCGTACTCGGCGAAGAGCGACTGTCGAGCGCCTGGCACATCCAGATCCTGCCTCGCGCCGCTCTCAATGCCGAGCGCCGGGAAGTGCGCGTACTCGATGCCAAGACTTGCGCAGAGACGGCTCAGCGTGCTCTTGTGGAAGCCGTATCGCCGAGAGACGGGGTTGTTTCGGACATCCACAAGCCGTTGAATGCCGGCTCGCATCAGGCCGTCGAGGAAGCCGTCGACAAGCAATCCCTCGTATCCGGCGGTGTAGACCGCCGGCGCGGCGTTCTTGCGTGCCTGCAGCTTTCGGATCTCGCTGTTGACGGTGTACCACGGGTACCGTTCGTAGACGTAGTCGATGAGATGGTCGTCGGTCGACTTGCGGCTTGATCGGGAGTGATTGCGCACGACCTGCCGGACATCGCGGCGAACGTCGGGGTGAGTCTCACGCGCAGCCTTGGATCCGGCGTCGGTGAGGGTCCAGCGGTGGTCCTTGTCGGTGACCAAGCCGTCGCGGGCAAGCGCGGCCATCTCCTGGAAGAGGCAGAAGGAGAAGGGCCCGTACTTGTACGGCAGGAACTGGTAGAAGGCGGATCCGCCCCCCGTCTCACACTCTTCGCGCAGCAAGAACGCCCACTTCGTCACGGGACGGTGGTCGGCGTCTCCTCCGGCCTCGAGGAGAAGGGAGAGGATGGCGCGCTGTCGGTTCAGCATCCTTCGAGACAATCCAAGGCCGCGGGTGGACGTACCGGCGACTGCCGGAGCGTCCGGCTGACGGCAGGGCGAACATACGCGGAGGGCGGGCCAGGCGTTGACTAGCGTGGTGATGAGTTCGGCGTCGCATCGCCGCATCGAACCGCGATCGGTGAATTGCGGCGTGATTTGACAGACGGTTCCGGCATTGCCGCAGACTCCGCTATCCGACACGGACCACGTAGAAGGCGTCGCCTCCGCGTACTTCTCGTCGATGGTCTCGATGATGTCGCTCATCACATGCACTCCTTGAAGAGCCCGAGCGTCCGCTCGGAGTAGGCGGCGTACTCGCTGTCGATGTCCGCGTGCGTGAACGACCCGCCGAGCTTGAACCCGTAGTCGTTGACGAGGCGGGCCCACGCCTCCGGCCGCTTCTTGAGGTCTTCGGGTGAGGCGTGCTCGGGAAGCTTCGCGAGGTTGACCTGGTACCCGACGCCCGACCACACGCAGAGGTCGACGCAGCCGAGGATCTGAGCGGCCTTGAGCTGGTGGCGGATCTGCGCTCGGGTGCAGTCGGTGCCGTCGTGGATGTTCTTCGCGCAGATGAAGGCGATGCGGGGCTTCGTATCGGCTCCGGCGAGCTTCACGCCGCGAAGCCACCAGCGGGCCCGCCGCACGTTCGCCATGTCGCGGGCGGTCAGCGAGTAGACGCTGGGACACACGAAGTCGCAGAAGCGGAGCGGGCTTGAGAACTGATAGGCGTGGTCGATGTCGGCCTTCTTGGTGACCGGCGGCCACCAATAGACTCCGATGTACTTTCCGAGGCCGCGCGTCCGTGCGTCGCAGATGACCGCTTCGGCCCAGCCGATGAGCGACTGGTCGCCGCGGCAGATGGCGGCCTCGACCTTGCCCTCGATGTCGAGCACGACGCGCGTCGAGCCGGTCGGCGGCGTCTGGTCGGGAAGGATCACGGGCAGCGAGAGGAACCCGTGGTGGGGGATCAGGTTGGTGTACAGCATGTCACTCCTTTCAACCGCCACGACCGGCGCTAACCGACCGTGGCGTTCCCGCGACCGCACTCGCGGTTACTTGCGCATCGACTTCGGCAGGCGCGGCTCGGTCGCCTTGTACGTCGGCTGCGGGTCGCCTCCGTTGCGCCTCTTCTTCGCGTGGCCGAGCTGCACCATCGCCTTCAGGCGCTTGTGCGTCGCCGCGCGCGACAGCCCGAGTTCCCTAGCGATCGACGCGCAGTTCGGTAACCTGCACGCCCGGATGGCGTTCGCCGTGTCGATGACCGTCGTCATTCTCATTCGCATGGGAACATCGTACCTCAAGGTTTACCTGTGTCAACCTTCAACCCTCGGCGGATCAGGCTGGCGTCGCGCGCCTTCTTGATCCTCGCGATGCCCGCCTCGGTCAGCCGAACGTCCTTCGGGTGGTCGAAGATGTGGATTTCGACGTGCAGCCGGTTGATCCACCACCAGAGCGCCTGACGTGAGAACCCTAGCTCCCTCGCAACATCCGCCGTCGTGCGGCAGTCCTTCGGATTGGCGGTGGTCATCTGGCCCCATTCCGCGTTGTCGGCCTGTCGTCGTCGAGAAGACCCTCGATGATCGAGTCGGGGATTCGCCGCTCGGCACTCTGCTGGGCCTCCTTGCGGGCGATCGCGGCGTCGGCAGCACCGAACTTGCCAGTGCGGATCTCGTCGAACGAGTCGGCACCGACGAACTTCAGGAACCCAACCTCGTCGCCTTTCACCGCTTTGAGCCGCGATCGAAGCGAGTCGGCCTGCTCCTTCGTGATGAAACCGCCCTCCGAACGGGCGTCGGAGTCGCGGTCGATCACGATGTTCAGCGCGTCGCACAGCGCGCCGCGTCTCGCGTACGAACGCGCCGCACCGTCCGCCTGCGCCTCGCTAGACTTCGGAGGGCCGCTACCGATGCGCACGGCGAACTTGTTCGTCTTGCAGTGGCCACCGGAGTGCATCAGCATGCACGTCGCCTGGATGCGCTTTCCGTCGTCGAGAACGTCGATGTCGAAACTGACGCTGAAACCGTGCTTGCTGAGGCACGGGCCGACGGCATCCATGATGTCCTCGAACGCGGCGAACGTCGACCTTATGTTCCCGTTGTTGTCGGGGATGATCCGCTCGGCAACCACCTTCGGCAGTTCGGACTGCATGGCGGCCTTCGCCATCGCGAACTCCTTCTCGGCGTTCCGGTCCTCCATCTGCGAGTAGACGCCGACAAGCTCCTTCATGGCGGCGACCTTCTCTGCGGTCATCTCGCCGGACAGGATCGTCTGCATCATCACCCCGATCGGGTTCGAGTCGCGGTGCGGATGGATGTCGTTGTGCTGCGTCGTGGTGATCGCTGTTTCCTTCTTGCCCATGTCGTCTCCTAGAAGACTTCGTCTTCAATTGTTTCAGTCGTGTCGGCCTTCGGCTCGCTGCCGCCGTTCCGTTCGATCAGCGTCCGCCAGCCCTCGCCGAACGTCTTTCCGAACCACTCGACGGCGGTCCTGATTGCTTCCTGCGCCTCTTCGTCCCGCGCCACTTCGAGAATCAGCGGAGGCATCCTGCGGCAGTAGCTCAGGAACCTCCACGACTTCGCGCCGGTGGCGTACATCGAGCCTTGCACCTGTGCGGCGTGCTCCGCTGGCAATTCACCAGCCAGAAGCCATTTCGTGTGGGTGTGGACCTCGGGGCACTTGATCTCGACGCCGCTGCCGGTCGCTTCGCACCATCCGTCCGGGGAGCATCCGAAGTCACCGGCGTCGGTCGTGACGAACCCGATCCTACGGAACGCGATACCCAGCTCGAACTCAAGCCACGGAAGCGCCTCACCCTCAAGGATCGACCCTTGCTCAAGCGCCCCACCGCTCCACGAGTGAAGCGGGTGTCCGACCCAGCGCTCTGCCAGCTTCCTCGCGACGTAGCTGGATGGGGTCTGCCCGGTGCGGAGCTTCCACGTCGGGGACACAAGCGCGTCGAGTTCGCTCGCCGTCGGTACGCCGATGCGGGCTTGGAGCCACTCGCTCGTGCCCTGTTCAACGTCGAAGATCCTCACTTCTTCCGCTCCTTGATCGCGATGCGTTCCAAATCCTTCCAGCACCTGCGGATCTCGCGGTTCGCCGCGTTCCGCCTGTCACGCGCCGCGATCAGCTTCGCGTGAAGCTCGATCATCCTCCGGTAGTTGCCCTTCATCTGCGATCTCCTTGCCGATGAGCCGGTCGACGGCGAACATCGCCGCGACGAAGAGCGCCACGCCGACGGCGACGCCCGTGAGGAAACACTCAGTGCCGGTCACCGTCCCTCCAGTCCGCGTCTGGGCTGTCGTTGTTCGTGCCGTCGCCGACGATTTCCGGAAACAGCTTCGCCGCAAGCTGCTGCACGGTCAGCGGACGCCTGTTCTCGTCCACGACGGCTCGGAGCGCCACGTCGCGCGTCTGAGCGCCGATCACGGGGTCGAATCCCTCGACGGCCTTCACGAGCGCGCGGCGTCCCCGGATCTTCTTCATCTGCTCGGCGTGGAGCGTCGGGATGCTGCTCCCGTTAGACCGAACCCACTTGTCGACGATTTCGGCCATGACGCGGTTCTCGCTCCTACATGCGTACTCATGCGCTTCGTCGTACGCCATGAAATACGTTGCCTCGAATCCTCCACCTGACCGCTCACCAACCGCGATCATGGCCCGCCACCCTCCGCCGATGTCGATGTCCTCGAAAACATACGTCCTCATGTCGTCTCCTTGCGGCTGTGCCGCTGTTGAATGCCTGCCGTCCTATCCAAACCCCGCCAGTCCGCTCCTCGCCGTGCGGTCCATCCTGACCGGACCTGCCACGCCAAACCGCAGCTCCCATGCCAATCCTCCCGTGCCAACCCCGCCTGCCATCAGTGCCGAGCCATCCCAACCACAACAACCACGCCGTGCCGTCCGGACCTTCCTTGCCTGCCTGAACGGACCCAATCTGACCTTGCCGACCTCGCCAGTCCATGCCTGCCCAACCTAACCCTGACTGCCGAAGCGTTCCCTTCGTGCCGAGCCACCCAAGCCTGTCTGACCAAGCCTGCCAAACCATTCATTCCTCAACCCAGCACTACGTCCTCGACGAGCCCATCACGCCATGCCTGCCGAACCGTGCCAATCCTCTGCGTTCCGCTCCCGGACGTGCCGCACCCTCCAGCCTTGCCTGAACCAGCCTGCCATGCCTCACCTAACCGTCCTCTCCGTCCTCGTCGGGCCTTGCCTGCCATGCCTCACCTAACCGTCCTCGTCGGGCCTTGCCTGCCATGCCATCCAGCCCTTGCCCTACTAACCGCCCTTGCCGTCCAGTCCCGAACGTACCAATCCTGCCAGTCCCGACCGTGCCTTGCCAGTCCAGTCACGCCTTCCTAGCCTGCCAGCGACTCGACGATCGCCATGCGGATGCGCGCCAGCTCGTTGAACTCCTTGTAGCGATCGGCCCACGCGCGGGCTTCCTGCTTCGCCTGCTCGAGAAGCTCGCCACGCTTCTCGTCGTCGTCCAACACGCGGACGGTCGAGCGATACCCGCCGCCGCGAATCCGATCCGAACCGAGCGACACGAACGCCGCGATGGGTCGCTTCTCGACCTCGCCGACGTACTTCACCGCGACGCGAAGGATCGACCGAGCCTGCTCCAACCGCCACTTCGCAGCGGCAATTGAGTCTTCCCAATCAAAGCGTGAGTGCAGTGCAGTCGTCGGATCGCGTGCGAACTCGACGACCGCCTGCGGAGTCACGATCCCGCCGTGCGTTTCCTCGATCCTCTCAAGCTCGGCGAGGACCGCGTCGCTCTTCTTCGTCTCTCGCATCAGTTCTCTCCTTCACCGAGGACGCGGAACGTGCCCCAGCCCATGCCGCACGAGTCCTTGCTGTCCGGGCGACCCTCACAGATGCCGACCTGCAAACCAGCGCGGCTCAGGAGGTTCATCACGTCCTTGGCCTGCATCATGTCGGAGTCGTAGCGAATGCGGATCTTCGCCTGCCATCCCGGCTTCCACATCGGACGCGATCGGATGTCGACGACGCCAGTCGCGTTGCGCACCGGCGCGACGTGCTTCTCCGGCTTGCCCTTGATGATCTTGACGAGAGGAGTTCCCTCGGAGTCGTATCCGTCGGCTTCGACGAACACCGTGAGCTTCGCGCGTGTCATCACGACTCCGGCGACGCGGCACGCAGAGATCATCGCGTTGCGGAACGCCGGGGCAGGGATGCCGTGCCACTTGCCGTCGTCGCTGGTGTACGTCGCGTCCTTGTAGCACTGGTCGAAATCCTTCGCCTCGCGCTTCTTCTTGCCCTTCGCGGCGCTGCCTGCGGCCTGCGTCTCCATCATCTGCGCCTTGACCTTCTCGCTGAACTTGTGCTGAACGAGCGGCGCTGTGCCCTCGATGATGCACTCAAGCGTGAGGATCTTCGGGGCCTCGATCTCGATGGTCTGTGACTGTCCGAAAGCCATGTGCTGTCCTTTGCGGCTGTGCCGCAGATAGTGTTTTCTAGCGGGGGCCGTGAACGCCACGAGCCCCGCGCTCGATCCCTCTGACGGGAAAGCCAACGGCAGGACTCGAACCTGCGACCTTCCGCTTCGTCCGCTAGCCCACGCTTGTACTTCACGCGGGAAGTCCCTCGGACTATTCGGCGCTCTACCTACTGAGCTACGTCGGCGTTGCCGGTCTTTCCCGGCAGTCACCGCAAGGGGCCGTGCGGTTCGGTGTGTTGGGCTCAGCAGTGCAGCGGCTTGTCCGCGTCAACAGGCAGCGTTGTCTCGTGGCATCGCCAATCCGACGATCGCCGCCCGCCGCGATAGACGTTCCACATGAACGAGAGCAGGTTGCTGTACGTGTCGCCGATGTGCGTGTTGTGGTGCGTCGCCGCGAACGCGAGCTGCATCGCGCGGTCGTGGATGTTGCGGAGCGGGTCGAAGACCTCGCGTCGATTCGTTGTCGCGTCCATCTCGTGTCCTTTCGGCGAGTCTCGCTCGCACGCATTCACTCTATCGACCGTCATCCTTTGTGTCAATCAACTTTCCGCGCGCATTCCGCACAATCGCACGATCTCGCGGCGGACCTCCTCGCGGTCGAACTCGCGCACCCGCTCGTAGAACCGCCCGTACGCCATGTGGACCGTCGCGTGCCCCCCGCGCAGCAGCAGCCGCGATATCTCCGGGAACGACAGGTGGACCGAGGGGACGTGCCGCAGGCACCACACGCACACGCTGAGGTCGTCGGCCACGCCGCGCACGCGCGACGAGCACAGCACCGCGTTCATGCGCTCCTCGCCGAGGTGCCGACGCAGCGCGTGCAGCACGTCGTTGGTCGAGATGGGGCGGGTCATCGCGCGCATCTCCCGATCGCGAGAACCTGTTCGCGAAGATAGATGGCCGCGTTGGCGAATCCGGTCGGCGTGTACTCGCAGCGCGTGTATATGTACATGCCGGTCGCCACATACGCACGGATGATTCAATTGCCGTCTATGCGCTCGTACTCGACCCTCTTGCAGCAAACGACAAGCGCCGCCATCGCCACGCTGCATCGCTCCTCCGGCGTCGGCTCGACCTCGATGTCCTGCGGGTCCGTCATCAGCAGTCCTCCGATGCGATGCCTTCCAGCTTCCTCGACTCCTCCCACGCGGCCTGCAACGTCTCGATCGCCTTCACGGCGACCGCCGCGACCTGGATCAGCTCCTGCACGAGACGCCAGTCGTCCTCGCCGTCGTTGATCGCGGCGCACGCCTCGCCGAACTCCTCGCCGAGCACGCGCGGGATGTCGTGCTTGTCGAGACGCTGGCCGTGCTTCTCGTCCTGACGGGTGCGCTCAAGGCGGATCATGTCGACGATGCTGTCTTGGGTGGTCATGCGTTCACCAAGAGCCCCGGCGCTGGCTTGGGACCGCCGCAGAACGCCTGCGGTGCCAGCGCCGGGGTGGATGAGGTTCGTCGGCCGGAAACACTCCGGCCTTCGAGGGTCGCTGCCGGCAAAAGGACTCGTTCCTTGGCCTGTGGCCGAAAAACCGGCGCGACGTGTTTCAGGAGAACAGCCACAGCAGGAACGCGAAGCCGGCGACCGCGACGATCGTCAGCCAGAAGAGGTCTTCGTTCGTGAACGGGGGCGTCGCGCGGTTGGCATCCATGTCGTGCGCCTCGCATTCGAGCGACATGCTGTCCAGCACCTCGTCGGGGACGGGACAGCCGTCCCGCTTGATGTCGGATAGATACAACCACGCCCCGCGCGGCGTATCGAACTCTTGCCGTCCATCAGGCGTGTGAACGACCCACGTCGAGTCGACCTTGACGACGGTGCAAACCGCACTTCTGGCGATGTAGATGACGCAGCTCATCGCTTCCTCGCCTCCAGCATCGCGTCGGCGATGGCGTATGAGATGCGAGCCAGTCGCGGGTAATCAGCGACGGTTGGCAGCGGCAGCAGTGTCCTTGAGAAGCACTTCGCGTCGCCGCACCTAGACTTGTCTACTCGCCAGTGCTCTCCTTTGCCGATCAGCGCTTCCATCGACCGCGCGGCGAAGTAGTCGCGGATCGAGAGGCCGCTGCTGACGATCGTCGCATCAGTGAGAACGCCGTTCGCCATTGCGACGAGTCCTTCCCGTGAGCAGGGGAAAGCTGGTCCGCCGTCGTCGATATTGCTGTCCATTCGTCACTCCTTTCAACGTCGGTGGGGGAGGCTCCGGGAGTGAGGCGGAGCCTCGACCCGCACCGACCACAGGATCATGCCATCGAAGTAGACACCTGTCAAGGTTTCTCCTGACGTTTGACATGGATTGACGCGCGGACCCTCCGATGCACAATGCCGACAGTCGCCCTTGGCCGGGCGTCACGTCAGCCGGTGGCCTAGCCAGCCCGTAAGCGGTCGAGCGCGAGGACGTCTGCGGTCCCATTGGGAATCACCGCCGCAGGCAGTCCCCCTCGACCGGCCGGAATCAAAGGTGATTCCACATGGACGCGAAGCAGGCACGCAAACTCCCCCATCTCAACTTCTCCCCGCAGGAGTGGTTCTTCTCCACCCGCTTCCATTCGCTCGAAGCCAGGGGGCTTCTCATCGACCTCGCCGCGATCCAGTGGATGCGGGGAGGATTCCCCAACGACCGTGCTTCGGTCGAGCGACTTGTCGGTGTCGCCGTCTCACCGTCCGTGTGGGATGAAGTGACTCCGCTGTTCGTCGAAGTCGACTCGGGAGTCGGCTTGCGATGGGTCGAAGCGGAGCGGCGCGAAGCCATCCAGCGCATCGAACGCGCGGCGGAAAGTGGCTCCAAGGGGGCAAAAAAGCGGTACGACAAGGGTGCCCATAGCCACCCTATAGCCACCCCAAAGGGTGCCCATAGGGTACCCATAGCTATATTGGACTGTACTGGACTGGATCGGACTGGATTGGAACGAACTGAACCGGAGACATCGCAACCTTTGGTTGCTCTTGCTCCGAGCCAAGTCGCAAAGCCGACTCGCTCGAAGCCGAAGGACACGATTGCTTGGTCGCCGGATTCCGGATTCGTCGGCATCACCGCGCCAGATCGGGCATCGTGGGAGAAAGCCTACCCAGCATGCGACATCGACCGGCAACTCGCCGCCGCCGACCAGTGGCTACGCGCCAACCCGACCAAGGCCGTCAAGACGCTTTGGAGAAAGTTTGTCACCGGATGGTTTGCCCGAGCGCAGGAACGCGGAGGCGACACGAGGACCAACGGCCAGCACTACCCGCCGAGGCAGACCATCGAGGAAAAGGCGAACGCCCTCGCCGAGATTCTCCGCAACGCACCATCACGCAGGAACCCGAACGCATGAACTACGACACGATCATTTCCCAGCTCTGGCCGAACTGGAAGGCTACGCCCGGTCAGGCCACCGAGTACCGCGACCGGCTCTCGCACAAGAACCCCGCTTGGGTCGAGTCGGCCATCCGCGACCACTACTCGCTCGACTGCCCGAAAGACGGCGTGTTCATCGAGCCGCGCCTCTCCAAGATCCTCCAGCGGTACGCCGCGATCGCTGAGGCCGGAGAGGCCGAGCGTTCGGCGACCACGCAGGGCGTCGCCAGGTACCGTGCATCTTGGGTCGAGAGCCGACGGGGCCAGCCGTACGCGATGGCGTCGGCCCAAACGTTCCCGACGAAAACGCAGGCGCTCGAATACGCAGAGGCCCGAGGGTCGAAGCCCGACGCGATCCCGGTCGGAGATCCCGAACTCGACTTCGACGAGGATGAGGTCATGCGGGACGACCGCGTGATGCGGAACGCGCTGTGCCAGATGCCAGCCGACCGGCTCGAAGCCGCGTGCGTCAAGGCGCTAGGGCTTCCACTAGGACTCGACAAGGAATCTGTGGCAGGTCATCCGATCGAGTGGAAGCGGTTCGTGGTCGGAGTCGTCCACTCGGTCGCAGAGGCTATGTCGGCCCGCCGCTAGCCCGCCAATCGACGCGAGCGGAAAACAGGCACCGGCGGAGGTCAGAAACTCGGACGCAGCCTGAGCGATCGTAGGGCGTTTGGCGCGATGTCCGCATAATGCGTGAATAGTGCATCGTGCGGGGAAGTGAAAACCCCACCGGGAGGCCGATGGGGTTTGGGGTGTTAGCTGTGGTGTGTGTTTCAGTTCCGGCCCCAGCCGAAGACCTGATTGCGGGCTTCGAGGTTGCACGCATCGTCGAGTGGGCACGGGCCGAGTTCCTTGTCAGCCCACTTGCGGATCAGAGCGGCGGACTGCTCCTGCGTCACGATCGACTTGCGGATCTTCGCGGCGAGTTCGGACGCGGCGGTGATCTCGGACATGGTGGCTTGGCGGGTCGTCATGGTTCACTCCTGCGGCTTGGCCGCGTTTATGTCAAACACTCTATCGGCAATCTGGCACTTGTCAAACAACTTTCGCCGTATTCCAGTGAAGGAAGATTCCCACCATGCCAAACGAACAACTCGTTGCACTCGCCATCGTCGCAGTTATCGTCGCCTACGGGCTCTACACCGTCGGCTCCATCAGGAGCAACCTCTCCGCGATCAGGAAGGAGCTGCGGTCCATGAACATCGCCCAGCAGTCCGACTCACGCCGACATTGAACGGTTCATCCGAATGAACGGATAGACTCGACGGGGGGCTCTGGGGGGTTCTGGGGAAGTTCCACGTGGAACGTGTTGCGTGGTGGCGCGACGCGGTATAGCCTCCGCCTATGCGACGCATAGCGCGGCGCTATAGGAGTCACCATGCTCGGAATGATTCTCGCGTCGCTCGCCATCGCCCTCTCGCCCGTCGCCCAGGACGCCCCGCTCCCCGTCGTGGACGTCAAGCTCCACGCCTACGGCGTCGAGATCATCTCGGCGTCGTCGTCGGAGTACGAGGCGCTGACGCTCGTCACGGACCCGGTGGAGTTC
>JACCDG010836232.1_pt1 | contig 11639 bp, 12 predicted proteins | sample 7442471 | NCBI WGS metagenome assembly JACCDG01 (sample SAMN15323444, study PRJNA562643) | freshwater metagenome | isolation source: river surface water | place: USA:Blue River Watershed | collected 2017-08-17
GGGCATGACGGCACAGGCAAAGAGTGCGTCAAGCATACGCCAGCCGGTGCGAAAAAAAAGGGAGGCAAGCCTCCCTGAAGCCTTGTTCTGGCGTTGAAAAGGCAGGATTATTATATTTGTTCAAATATAATTGGTTGACAGTAGAAACCCTTTATTTGCACAAAATGAACAATTAAACGGTTTGCCGGCAAGCTTGGAGGGTGTTATCAGCTTTGGCAGGGCAGTGATGCAGCGGGTGCTTTCGCCCAGGTTGGGCATGCTTTTTGGCTTCGACGCAAAATATACGATTCGATAAGAAACACATGGGGCCTGAGTACAGGCTAAAACAGATGCGTGATGGCGAACATCCGGGATTGCCCGAGGGGGTGCGGCGTGTGGATGAAAAGAAAGTGGCAGCTTTGGTGGGCAAGGTCGGCCGTGCCGATGCCGATTTCGTCAAGGCCCACACCGGCTTCACGATTGGTGGTGTGTCCCCCGTGGCGCACCTGAACCCGCCTGTGACTGTGCTCGATCAAGATCTGTGGCGTTTTGACGAAGTCTGGGCCGCAGCGGGGCATCCCCATGAGGTGTTTCGTTTGTGTCCCCAAGATCTGCCCGGCTTGACCGGGGCCAGCGCTGCCGATGTGGTGCAGGACGGCCCCAGCGCCGCCATGCAGACGGCCAAGCTCCAAGCTCCCGTGGCTGGGGTGGCCCCATGAATGCGCGCAACAAGCTGTTGGCGCAACGGGCGGCCCAGGTGCTGGCCGAGCCTGTGCCCCATGTGCCCTCGCCGTGCTTGTCGGTGTGTGTGATGGATCTGCAGACCGACATGTGCGCAGGCTGCTGGCGCAGCCTGGAAGAAATCGGTGCCTGGAGCCGCATGCCCGATGAGACCAAGCGCCAAGTCTGGCACCGGATTCAGCAGCGCCTGAAGGGGCTTGGCGAGGCTTGATGCGCGCCAGCGTCAGGGACGGTGTGGTGTTAGCACGGTGACAGTGCGTGTGGCCAGTGACTTAGGGGGCTGTTGCTGCACTGCGGTCCACCACAATCAGCACATTACATGGCGACTCTTCGACCAGCGATTTGGCGGTGGAGCCGCTCCACCAGCGGCGCAGCAGGTTCGGTTCGTGTTTGTGTCCAACCACGATCAGGTCGGCCCCTGCACGTTCGGCAAAATTTGACAGCTCTCGGATCACTTCACCTTTGAGCACCTCGCCTTGTACCGCGTAACCCATGGCTTGCAGGGTTTGCACGCCCTGAGCCAGTTGCTCTTTCAGGGTTTCTTCGAGCGGACCATTGTCGGCCGACGTGTAGTAGCCCATCTCCATCGAACCCACATCCAGCGGGTTGGGGGCCACCGCCACCAAGGTCAGGCGGGGTTGGCCCCAATGCGCCAGCTCCTTGAGTTCCAGCATGGCCTTTTGACCACTGCCCGAGCCGTCATAGGCCAGGATGATGTGCTTGTACATGGCGTCTCCTTGATGTGTGGTCGGTGACTCTGGCCCGGTGTGAGCGTTGTGGTCACTTGTTCATGCAATTCATTCTACGGACAAGACCGCCAACGCAAGTTGGTGTTGACCCTATAGACTTGGGTGCAAAGCGCGTCACCACACACAGGCAGACACCCATGAAAACCATCCACTTTTATTGCGATTTCATCTCCCCTTACGCATGGCTGGGTTTTGATGCCCTGCCACGGGCTTTGGAAGGCATCAGCCACCGCGTGGTGCACAAGCCGGTGCTGTTTGCGGCCATGCTCAAGCACCACGGGCAACTGGGCCCGGCAGAAATACCCAGCAAGCGCGACTGGACTTATCGGCAGGTGCTGTGGCTGGCGCGCCAGCAGGGCACGCCTTTGCAGTTGCCGGCCATGCACCCCTTCAACCCGCTGGGCTTGTTGCGCTTGGCCACGGCGTGTGATGCCGACGGCGCACCTAGCCGTTATGTGTGCGAGAAAATTTTTCGTCACGTTTGGTGCAACGGGAAGGACGCGGCCGACCCCGAGCGCCTGGCAGCCCTGACGGCGGAGCTTGCACCGGCGCAAGACCCCGGCAGTGCGCAGGTCAAGCAGACCCTGCGAATGCACACGCAAGAGGCGCTGGCGCTGGAGGTGTTTGGTGTGCCCTCGTGGGTCGTCGATGGCCGAGTTTTCTGGGGGCAAGATGCGCTGCCCATGCTGCGGGCCTATCTGCAAGGGGACCCTTGGTTCGAGGGGCCCGACTGGCTTGCCCCGGTGGGGTGTGAGGTGGGTGTCAAGCGCTCATGAGCTGAGCCATTTCCGAGGGGCAGCCCCTTGAGGGCTTGTGCCATCAAAGCTGCTCACCAGCCTTTGGGTATGGGCCTGCCTGCAGCGGTCTCTTGTGCTTCCCAGCGGTTCATCAGCCATGCGTAGACCACCACGATGCAGATGAAAAGAAGGATGGAGCCTTGCGCTGCCATCCAAAAATGCATGGGCCAGCCCCCAACCATCACAGAAAGATCACGCGCAAAAAAACTGGGGCCAAAGCTGATCAACAGCCAAGCCAGCAAAAGCACCGAGGTCAAAATACGTTTTTTGTGAATGAAAGCCATGGCGTCTGGCCGCGTTAATTTTTGACGAAAGCTTCACCAATCCACTGGGCCGCTTTCTCTGCAATCATGAGTGTCGGGCTGTTGGTGTTACCGCTGGTGATGGTGGGCATGACCCCGGCATCGACCACACGCAAACCCGCGATGCCGCGGACCTGCAAGCGGCCATTGACCACCGCCATCGGGTCATCATCGCGCCCCATGCGGGTGGTGCCCACTGGGTGAAAGATGGTGCTGGCAATGTCACCGGCCAATTTGGCCAGCTCTTCATCGGTTTGGTACTGTACGCCGGGCTTGAATTCTTCGGGCTGGAAAGGCTTCATGGCGTCTTGCGACATGATGCGGCGCGTCACGCGCAAACTGTCGGCGGCCACCTTGCGGTCTTCTGCAGTGGCCAGGTAATTGGGCGCAATGGCGGGTGCGTCCTCAAAACGCGCACTGGTGATGTTCACGGTGCCCCTGCTGGTCGGGTTGAGGTTGCACACACTGGCCGTGATGGCCGGGAAGCTGTGCAGCGGCTCGCCAAAAGCATCCAGACTCAAAGGCTGAACGTGGTACTGGATGTTGGCGTGAGGCTGCGCCGGATCGCTCTTGGTGAACGCGCCCAGCTGACTCGGCGCCATGCTCATGGGACCTGTGCGTTGGAAGGCGTATTCCATGCCGATCAGGGCCTTGCCCCACAGGCTGTTGGCCAGGGTGTTCAGGGTCTTGGCATTTTTGACCTTGTAGACCGAACGGATCTGCAAATGGTCTTGCAGGTTGGCTCCGACGCCGGGCAAGTCGTGTTTCACTTCAACGCCAGCACCGTGCAACACAGCGGCAGGCCCGATGCCCGAGAGCTGCAAAATTTGCGCAGACCCGATGCTGCCCGCACTCAAAATGACTTCTTGTGTGGCCTTGACTTCGACCATCTCCAGCCCCGTCCAGACTTGGGCGCCTGTGCAACGCTTTTCGCCATTGGGCTGGGTCTCCATCAAGAGCTGGCTCACCTGGGCTTTGTTCCACAACTCAAAGTTGGGACGTGAATAACAGGTGGGGCGTAAAAAGGCTTTGGCCGTGTTCCAGCGCCAACCACTGCGCTGGTTCACATCGAAGTAAGACACGCCCTCGTTGTTGCCCCGGTTGAAGTCGTCGGTGGCCGGAATACCCGCTTGCTGGGCGGCTTGTGAAAACGCGTCCAGCACGTCCCAGCGCAGGCGTTGCTTTTCGATGCGCCATTCACCCCCCGTGTTGCGTCCACGCAAGGTGTGCAGGTAGCCCCCTTTGGGCAAATCGGTGGGGGCGAGCAATTCAGACTTTGCCCCTTTGGCCCCGTGAAATTCGTTGGCGCCGTTGTAGTGGTCTGCGTGCAGGTCGAAATAAGGCAGCGCCTGGTCCCATCGCCACGCATCGTTGCCTGTGATTTGCGCCCACTGGTCGTAATCGCGAGCTTGACCTCGCATGTAAATCATGCCGTTGATGGTGGATCAGCCACCCAACACCTTGCCACGGGGGTAACGCAGACTGCGCCCATTCAGGCCTTCGGTGGCTTGCGTTTGGTACATCCAATCGGTACGCGGATTACCAATGCAGTACAGGTAACCCACGGGAATGTGGATCCAGTGGTAATCGTCTTTTTTACCCGCTTCGATCAACAGCACCCGCTTGCTGGCATCGGCACTCAGGCGGTTGGCCAGCAGGCAACCTGCGGTGCCACCGCCCACGATGATGTAGTCAAAGGTGTTGTTGTTCATGCCAAGGTGGTCAAAACGCGCAGGTTGAAAGAATAAGGAGAAAAACAGAGCCTGACGCCTAAGTGTTTTCCCTTGAAAGTGAACTTAAATCAAGATTCGGCCGTTTTCATCAGAAATCCGTAAGGATGCCCCCGCACAGTCCGCCCACCGATGTGGACTTTTGGCCACAGCGTGTGTCGGTCCAGCAAATTTTTGCTGGGAGTCATAACGATTTTGAGAGGTCATTCATGAAGGACGACAACAGTCAAGCCTACTGGAAAGCCACCATCAAACTGCTCACCAACATCCTGATTGTTTGGTTTGTGGTTTCTTTCGGTGCCGGTATCTTGTTCGCTGAACAACTGAACAACTTCAAGTTGGGCGGTTACCCCGTGGGCTTCTGGTTTGCCCAGCAAGGCTCCATCTACATTTTCATTGTTCAGATTTTCTATTACGCCAAGCGTATGAACGAGATCGATCGTGAATTCAACGTTCACGAAGAATAAAAGAGGCTGAATATGGATTTACAAACAACCATTTACCTGGTGGTCGGTCTCAGCTTTGCGCTGTACATCGGTATCGCCATCTGGGCTCGTGCCGGTTCGACCAGCGAGTTTTACGCGGCAGGCGGTAACGTCGGCCCCAAAATGAACGGTATGGCCACTGCGGCCGACTGGATGTCGGCTGCGTCCTTCATCTCCATGGCCGGTCTGATCTCCGGCATGGGTTACGGCGGCGCGCTGTTCCTGATGGGCTGGACAGGCGGCTACGTGTTGCTGGCCATGCTGCTGGCACCCTACCTGCGCAAGTTCGGCAAGTTCACTGTGCCCCAGTTCATTGGTGACCGCTTCTATTCGAAGTCGGCTTCCACTGTGGCTGTGATCTGCTTGCTGGTCGCTTCCTTGACGTACATCATCGGTCAGATGACCGGTGTGGGCGTGGCCTTCTCGCGCTTCTTGGGCGTGAGCAGTGACATGGGCATCTACATTGGTATGGCCATTGTGTTCGCCTACGCTGTGTTCGGCGGCATGAAAGGCATCACCTACACCCAGGTTGCGCAATACATCGTGCTGATCTTGGCTTACACCGTGCCTGCGATCTTCATCTCCTTGCAGTTGACTGGTAACTTCCTGCCTCAGTTGGGTCTGGGTGGTAACTACTCCGGCACCGACATGACTTTGTTGGCCAAGCTGGACCAAGTGGTCACCGACCTGGGCTTTGGCAAGTACACCACGGCCATGCCCGGCAGCATGCTGAACATGTTCATGTACACCCTGTCGCTCATGATTGGTACAGCCGGTCTGCCCCACGTCATCATGCGATTCTTCACCGTGCCTTCGGTGAAAGACGCTCGCAGCTCCGCTGGTTGGGCTCTGGTTTTCATCGCCATTCTTTACACCACAGCACCTGCCGTGGCTGCCATGGCCAAACTGAACCTGCACGCTACTGTGAACACCGCGGTCAAATCCGGTGGTGACTTGTACGCAGCTGACGCCAGCATCAAGGCCGAAGAGCGTCCTGACTGGATGAAGCGCTGGGAAAAAACCGGCCTCTTGAAGTTTGAAGACAAGAACGGCGACGGCCGTATCCAGTACTACAACGACGCCACCAAAAACGAAGTTGCCAAAGGCAAAGCAGAAGCTGCTGGCTGGAAGGGCAACGAGTTGACCGTGAACGCCGACATCATCGTGTTGGCCAACCCCGAAATCGCTTTGCTGCCCAACTGGGTGATCGCCTTGGTGGCTGCGGGTGGTTTGGCTGCTGCGTTGTCTACTGCTGCTGGTTTGTTGATGGCCATTTCTTCTGCTGTGTCGCATGACCTGGTGAAGAACATCTTTGTTCCAGACATCAGCGAAAAAGGCGAATTGATGGCAGGCAAGATCTCTATGGCTGTGGCCATCGTGATTGCCGGTTATCTGGGTCTGAACCCACCAGGCTTCGCGGCCGGTACCGTGGCCTTGGCCTTCGGTATTGCCGCCTCCTCGCTGTTCCCCGCCATCATGATGGGCATCTTCTCCAAGAAGATGAACAAAGAAGGCGCGATGGCCGGTATGTTGGCTGGTTTGTTCGTGACACTGTTCTATGTGTTCGCACACAAAGGCATCTTGTTCATCAAGGGCACAGAGTATCTGGGCCTGATCGGTGGCGCCAACAGCTTCTTCGGCATCACGCCAGAAGCCATCGGTGCAGTCGGTGCGATGGTCAACTTTGCAGTGGCTTTCATCGTGGACAAGTTCACCAAAGAGCCACCAGCACACATCCAAGCCATGGTGGAGGCCGTTCGCGTCCCACGTGGTTCCGGTCAAGTGACTGGCGCTCACTAAAACCCGACGCTGCAGCCCCGCGCTGCAGCCCAGGCCCCGCCTTGGCGGGGAGTGAGACAATCAAAGCCCTGCGGGTGTCATGCCAGCAGGGCTTTTTATATGGATGTGGGCAATAGCCCCCCAGGAGTGAATAGAAATGATTTTCGACGTCAGTGTGGCCATCACCTGGATCTTGTACCTGGCCTTGTTCCCCATGGCATTTTTCTGGTGGCGTCGTGCGTACCGGATTTTGGTCAAGCGCGACTTTTCCGAGGTGGCCCTGCGTCGGGGTGAGTCGCCCCCCAACCCTGAGAAGTTCGCGCCCTACGAAATGGTGATCAACATGATCGCGGGCACCATCGCAGTGGGTGTCATTGTGTTTGTGGCCATGGGCCGTCTGGACTACGACAGCTGGACTGCGTTGGCCGGCAGCACCATTTGGTGCAAGTTTTTTGCGAGTTTTGTTTTGGGGCGTCACGCCAACCCGAACTTTGGCAAGAAAAAAGACTGAAGCCCAGCATCTTGGCTGGCTCGGCCATGTGGTCGCTTTAAGTTTTTTGATGTGGCGCAAAACCTCCCTGATCCATCGCGGTGAAATGGCTTGTTCGGTGGGTGATCCAGGACAATGCAAGACCGGACAGTTGTGATGGGATGTGCGGCTTGACAGGTGGGAATCGCTCAGGAATACAGGAGACTCCATGGCCCTCCAAATATGGATCGGGATGCTGCAGGGGGCGGCATGAATTGGAAGCTGCAAGCCGCGCTGACGGTGGCGGCAGCTTTGGCCTTGGCCTTGTTGGGTGTGGGCTTGGTGTGGGCCACACTCTCACCCGAACAAGCTGCACAGGTGGGTGCATTGCTCAAGGGTGTCTGGCCGGTGGCGCTGCTGGCGCTTTTGCCCGTGCTGGGGCTGTCGGTGTGGTTCTGGCGCAGGCACGATCGCCAATACGCTCAAGGCCTGGACCGCCTGCTCGAAAAGGTCAAGCTGCTCAGCGCAGCGGCGCAAAGCCAGCAACTCGATGTCTGCGCGGAGTCGCCCGCGCTGCAGCGCTTGGGAGAGGCCATCAATGCACTGGCTGCGCAGCGCGACCGCTGGCGGGACGACGTGCAAACCCAAGTGGCCCAGGCCAGCCAAAGCATCCATCAAGAGCGCAACCGCCTGGCCGCTCTGATGTCGGAGCTGAGCCAGAGCGTGGTGGTGTGCAATCTGGATGGCCGAATTGTGTTGTTCAACAACCGGGCGCGTTTGGCGTTCAAGTTGATGTCGGGCGCTTCATCGGTGGCCGGGGGGGCCGAGTGGGTGGGCATTGGCCGGTCGATTTATGCCGTGCTCGACCGGCCCTTGGTGGCCCATGCACTGGAAAACCTGCGTCAACGCATGGCGCGTGGTGCCAGGCAGCCCTCTACACAGTTCCTGACCAGCACCGCTTCCGGCCAGTTGCTCCGGGTTCACATGGCACCGGTTCGATCTGGCGAGGTCCTCGAAACCAAGGCCGAAGCGGGTGGCGTGGACATCCACGGCTTTGTGTTGACACTCGACAACGTGACCCACAGTTTCGAGGAGGCATCCCAGCGGGAACAACGGTTGCTGAGTCTGGCCGAGGCTTCTCGCGCATCGCTGGCCAAGGTGCAGTCGGCCGTTGGCCTGTTGATTCTGGACGATCTGGCCCCTGAGGCGCGACAGACGTCCCTGCATGCGGTGCGCGAAGAAGTGGGCACGATGGGCCAGCGCATCACCGACCTGGTGGCCCGCTCCACCGAAACGCTCAAGACCCGGTGGCCCCTCGAAGACATGTTGGGCGCGGACCTGGTGCTGGCTGCGCAACAGCGCATCGCCGCGCATTGTGGGCGCGACATGGCCGATGTGGTGCTGGACACGGTGGACCCGCAGGTCTGGCTCAAGGTGGACAGCTTTGGCGTGCTGCAGGTGCTGACCTACTTGGCCAGCCGTTTGTTTGACGAGTTCGAACTGCTTTTTGTGCAGTTGCGGCTGGCGCAGGCTGCCGACAAGGTGCACCTGGATTTGGTCTGGAGTGGCCAGGCCATGAGCACCGAAACCGTGATGGGGTGGGAGTTGGACCCGATGCACTTGGGGCAGGACCGCAGTCCCCTGACGGTGCGCGACGTCATGGACCGCCACGGCGGTGTGATGGGGTTTGAGCGCGAACGCACGCGGCATCAGGCTTTTTTCCGGCTTGTCTTGCCTCGGGCCGGGGCGCAAGAAGGCATCGAGGCTGCGCATGTGCTGAGCCAGGACAGCCGCCCCGAGTACTACGACTTTGACCTGTTCCAGATGTCGGAGTCGCACCACAGCTTGGACGACCGCCCGCTCAAGAGCCTGAGCTACACCGTGTTCGATACCGAAACCACGGGCCTGAACCCCTCAGAAGGCGACGAGATCATCCAGATCGGGGCCACGCGCATTGTCAATGGTCGCTTGCTGCGCCAAGACGCGTTCGAGCAGCTGATCGACCCGGCGCGCAGCATCCCGGCCGCGTCCATACCGATTCACGGCATCACACCCGGCATGGTGCAGGGCCAGCCGCGCATTGGGCAGGTGCTGCCCACCTTCCATGCGTATGCCCACGACACGGTGCTGGTGGCGCACAACGCAGCCTTCGACATGAAGTTCCTGCAGCTCAAGGAAGCCAGCACCGGCCTGCGCTTTGACCAACCGGTGCTCGACACCTTGCTCTTGTCGGCAGTGATCCACCCGCACCAGGCATCGCACCGCCTGGAAGCCATTGCCCAGCGCATGAACATCACTGTGCTGGGGCGGCACACCGCGCTGGGTGACGCGATGGTCACTGCGGAGGTCTTCTTGCGCATGATTCCACTCTTGGCCGAGATGGGCATCCACACTCTGGGACAGGCCCGCGAGGCGGCGCAAAAGACCTATTTCGCACGTTTGAAATATTGAGGCTTTGGCTTTTTAAAACCGGCCTGATTGGTAGCGCTGGCCCAGAACATCTTGCAGCGACTGGATGACCGAAAAAGCATCGCGCAGGTGGCCGCGCTCGAAGTTGGACAGCTCCTGCAGATGCAGGTAGTTGTCCGGCTCCAGGCCCTGCTGCATGCGCTGGGTCTGGTGCGTGATGCGCTGGCTGGAGACGAACTCCAGCGCATCGCGCAAGTCGCGCGAACCTTGTTCGGACAGCTCGCCCAGTTGGGCGGCTTTCTCGATGCGGTCGCTGGTGTTGACTTCGAGCAGGCCCGCAGCCAGCGCGTAGATGCGCCCCAGGTCTACGATTGGCGCAATTGCCTGGTGCTTCAAGTCGACCGTGCCCGCATGTTCGCCGCTGCGGATCAGCGAGATCTGGCCAAACAGGTTGAGTGGCGGGCGCTGCTTTTGCGCGTTGCCCACCACATAAGCCAAAAACAGGCTTTGTTTGGCGGTGTGCGCCAGCACCTCTTGGCGCAAACTGTGCAGCAGCTCGTGCTGCCCATGCACCGCCCGCAGGTCAAAAAACACCGTGACCAGCATCAAGGCCTTGGGATCCGGAACGTTGATCCAGTGCTGAAAATACTGCCGCCACACGCGCAGGGGCTGACGCCATTGGTCGGTCATGGCCATCATCTCGCCCGGGCAGTGGATGTAGCCACAAGCGGCCAGGCCATCGCACACGCGGCGCGCCAGGGCTTTGAAATACTCACCGTGCAGCGCCGGGTCGTAGTCGTCATGGAGCACCAGGCAGTTGTCCTGGTCCGACTTGGCGGTTTGTTCGCAGCGCCCTTGCGAGCCGGCCGCCACCCACACATAGTCCACTGGCGGCGGGCCGAGCTCAGCTTCGGCCAGGTGGATCAGGCGGCAGGTCAGCGCGTCGGTGATGGTGGTGATGACGTGGCCCGTGTTGTAGGCGCTGGTGTGCGCCGCGCTCAGGTTTTGTTGCAAGGACTTGACCCGCTGGCTGATGGCTACCAGCCCCTCCAGCGTGCTTTGCTGGTGGATGTCTCCCGCCAAATACACGGCCGAGGTGCTTTGCTGTTGGTTCAGGTCGGTGGCGGTCACCATGCCCGCAATGCGTTGCCCGTCCATCACCGGCACATGGTGGATGTTGTGCCGTGTCATCAGCAGCAAGGCCTCAAAAGCGGGGCTGCGCTGGTCCAGCGTCATGGGGGCCAGGGTGGCGATGTCGGCCGCCGGGCGCGACAGGTCCAGCCCCTCGGCCACCACCCGGTTGCGCAGGTCGCGGTCAGTGACCAGGCCAAACAGGTGCTCTTGCTCCACCAGCATGACCGAGGACACGCCTCGTTCGCGCATGGTGCGCGCCACCTCCAGGATGCTCGCCTGGGGCGACAAAGTCACCGGCGCATGCTTGACCAGCGCCTGCAGGCGCATGCTCAGCAAATGGGTGTCGGTGCCGGGGGCTGTCCTGGGGGGCGCCGGTGAAGTTGCGGCGCTGCGGCCGTCCAGCGGAACGGGTAAAAATGGGGCCAGAGCGGGCGAGCTGGCGAGCAGCTGGTGCAGCGTGGCCTCGGGCACTTGCAGCAAGCGCGTTTCGCTGTTGCAGCGGGCATGGCAGCTGTGCTGCAGTGTCCAGGGTGTCGTGCCAGCACCGAAGGCCTCGCCGGGGAGAAGGGTGTGGGTTTGTATCAGTTCGGGGTCGACCAAGTCCACGCCGCCTTGCACGATCAACCACAGGTGATCGCTCCACTGGCCCGCCTTGCCTACCAGATCGCCTGTGTGCAGGCTCAGCATTTCGCTGTGCATCAACAAGTCTTGCCTTGCACTGTCGCTGAGCAAACCCCAGACGCGGTGCTGCGCCAAAAAATCCGACCAATCAGGGGGCGTGGCTGCAGTGCTCAAAACCGATCCTTCACGAGATTGAAACCAAATTTCATTGTGGCAGAGGATGGGCCCTAGGAGGCGTGGGGGCTTGCTTGGTTCATGACGCGGGTCAAGAAATCCTCAGAAGGCATGCTGGCCCGTGGGCCATCGGGCAGGGCCCTAGAATGTTTGGCCTTCACCCCAAAAAGCCAAGCATGTCCCAAGGTCTCATTCGCATCCGTGGTGCCCGTCAGCACAACCTCAAAAACCTCGACCTCGACATCCGCACTGGCGAGCTCACGGTGGTCA
>JACCDG010883302.1_pt1 | contig 11639 bp, 14 predicted proteins | sample 7442471 | NCBI WGS metagenome assembly JACCDG01 (sample SAMN15323444, study PRJNA562643) | freshwater metagenome | isolation source: river surface water | place: USA:Blue River Watershed | collected 2017-08-17
CCATAATAAGACCCGTCCCTTCGGCGCGAAACCACGAGCGTCTGCGGCTCGCCGTCGTGATCGGTATAGCTATAGGCCGCCCCGAAATCATCGTCGCCGTATCCCTGGCCCTTTTTGTCGGGGAGTGGAAAATCTTCCTCGGCCCGCGACGACGCTTTCTTTCCTGATTCCTCCACCTTTTTCTCGGCAGCGGGCTTCCTTGGGATAAGGCTAGAGCGGTGAAGGGTGACGACGGAGCCCTTGCGATAAGGGTAGAAGAGATTGTTGTCAACACGAACTTTGGGGTAAAAATACCCGCCGCCAACATCCTCGTGACCGACAACGGTCCCGATTGCCCCACGTTCCCCTAGAAATTCCACCTCTGTTCCAACATCAATCCACTTGCCATCCTTGGCGCGCGGCTGATTCGGGTCAAACGCAGCGGCGCGGACGGCGGGCGCTGCGGCGGGGGCAGGCTCGGGCCGATTCTTCGGCACCCGCTCCTCGTCCTTCAGGGGCGGCAGGCCGTACCATTTCTGCCGAATTTCGTCGTTCGTAAACACCACCTCGCCGGTCGCCGCAATCGCCTGCGCATTGACCGTCGCCCACTTCGTCGCGCCATCGGCGCGCTCCTGCTCGGTCAGGACCTGGGCGTGCGGCCAGAAGACCTTGTAGTCCTTGGCGGGCTTCGGCAGATAACCATACGCAATGAGGCGGTCGGCAAAGCGGCGCGCGATCATCGGGCCGGCGTAGCCGGTCTGGCGGCCGAGGACGAGGTCGCGGAAGTTCTCCCGGTCCTGGGTCGAGGCGAGCTCGCCCATTTCCGAGCCCGTTAGGATCCGCTTCGGGATGCGGCAGGTGCCTGCGATGAGCGTGACGATGAAATCGCCGGGCGAGGCGAAGTTAGCGACATCCGAGCCGAGCTCCTTGACCGTGACGCCCCGCGTGCGCAGCACGCGCGACATCTCATGGACATAGCGCTCGACCTGGCTTTTGAGGTCTTCCTTTTCCGGGTCGCTCAGGGACTTGACATCCTTGTCGATATCGAGCTGGATGCCCTTGTTCGCGCGGTTCCAGAAGGCCTCCGCGCCGCCGCCCGCAACCTTGTCCAAATCGTCAAGCAAATTCCACGGGCGGGCGAGGGCCGGCTGCCCGAACACGTTGTCGTCCAGCGTATTCTCGGCGATGTGGATGACGCGGCTCCAGTGAACATCCGTGTTCAGAGCGCGCTGCACCTCGGGACGCCGAAGCGTGTAGACCTTCGGCTGCCCGAATCGCGGGCTCCGAATGTCGTCGTCCCATTCCTTGATCGTAATGTCTGCGCCGGAATCCGAGACGGCGGCCATCGCGCGCTGGCGCGAGGCGCGAGTGCCGGACATCCGCATCCCGCCGGCCCCGACGTAGGGGTCGACGAACAGCAGCTTGTCGGGGCCTGAGGCCCTCGGCAATTCGGTGGTCAGATCCTCGTCGCCCGCGCCCAGCAGCAGCGCGCCATAGGTGCTGAGGCGCGAGAGCTTGTCGACGCGGGCAAACGTCGGCCAGAGGGCCAGGCGCGAGGCCAGGCCCTCCCAGGCGCGCTCGAATTCCGTCGACGCCTTCGGATCGTCATCCTCCACCAGCTTGCCGTCGCCGCGCCACGTGGCATCCGGCAGCACGTCAACGATGCTGCCCGCGAGGCCGCCGCGCTCATAGCGCTCGCGGTAATGCTCGACCGTCAGGACCTGCGCATAGCCCAGGACCTGATACATGTCGCGCATGCCATTGAAGGTCGCGCCCACGCTGCGCGCGAAGCGATAGCGTGAGAGGAGCTCGTCGGTCTCGAGCGCCCGCAGCTCGGCCGACATCATCGAGCGGAACTCTGCGAGGGCCGCCGGTGCGTTGGGTTCTTCGGGTGTTGACACTGCGCGATTTCTCCCTTAAGGGGCCGTGGCCTTCTCGACCTCGAAATCCCCATACGCGAGGATCGTTTCGACGCCCGAATTGGTGCGCTTCCAGCTATGCCGGTACGTCTTGGCGCGCAGCGTATCCATCTGCGCGGACGTCAGGGCGGCCGAGGCGCGCTGGGAATTCAGCACCCGCGAGGCGTTGAAGGACCCCGTGATGGAGGCGGAAATGTTGAACAGCTCCGCGCCCGCATCCCGGGCGGCGACGACGAAGATGATCGTCCAGCCCGACATGTTGACGGGGGCATCATTGGCGTCGAGCAGCTCAAGGACAAACGTCTTGTCCTCGCCCACGAAAAGCTGCCCGCTGCCGCCGATAGCCGCCTCGTTAGCCACGGATCCGAACCCCCGAGGGCGGCGCGGCATCCGGCGCGAGGATGCCCGCCAGATCCATGATGGCGCGGAAATGGCGCAGCCCGCAGACGCAGCGGCGCACCTGGACATGCGGCCGGCGCTCGATGGTGGTCAGGTTCGCGGCAATGCGGCAGCATTCCCGGGGTGCCTGCGGCGGTGCCCAGGCGCGGTCGGCCTCAGTTTCCCCCACCGACGGCCTCCCCATCATTCTGCAGCGTGACGACGGATGGCGCAATCTGGCGTGCAATCGCCGCCAGCTCGTTGCCCAGCTCCCGAAGGCGGGGGATCTCGAGGGCGTCAATCGCCGCCTCGATGGGCCGCAGCGCGGCCTCCTTGGCGTGGATCTCGGCCAGCAGCGCCGCGCGCTGCTCGTGCAGGGGCCGGACGCGCTCGAGAATTGCCTCGCGCTCCGCGTCCAGCTGCGCCTTGAGGGGCAGCAGCGCTTCGATGACTCGGGGATTCTTCGTGCTCATGCGATGTATGCTCGCTTTCTAGGTGAGGGTGAACAGGCTCGACCCGAAGTCGACCGTGAACGTCTCGCTGGCCGCGAGAGAAATCGAGGAGCCGTAATCCCACTCGCCGATGAGCGGGTCGGCGGGCGATGTCGGCGTGTCGTTGTAGAGCACCGCATAGCGGAAGGGGCCGACCGCGCCCGATGCGGTCACCACGATATCCGTGCCCAGGACCGAGGTCGTGCCGCCGCTGCGCGATACGCTGTTCTGCGTATCGACCGGGCCGCTGTAGCCGTTGCCGGTCGAAATCTCCGCCAGATCCGTCTTGACGACATGCGTCGCCAGATTCGGCGTCGCGTTGGTCAGGTAGAGGTTCAGCGTATCGCTGTGCAGATTGTGGACCTTCTTGGCGAGGTCCTCGGTGAAAATCTCAAATTTGTTGAAGGACGCCATGCGCGGGACCTCAGTTCAGATTGCCGGGATTGCCGGTCAGTTCAATAGTGGGCGAGTACTCACCAACAAGCGTCAGCGCCGAAACGAATTCACCCTCGAGATACAGCTTGACCGCCGCCTCGCCCGACCATGTCAGCAGCGCGGCCTGCCCCGAAAAGGCCACCGCGCCCGGCGCGCACCCGAGCACGCGCGTGAGCAGAAATTGCGCCGCCGATCCCGAGAGCGCCACGGCCCCGGGGCCGGCCGCGATGCGGCGCTGCAGGGCGAGCAGCGCGGCCTGGCCCGCGATGGCCACCGCGCCCGAATCGGCCCCGATGCGCCCGGCGCGCAGCAGGCCGGCGGCGGTACCTGACCAGGTGATAGCACCCGAAAGGGCCGCAAGATTGCGCGCCACAAGCAGGCTGGCCGCCGTGCCGGAAATCGTGATCGTGCCCCCGGCGGCCGAGAGCACCGGGTTGCCTGATTTGGTCAGCGTCGCGTCTACGCCATTCCAGAGAACCGCCCCAGGATCGGCCGCCAGCACGCGGGTTCGCCGCATGGCGGCATCCGTGCCGGCCGCCGCATAGGCCCCGGCGGCGCAGGCTAGGATGCGGGCCGCCCGCAGGGCGGCATCGGGGCCGGCGATGCTATAGGCCCCGGGCGATGCCCCGGCCGCCCGGGCGGCGCGCAGCCCGGCCGCCGCGCCTACCATAGCATAGGCCCCGGGATCCGCGCCGAGCATTCGGGCCGCCCGCAGCCCGGCGGCCGTGCCGCCGATGGCGACGGACCCCGCCCCGGCCGCCAGGGAATAGGCGGCGGGTGGCAGGGGAAGCGGTCGGGCGGCGCGCGGGACTGGAAACCCGCGCCCAAAGCGTGCCATGCGCTAGAACTCCACCTCGAGCCAGGGGAAGGCGTTCACCGTCGTGCCGAAATGCACGCGGATGCGCAGGAACTTGTTGGTGTCCACCTCGAACTCCCGGCCGAGCGGCATCTGTCGCCCGTAGGATCCGTTCGGGGACCCATACTGGGCGTCAAACAAGCGCGAGGCAGTAATCGAGCCCTCGCCGCTGGCGTTGTACCCGGAGGCCGTCGTGCCGACCGAAATGAGAGCCACGCCCGAGGTGGGGTCGCCGTGCCGCACCGCTTCGAGATTCATTTTGTGCAGGTCGTTGTTGACAAAGGCCGTCACAGTAGCGGCCACATCCGTTTCAATCAGCTCGATCTTGCCGGGCGTGGCGGCAGTGCCGATGCCGTCGAACGAAACGCCCCAGTCCACCACCCGGCACGGAATGCCAGGTTTGAACTGCAGCAGCGTCTTGAGGGACGTGCCCGTGGCGATGGCCGCCAGCGCCGCTGTGGTCGGCATGGCCGCCGCATAGACCTTGTATCTCATTCCCATGAAACCGTCTCCCTAGTGAACGCTCGCCCGCGAGGCGGCCTGGTTGAACTGCACGGCCTGCGATTTGATTGAGATAGGCCGCGTGATGATCGCGGGGTTTTCAACCGACCGCTGCCCGCTGTAATACGTCGTCGGAATTGGCGGGCTGAGCAGATAATCCATCACCCAGGTGCCTGTCGGGGAGTCCGCCGTCAGCAACGCGGTCGACTCATAATGGGCCACGATAGTCGGGCTATCGAGATTGAACCATTGGTAGACCGTGGCAAGGGTGATCCATTTTTGGAGATTTACGTCCCACTTAATGGCCGTAAAATCGATGCGCGGGCTGCTATCCCACTGTCGGATGCGCGCAGGTTTCGTTGTGTTAAAATCGCGCAATGTGGCGTAGAACTCCAGGTGCGTCGAATCGGTCACCACCCGGATGCGGCCCGCGCTGTGGTTGTCGCTGGTCGTGCCGTCCTGCCCGATGACGAACGCCGCGTCGGCCACGAACCCGGTAGTGCTCGTAACCGTCGCTGATTTGCCATCCAGGCTGGCCGTAATTTCGGTCGTAATTGCCCCGTGCGCAAAGAGGGGCAGGGATCCCCGGGTCCACGATCCGCCATTCGTAAGCGTTGGCGCGGTCGCAAAGCAGGGCTGCGCCTCGAGGAGCGCCGAGCCGTTCTTCAGCCCGCTATAGATCATCGTGAATCCACCGTTGGTCGGCAGAATGCGCGGGCAGTCCACGCCGCCCTCGTCCGGCTGGCCAGAGGTGCCGAGGCCTAGCACAAACGAGTCGTCAATGCCAGAACCATTGTTATACCACGTGTAGGTTCCGGTCAGCGTTGCGCTATACGCATAGTAAATGCGGGCCTCGTAGGGCGGGCCGGCATTCAGGCAGCTGATAAACAGCTTGTATCGCTGATTCGGATCCGGCTCCGTCCAATCCTTGTAGAGGGCCGCATCCGCGCAGGTGTTGCGCTTGGTCGTGCCGGGATTTGCGGCGATTGTGCCGACGGCGGAGAACGTGCCCTCGACCCCGGTTGTCGAGGTCGACATCTTGATCCCGGTCCCGGCGGTCATATAGATAACCGCTATGGTTCCGTCATCGTCTTGGAACATGAAGGGCAGCCGCGCGTCGGCCGCCACCGCATCGGTCGAGCGGTCCTTCGGGATGCAGAAGTAATCGCCGTAGTGGCGATAGGGCCGCAGGCTGTAGTTGCCCGAGGCGGCCGACTTCTGATTGCACATCACATAGTCGCGCGCCCCGTCGGCGTAGCGGAACCACTCCATGCGCCAGACCGGGGCGACCGAGATGGTGACGTTCATCCCGAATACCAGCCACAACGACGTGGTCGCCTCAAGGCTCGCCCACGAGACCCAGTCGGTCAGGGTGACGAGGCGCACGTTGCCGCCCTGCTGACCGAAACTCCAGGTCGCCCCGGTAATGCCGTTCGCAAGGATCCCCATGCGCCAGCCGAGCGTGGCGTCCGTCTCAAGGAACCCGGTCCAGTAGTTGCCAACCTCGTAGGCTACGGCAGCATTCACGCCGGTCGTTTGCCAGACGTTCGAAGACGGGTTCCAATACTGCAGCGTGTGCGCCGAATTGTAATAGTTGATGGCCAGACCGAGCACCGTCGACTGCGTCGAGAACGTCATCTTCATCCGCACGCGCGGATCGAAAGCGGTGTTGTTCTCGCAGACCGGGGCCGTGCTCTTCTCGATGATCGTCGGGCCACCGAAATTGACGGCGTTCGTTTGGTTGATGGCCCACGCGAAGACCTGATTCTTCGTCTTGTCAATCTGCTGATTCAAATAGACAGCCGCGCCGTCGGTGTTCGCGGCCTTGTTGCACTCCACATAGCCGTTGCCCACGGTCACGGTCCCGGTGCCGGCCGTAATGGCCGTCCACAGGGCGGTATCGAGGGCGCTGCCGGTGAAGTGGTGGACGTAGCTCATCGCGCTAGAATTCCGGGGTCAGGCGCACGTTGACGCCCAGGCGACCCGTCCAGGCGCGCGGCAGCGGCGCGGGCTCGGGGCGGTCGATCAGGGTGGCCAGCTGCACCACGATTTCCGCATGACGCGCCTCGGCGGCCTGCTTCTGATCCGTGACCGCGCCAACGATGGCGTCCCGAAGGCCGAAGAGCACGGTCGACTGGGCCTGGATCCGCCCCTCGAGGGCCGTCATGCGCTGCTCGAGGGCCGTCATGCGGGCCGCGCACGCCGCATCGGCTGCCGGGGGCTCATCCGGGCGCGGGGGATCCTGCGGCCCGGGCGCATCGGCGGCCAGGTGGTTGGTCGGCGTGACGGGCACGAAGACCTGGTCGCGCAGATCCTGCGCATCGGGATCCTCGGCCAGCCGGGGCCGGCCCGTACCGGTGCCGATCAGCAGATCCCAGATCCGAATGATGCCGTCATCGGCGTAGAGCGCAATCGTGTCCTTCGAGATCGGCCGGTTGGGGTCTGCGCGCTTCATGCCCCACAACGCGCCCTGCTCGAAGGCGACCTGCTCGGCGAAGGCAATCGACCACTGCCGGGCGCGCTCCTCGAAGGCCTCGCCGGGCTCGCCCTGCGGGACGGGAAAGCGCTGGATGTACCGCGTTCGAATGCTCTTGATTTGCTCGGGGAGTTTCATCGACCGTCCCTTTCGTTGCGAATGGCCAGGGCGGCAAATCCGCCGGCAATACCGAAGTTGACAACCGCCGCAAGGCGTGGGTGCGATGGGCGGATTTTGCGCACGGCCCAGAGCTGCACCCAGGCAAGGCCGACCTTGGCCCCGGTGAAGGCCACGGGCTGGTCGAAGCGCGCGAGATAGGGGTTCGCCTCGCGGCATCGGCCGGACCCGAGGCACCGCTGCGTCGAGGCCGCATCCAGGGCGTGCGCGCCCAGGACCGACCATTCGGCCAGGGTCTGCACGCGCGCCGATTGCGCCGCAAGGGGCGCGGGAAGGACCAGGAGAATCACGAGGGCCGGCAGCGCCACGCGCACGATTCGGGCGATAGCGGCAAAGAGCAGCACGCCAAGGGCGGAGGAAAACGCCAGCGTTTCAGCCTTCTCGCGCAGGGTCATGATCGGCCGCCTTTCTTGCCATATTGCAAGGCCTGATAGGTAATCTGCACCACGAGCGCGCCGAAGATGCCGCGCAGCCAGGTGTCGAGGCCATCAAATCGTTTGTCGAAGGAATCCGAGCGCCGCTCCACCGCCGTCAGCCGCTCCTCGACCCGCGCGATGTCGACGGCCGCCTGACTCTGCTGCTTCTCCATCTGCGCGGCGATGGAAACCACCAGCCATCCGGTCATCAGAACGGCCAGCCCGCCCCGCAACACCCACTTGCTGAGACATTCCCTTCGCTCATCGGTCAACGTTCTTTCCCTCCAAGCGAGAAACCCGCGCACAATTCGCATGGCGCTAGAAGTTGCCCGAAACGAACTTCGGCGTGCCCGTGCCGCCGTCCGAAATCTTCCCTGTTACCGGGGCGCGGCAGGAGTTGTTGACCATTCGATAATTGTTGCTCGGCCCCGCCGGCAGGAAGATGCAATAGCGCACCGAGCCGGATCCCCAGAGGATCCCGTTGCCGATGATGTTCGTGTCCAGGGTGAAATAGGAAAGGCCCGCGCCTAGCGAGATGCCGAAGCCGAACGGCCCGTTGCTGATGTTGTTGTCAGCAATCATGCTGTGGGCAATCGTCACATGCTGCGCGCCGGAGAAGATAGTCGCCCCATCCCGTTGATTGTAATGCAGCGTCAGCCGCCCGGCCTCGAGGCCGCGCACGCCGCCGTAGACGGCGAGGCCGCCTAGCGATTGCGCGACGCTCACGTTGTGGAGGCGCGCATTCTGGGCGGAGAAAAGAGCCACGCCGTAGTCCGACATGCTCTCGATTGCCGGCGAGTCGGTGAGCGAGAACCCGGTCACGGAGGCCGGCGCGCCGCCATAGCCTACCCGAACGCCCGAGCCGCCACGAATGAGGGTGAGGCGATGCAAATCGACCGTATCGGTATCGGGCAGAACATCCACCCAAACGGCCATGTCGCCGGCCGAATCGGCCGTGCCCGACATGTTGTCGACCAGGATGTCCGAAATGTGATGCAGGCCGTCGCCGATGCGGACCGCCGTGCCCGATCCGAGCACGCCATTCCATCGCAAATTCCGCAGCGTGAAGATCCCGCGCCCATCCTGGCCCGGGGCGACATCCACGCCGACGCCCAGATAATGGCCGAACACGATGTCCGAGACATGGTCATTCCAGTCGGCATCGCGGAAGGAAATGCCCGCCTCGGCCGGCTGCGGCCCCAGGCCATCAATCAGCAGATTGCGCACCGAGGCATGCGAGCCGACGAGGGCGAGGCCCCGCACGCCTGGGGCCACGCGCAGATGCGTGGCCGCGCCCGCGCCGCGCAGCTGGATGCCCGAGGGGATGGTTACCGTTCGATCCAGCAGCAGATCCACGGGGCCGAGGTCGACAATTCCCGCGCCCTGCGCGTCGATGCGCCCCTGGAGGATCTGCGCGTCGCTCAGCTGGGCCGAAACGCCCAGAACGAGGCCCGCCGCAACCGCAACCGCAATCAACGCCGCCCGCTTTACCATGTCACCCACTCCGTTTGCAAGTCTTCAACCATGTAGCGCGTCGCGTCGATGACGTGATTCTTCTTGTCTTCGAGCACCGGCATCACTTCCCCTGTCAGGGGGTGCGTCTTGTAGCGATAGTTCAGAAATTCGTCCTCGACATGATTGATTCCGTCCGTGCATTGCGAGCAGCAATCCGGGTGAATCACGATGTCGTATTGCTCGAGGAATTTCACGCCCTCCTCGACGGATCCCGCGCCCTTGCGCGCAGGCTCTACGCGCGGGTAGCCGTGGCGGCGCATGTAGCTGATGGTCTCGGGCCGCGCCGAATCGGCCACGATCTTCCATTCGCGCGCCATGCCCGGGCGCTTTGGATCCAGCCGGTCGAAGAGCGCCGGGGTGTCATCAATCTCGCACCCCACCTCATAAACCGCCGCATCCAGGCAGAGGACCTGATTGGCCCCGCTCAAGCCCAGGCGCGCGACGAGCGCATCGCGGAACGCGCCCTCCGCCACGAACCCGCGCACCAGGACGGTCGGGTCCACCGAGAAGCCCCAGTCACCGCCGAAGAGAAAGGCCGCATCATCGGGCGTCTCGAATCGCGCCGTGCGCCAATTCTTGAAGACCGATGCCTTGCTGCGCTGCCGATAGCGCCCGCCCCAGATATGCGCCGCCGTCTCCGGGTCGCGCGCATAATCGCCCTCCATTTCCTCGCGCAGGACCTGCGGGAGGAAGGGATTGTCGGAATGATTGAGCTCCAGCACGCAGGCCCCGGCCGGCGGGGCGTGGCGGAGGAATTCAACCGGATCCTTGGGCGTCTCCGGGTTCCAGGAGAACCAGAGCTCGCTGCCCTCCTTGCGGATCGTGGGGCGGAGCAATTCGAGGGAGCGCTTCGATATGGTCTGCGCTTCCTCGACCCACGCCCCGTCGAATCCTTCAAGCGACTTAATCGAATCCGCCGTGTGATTCTGCATGCCCAGGAAGATGATCAATCCATCCCCGGGCGTTCGAATCAGCGTGTCGAGGCTCTCGAATTCATCCTCGAGCCCAAATAGCTTGATCGTATCGTCGATAAGAAGCTTGACGGATTGCTTGAGCGAGAGCTGAATTTCACGAACGCAAACCCAACGCGTGCCAGGACGTTGAAGGCATCGCAGCAAAAGCAAGCGAGCAAAGGATTGCGATTTTGCGCTGCCGCGCCCGCCATGCAGGCCCTTGTAGCGCGCCGGCTGCAGCAGGGGCCGCACCTTCGGCGGCAGCGAGGCCTCGATGCGGCGGTCGACCGTCCGGCGGAGCAATTCGGCCTCGATGGCGGCCAGCTCGCGCTCGGCAAGGGCCAGATCCAGGGCCGCGCCCACCTATGCCCCCTGGGGCGGCGGATCCTGGCGCGCCATGCGGGCCTCGCGGACCAGCGCTGCAATCGTCAGGGCGCGCTGCTCGAGATCCGCAATCGGCAAATCACGCACCGGGGTCTTGTCCTCGACCTCGAGGCGGTCAACCGGTTTGCCCTCGGCATAGTGATAGAGCAGCGTTTCCACGGCCGGAGGCAGCTCGCCCATCCGGACGCGATAGAGGATAGATCGGCGATAATCGCGCGAGCGCAAAATGCCCCGCGCGAAATCGCGCACGGACATGCTCAGAAGCTCTTCGTCGGTTGGCTCCTCCGCAAAGGCGGGATCGGGCTTGGGATCCTCAACGCCCAGATGCTCGGCCAGGGATTTCATAGAATCGCCCGAATGATAGCCCGGATGCGGCCGGGCTCTCAAGAAATATGGGCGGCCTGGGCGGGTAGCGCTTGACTTTTAGCGGGGGTTAAGCGCCGGGGATTTCGGGCGGCCGATGAAAATGCAGAAAGCCCTTGCCTACGAGCTCGGTTGCCGGGGCATAGACCTGGCGCACTCCGGCGTGCAGGACCTGGCGCATCGACCCGCGTCGAATGACGCGCCCGCGCACCGGGATCCGCAGATATTCCCCGGCAAGCGCGCTCACCCGAAAATAGCACTTCGTTTCCGCAAGCACCCAGACGCGCTGCACAGTGCCGTCGCCCAGGCGCATCAGCGCGCGGGCCGGCAGGGCGGGCGTGGGCGGCGGCTCGAGGGTTTTCAGCCACGCCGCATAGGCCTCGGGCTCGAGGTCGCCGCCGGCCGGGGCGTGCTGGCCGAAGGTCCAGACGCGGCCCATAACCGCCGATCGGTTCGTGCCACCCCGGCGCGCGGAACAATTGGCCAGGAACCCCGCCCGAAAGGCGGCACGGATTTGGTCGTCGCTCATAGCTTCTCCTCGAGCGCGGCGCTCTGGCTTGGGGGTCATCGCGTCCCGTCCTTCCACGCAATCCACCTGTCGCGCATCTTGGCTTTCGCCGCGACTGTGGACAGGCGATTGATGCACGCCTGCACTCGTGCCCCGTGGCTCCATTCCTCTGCGACCGCTTCCCACAGCGAGCCGCCAACAATGAAATACTCGAACTCCGCGGCGATCTCACGGCACGCGGAGCACCAACGGTCAGAGCCGAACACGCCGTCGTATTTGTAGGCCACG
>JACCDG010425329.1_pt1 | contig 11636 bp, 10 predicted proteins | sample 7442471 | NCBI WGS metagenome assembly JACCDG01 (sample SAMN15323444, study PRJNA562643) | freshwater metagenome | isolation source: river surface water | place: USA:Blue River Watershed | collected 2017-08-17
CATACCAGCTACCAAAGTAGCCGAGGCGGTGAGCGTGATGATTGGTTTTATTCTCATAAGATGTTCTAGTCTATTTTAGGTATTTTACAAATTAAACAATGTATCCTTACTTTTCCAATTTCTATGGGAGAAATACATAAAAGAATTCGACATTATAACACGTGTTTTTCCGCGTGGTAGGAGCTTCTGACCATCGGACCGCTTTCTACAAAACGGAATCCCATCTGCAATCCCAACTCTTCCCAGTGCTTAAACTTATCGGGATGCACAAATTCCTTCACCTCCAAATGCATTTTGGTGGGCTGTAAATACTGTCCCAACGTAAGCACATCACACCCATTCTCCCGCAAATCTTCCATCAACTGCTTCACCTCATCGTCCGTTTCTCCGAGCCCCAACATCGCCCCAGATTTCGTCCTTCTGCCATACTCATGCGTGCGCTTGGTTTGCTCCAAACTGCGGGCGTATTTGGCTTGGGGACGTACCATGCGATACAATCGTTCCACAGTCTCCATGTTGTGGGAGGTCACTTCAGCCCCAGCATCCAAAACCATATACAACAAATCCCACTGCGCTTTAAAATCAGGAATCAACGTTTCGATGGTGGTTTCTGGATTCAACGCTTTCACCGCTTTCACCGTTTCTGCCCAAACTGTAGCCCCTTTGTCTTTCAACTCATCGCGATTCACAGAGGTAATCACACAATGCTTCACCCCCATCAATTTCACGGCTTCCGCCACGCGCTCGGGCTCATTCATGTCGTACTCCGTTGGACGGCCCGTTGCCACCGCACAAAAACTACAACTTCGGGTACATACATTGCCCAAAATCATGAACGTTGCTGTGCCTTCGCCCCAACATTCGCCCATATTTGGACATCTGCCATCTTCACAAATGGTATGTAATTTATGTTCCTTCACGATGCGCTTCACACGGGTATAATTTTCTCCGGTGGGCAGTTCGATTTTCAGCCAGCTGGGCTTAGGCGTACGCTTTTCTTTGGATACAATGGGTAGTTCTATCACGGCGATGGGTATATTTTATGGAGTAGGAAAAACAGTTTGGCGTTGGCCATAGTCAAATCCTACTGCAAAGGTAACAAATACCGACGGGAAGAAGTTTCGATTCATTTCAGGGCGATGCCACATGGGCAATTTTTTTACATAGCGATCCACACCAAACCCCAAAACAAGTCGGTTTACCACATTGCGATAACTACCCCATTCGGCCTGCATCGAAACCAAACCACCCAAACCAGAGGTGAACTTTCCTTGCGAAAACCCCAATCCGTATCGGGCCGTACCACCCACCAACCCCACATCGTGCACTGCCGGATCATACGCTACCGCAGTATAACCATCCGTCAATGGCGCTGGCTGATACAACCATACATATAAAGGCCAAGAATAATTCACAGGCGCCTGCACTGAAGCATTCAATCGCAACCCAACATCACCGCGCGATTGTCGATCACTCAAAATAACACTCCTGCCCCACTGATATCGCAACGCAATGTTGTGCGTAACGCGTTCAATGGCAAAAGAAGTGCTGCCCGGCAATCGCTCATTCAACACCCGCATTTCACGCGGATCCTTCATCACCCCCAACCACAACTGCTGGGTCTTCACCGCACGCAAACCGGGCTGCTCCATCATCAACGCCGCATCATAGCCGAAATGTCGCACATTTACCCCCATCCCCCACATCTTGGGGATGTTTAATGAACGAACCGACACCAAATCCTGGGCCACCAATGTGGATAACCCCAAGGCGCAGACCCCTGCTATGATGTATTTGATGCCCTTTCGCATGAACCAAAGATACAATCTCCCACCTTCCCCCCAAAACACCCCAAACACCCTAAAAATTGCTCCACTTTCTCCCACAGCCAGCAAAACCCTTGTATTTCAGTGTTTTTATGTTAGTTTTGCACTGTCTAAATCGTGGAATTCCGACGTATTTTTTCAACAATCCCCCACTTTGTGGTACAATGTGGAAAACAAGTGGTTAAAAAGGGGAGAATGTGGGAAATTGTGGGAAATTGCATATTTATTTAGCAGACAGAAAAAACCAACACAGAATGACCGCATTCATTGGAGAGTTTAATTGCAAACTGGACGAGAAAGGAAGACTTTCCATTCCGTCGAAACTTCGGGCTCAGTTCCCCGAAGCGGTTGGCAATACCCTCGTGGTGAACCGCGGATTCGAGAAGTGTCTGGTGCTCTACACCAAGGAAGATTGGCTGGATGAAACTGCCAAACTGAACGCTGTGGATGATTTCATGAGTCCCGACATCCGTCGGTTCAAACGAATCTTCACCAACGGTGCCAACTTGGTTCAGATCGATGGCGCACAACGCATTTTGGTCCCAAAGAAACTCCTAGAATACGCCGAGCTCTCCGCCGAAGTAATCTTGGTAGCCAATGGCAACAAAATTGAATTGTGGGATCAAGCCATTTACGAATCTGAACTCAATGTTGACGCAACCGAAATGTCTCAGTTGGCGCAATTGTTTCACCAACAACGCAACCAAGGGTAAGTAGCGCATCGGGCCGTTGGCCAACTGTTTGCGTATGTACGACTACCACGACCCCGTCCTTCTTCATCCCAGCGTGGATGCCCTGGTAACCAACCCAGACGGCACCTATGTTGACGTTACCTTCGGCGGCGGCGGACACAGTCGCGCCATTCTCAACAAACTCTCCCCCAAAGGCAAACTCATCGCCTTCGACCAAGATGAAGACACCCTGCAACGCGTGCCTTCTGATCCCCGATTCACCCTGGTAAACCACAATTTTCAGTTCACCAAACCCTACCTCGAATACCTCAAAGCCCTCCCCGTAGATGGCATACTTGCAGACCTCGGTATCTCTTCACACCAAATTGATGTTGGAGAAAGGGGATTTGCACACAGACTAAATGGTCCGCTCGATATGCGCATGTCGGCCCAAAACCCCACCTCCGCCGCACACCTGGTAAATACCGGCAGCGAAGCAGATTTACTACACATCTTTAAGCAATACGGCGAAATCCCCAATGCCCGCAGACTCGCAGAAGTCATTTGCAGATCTCGCGGCAGCAAAGACCTGAGCACCATAGAAGGCTTTAAAGCAGCCATCGCCCCCTGCACCCCCGGAAAAACACCCGCCAAATACCTGAGCCAAGTTTTCCAAGCGCTGCGCATCGCCGTAAACAAAGAAATGTTCGTTTTGGAAACACTACTCCAAGACGCCGAACACATCATCAAACCCGGTGGCAAATTGGTGGTTATCGCCTACCATTCACTGGAAGATCGCTTGGTAAAACACCTGTTTCAAACTGGCAATTTGCAAGGTGAGCGACATACCGACCTGTATGGACACATCAGCAAACCCTTTGATAGCATGCCAAATGCCGCGATCGCCCCAGACGCCGAAGAAATTGAACGCAACAAACGTGCACGCAGTGCAAAAATGAGAATAGGAGTACGCAACACATGGAAGAGAACCCATTCCTAAACGCCGACATCGATCCGCAAACCGTGATGGGCGATCCCTCATCGGCGGCAAGCACCCCTTCACAGGATGCCCCCATCCCTACATGGAGCTGGATCAAATTCGCCTTGGTGGGCTTTGCCCTGATGTTGTTCTATATCTACAACTCGCACCACGCCAACAAAGCCATCCGCAACAAAGAAAAACTCACCAAAGAACTCAAGGAACTCCACAGCGAACGCATCAGCTTGGAAAGCCAAACTACCAACGCAAGCAAACAGAGTGAATTGAGCAAACGCCTCGAAGGCAGTGGCTTGAAAGAAATCACTACCCCGCCCATCAAACTGACAAAACCCCATGAGCAAGACTAAAGTCAATTCCAGGAAAGTCATTTTGGTCAGGGCATATATCGTCTTTGCCCTACTCGCCGTTTTCGCCGTTTCCATTTTCATCACAGCGATCAAATTGCAACTCGGCACCGACGACAAATTCCGCGAAGAACTCAGCGCAAAAAACACCCGGGTGGTTGAAATCGAAGCCCTGCGCGGAAATATCTATGCCGACGATGGCAGCCTCCTCGCAACATCTGTCCCAAAGTACGACGTCATCTTCGACCTACGTGCCGACGGCCTCACCTCACAAGTATTCATTGCCAAAATTGATAGCTTCAGCATGATGATGTCGCGCATGTTCCCTGAGCGCAACCCCAGCCAATGGAAGGAATACTTTATCAAGCACCGTGAAAAACGCACCCGTTACCTAAAAATCGGCAAAGACTTGGGCTTCGAACAGGTCAAAGCCATCAAAACTTGGCCCATCGCCCGTTTGGGAAAATTCAAAGGCGGCATCTGGTACGAGGAAAAAGGCAAGCGCATGTACTTCATGGGTGAACTCGCCAAAAGAACCATTGGGTATATCAAAGACAAGACAGCGGTTGGACTTGAGGGCGCGTTCGACACCTTACTCAGGGGCAAAAACGGCACCCAAATGCAGCAACGCATGAGCGGCCAAACCTGGCGTCCGATTCAAGTCGGCAACAACCGCGGCGCAATCAATGGCAAAGATATCGTAACCACGTTAGACGTTAGAATTCAAGACATCGCCCAGTACGCATTGCAAAAAGGTTTGGAAGCCGAATCAGCAGACCACGGATGTGTGATTGTCATGGAGAGCAAGACCGGCGCCATCAAAGCCATGGCCAACCTCAAACGCGGGGAAGACGGACAATATTACGAAGCCCAAAACTATGCCGTGAGCGAATTCACTGAACCCGGCTCCACGTTCAAATTATTATCGGCCATCGCACTGCTGGAAGACGGCAAAGTCAGCACCACCGATAGCATCGACAATTCTTGGGGCAAGTGGAAGTGGTATGATATGGAACTTGAGGATGCAGTAAAGCCCAAAAAGCGCTACTACACCTTGAGCGAGTGTTTGCAATATTCTTCCAACGTGGGCACCAGTAAATTTGTGATGCAGCATTACAAAAAGGACCCCGAAAAATTCACGCAACACGCCTTGGACTTGGGCTTGCACATCAAACCCAAATTCGACATTCCTTCAAGTAGCAACCCCAGCATCGCCACCCCAAATCAATCGGGATGGTCGGGCACCAGTTTGCCTTCTTTGAGCATCGGCTATAGCAGTAAAATTTCTCCGATGCAAACGCTGATGCTTTACAACACCATCGCCAACCAGGGCAAAATGATGCAACCCTACATGGTGAAGGAAATCCGCCATGAAGGACAAACCCAGTCCAAAATCGAACCCATCGTATTGAACGAACGTGCCGTTAGCGCAAAAACCGCAGCTACCCTTACCCAAATGTTGGTGCAGGTAGTAGACAACGGTACTGCCAATGGCATCAAAACCGACAACTACAAAATTGCGGGCAAAACCGGAACCGCTTGGATTTCCAGTGGCAAAGGCGGCTACAATGGCGAAAACCAAAAGCAGTACCAAGCATCCTTTGCGGGCTTCTTCCCTGCCAACAATCCCCAGTACACCATCGTGGTGGTGGTAAACAACCCCAAAAGTGGTCGATACTCCGGCTCGCAAATCGCTGCGCCAATATTCAAAAACATCAGCGATCGCATTTACAGCACGCACATCAAAGTACAGCCCACCTTACACACCGCTAGCTTGCCCCAAGTTCCCGGCATTCTGAAAGGCGATGTAAACAAAACCAAGTGGGTATTGAACGACATCGGCATCAGCTCACAGTTACTACTCGACAGTCAATCCAAAAACAGCCACCCCGTACTCCATGGCCAATACATCGACCCCATCAAAGAGGCGCACTCGGTAAAGTTGAAACCCATGAAAATTGAGCAATCCAACCTACCCGATTTACGCGGCATGGGATTGCGCGACGCACTGAAACTACTGAGCGATTTGGGCATCAAAGCCAGCTATAGCGGCTACGGCAGAATCAGCGACCAAGCCCCAGCGCCCAATACCAAACTGAATACCGTCAACGAAGTTGTCCTCATACTCAAACCCTACTAACCGTCCATGAAAACCCTCAAGCAGCTCATCGCCACGTTGGATTCCGCAGAAGTATACGGAGCGGTGGACGTGCGCGTGGAAAATCTCCAGATCGATAGCAGAGCAGTAACCGCAGACAGTTTGTATGCAGCCATGCAGGGCACTACGGTAGACGGACACACATTTATCGACGGATGTATAGATGCAGGCGCATCAGCCATTCTATGCAGTACACTACCCGTTGCACTGCGCGATGGCGTGGCCTATGTTTTGGTCAACAATGTAGCCAAGGCCTTGGGTGAAATTTGCTTGAATTTCTACGATCGCAAAGCCGAAAAAATCACCATCGTAGGCACCACCGGCACCAACGGAAAAACGAGCGTAAGCACGTTGCTGTTTGATTTATTCACCTTCCGAGGCCATTTGTGCGGCCTGATATCTACCGTTGAAAATCGCATCGGCAAAGACATCATCCCCAGCACACACACCACCCCCAATATTGTTGCACTGCACGGCTTGTTGGCCCAGATGGCAGACGCTGGCTGCAGCCACTGTTTTATGGAAGTAAGCTCTCATGCGGTGGATCAGCGCAGAATTGCTGGCGTCCCGTTTACAGCGGGCGTTTTCACCAACCTCACCCACGACCATTTGGATTATCATAAGACGTTCGACAACTACCTCAAAGCCAAGAAACAATTTTTCGATGAGCTACCGGGCGATGCGTTTGCGGTGACCAACAAAGACGACCGAAATGGCATGGTAATGTTGCAAAACACCAAGGCGATGCGTTACACCTACGCCATGAAGCAACCCGCCGATTTCACTGTTCGGGTTTCTGAGCACGACTTCACTGGAATGCAATTGCAGTTAAACCAAACCGAGTTCTGGACCCCGTTGATTGGCGGATTCAATGCTTACAATCTGTGCGCCGTATACGCCACGGCCTTCTTGCTTACCGAGGGCGATCCTGAACTACCCATCCAGATGAGCGCATTGGGCAAAGTCAACGGAAGGTTTGAAGTATTAAGAGGTCCGAATAGGATCACGGCCATCGTGGACTACGCACACACCCCAGACGCATTGAAAAACGTGTTGCAAACGATCAACGAAATCAGAAAAAACAGCGTAAACCTCATCACCGTGGTGGGCTGTGGCGGCAACCGAGACCAAGCCAAACGACCAGAAATGGGCAAGCTCGCCGCCGAATTGAGCAACCGCGCGATTCTCACCAGCGACAATCCCCGTTTCGAGGACCCGCAAGACATCCTATCACAAATGGAGGCAGGCGTTGAACCACAACACTACAAACGCATCGTAAAAATCACCGATCGCAAAGAAGCCATCAAAACCGCGGTGCTCATGGCACAAACAGGCGATATCATCTTGGTGGCCGGGAAAGGACACGAAACCTACCAAGACGTTCAGGGGGTGAAGCATCCTTTCGACGATAAACAAATCCTCAGCGAAACCTTTAAACTCATCGAATAATACACAGAGCCATGTTATACTACTTGTTTGAACATCTCGACAAATTGGGCATTGCCGGCGCCGGCGTGTTCAAATACATCTCCTTCCGGGCATCCTTGGCAGGGATCATCAGCTTGTTGTTTGCGCTGATCGCAGGCAAAAGCATCATCGGATGGCTACAACGTCAGCAAATCGGCGAAACCATCCGCGAGCTCGGCCTCGAAGGACAAATGCAGAAAAAAGGCACCCCTACCATGGGTGGAATCATCATCATCTTGAGCATTCTTGTCCCTACGCTCCTTCTCGCCCGGCTCGACAATATCTATGTAATCGTAATGATTATCAGCACCATTTGGATGGGCGTGATTGGCGGTATCGACGATTATATCAAGGTATTCAAAAAGGACAAAGAAGGCATGAAGGCCACCACCAAATTGATTGGACAATTGATGTTGGGTGCGCTGATTGCGATCACCATTGACCACACGCACAGTGTGAATCACTTGGAACTCACCACCAACTTACCCATCACCAAGAACATTTTAAATTACTCACAGTTCATCCCTGGGGCACACAACGCTTGGATCATTTACGTGCCCATCATCATCTTCATTGTGATGGCGGTAACCAACGCAGTGAACCTGACCGATGGTATCGATGGACTTGCCGCGGGCACCACTGCCATTGTGGGTGTGGGCCTTGGGATTTTGGCTTATGCTGCGGGTAACATCAAAATTGCCCAATACCTAAACATCATCTACGTACCCAATTCGGGCGAGGTGGTAATATTCTTGGCGGCGGTTATTGGCGCTTGCTTGGGCTTTTTATGGTACAACGGCTACCCAGCCCAAGTTTTCATGGGCGATACTGGATCGATGGCATTGGGAGGCGCAGTTGCAGCCGTAGCCATCATCATCAAAATGGAATTGTTACTGCCCATTTTGTGCGGTGTTTTCTTGGCCGAAAGTGGCTCTGTGATTTTGCAGGTTAGCTATTTCAAGTATACCAAAAAACGCTTTGGCGAAGGCAAGCGCATCTTCTTGATGTCGCCCCTGCACCACCATTTCCAAAAGAAAAACTTACCTGAAAGCAAGATTACCATCCGCTTTTGGTTGATCACCATTATTCTCGTTTTAGCAACACTAGCCCTCATTAAACTGCGTTGAGAAAGCGATTGGTCATATTGGGAGCAGGCGAAAGTGGCACAGGTGCCGCAGTTTTGGGCGTTGCCCAAAACTGGGATGTATTTGTGTCGGACCGCGGAAAAATCGCCCAGAAATACCAAGACGAACTCAACCTGAACAACATCGCCTGGGAACAAGAGCAGCACAGTGAAGAAAAGATCCTGTCTGCCGACCTAATCATCAAAAGTCCAGGCATCCCCCACACCGCCCCCATGGTGATGGCGGCTTTGCAAAAAGGGATTGAAGTGATCGACGAACTGGAATTTGGGTTCAGATATACCCAAGCCAAAATGATCAGCATCACAGGCACCAATGGAAAAACCACCACCACCTTGCTCACCTACCATTTGCTGAAACAAGCAGGATTGAATGTGGGCTTAGCGGGAAACATTGGGAGGTCTTTGGCCCGACAAGTTGCGCAGGAGCAATTCGACTATTACGTGGTGGAGATGAGCAGTTTCCAACTCGATGGCATAGACCAATATCGCAGTCACATCGCCATTTTGTGCAACATCACCCCAGACCATTTGGATCGATACAATTATGATGTTAACGCCTATGCCAACAGCAAAATGCGCATCACCAAGAACCAAACGGCTGAGGACTATTTCATATACTGCGCAGACGATCAACTCACCCGTGAGGCGATGTCGCGTAACCCATTCCAATCCCAAGCCATCCCCTTCAGTCTGCAACAGCCGGTTACGCAGGGGGCCTATGGCTTAGACAACCTTTTACACATCCTCATTAAAGAAAAATTTACTCTCGATATGCATGAATTCACACTCCGTGGGCAACACAACGCCTACAACAGCATGGCCGCTTCTGTGGCTGCAAGCTTGATGGACGTTCGCAAGGACAGTATCCGCGAAAGCTTTACCAATTTCCAAAACGCTGAGCATCGCTTGGAGTTTGTCCAAAAAGTCGGGGGTGTAGACTACATCAACGATTCAAAAGCCACCAACGTCAATTCGGCTTGGTATGCGCTCGAGAGCATGGACAGACCTGTGGTATGGATTGCAGGTGGGGTCGACAAAGGCAACAACTATGCTGATTTGAAAAACTTGGTGAAGAGCAAAGTAAAAATGATCATTTGCTTGGGACTCGACAACATCAAGATTCACCAAGCGTTTCAGGCCGATGTAGACCTGATCATCAACACCAGCTCTGCCAAAGAAGCCGTTCACGTGGCCTCAAAAATGGCCGAACAGGGCGATATCGTATTGCTGTCGCCAGCCTGTGCCAGCTTCGACTTGTTCGATAGCTACGAAGACCGCGGCAGACAGTTCAAAGAAGCCGTAAGACACCTTTAATCTCAACCACACACGCATGAATGCTCAATTCACTTCCCGTTTCAAAGGCGACAAATGGATATGGTTTGTCATCATCATCCTATCGCTCATCGGTATTTTGGCCGTATACAGCGCTACAGGAACCTTGGCATATTCCAAGCAAGGCGGGAACACCGAATGGTATTTTTTGCGTCACACCGGATTCCTGCTCATTGGTTTGGGTCTACTATTTCTCACCCACCTGATTCCCTTTTCCTACTATTCCAGGATCAGCCAAATCTTCCTGTGGATTTCCATTGGATTGCTGATACTTACCTTGGCGATAGGATCTGAAATCAACAATGCCACGCGGGTAATCCCCATCCCTGGATTGGGCGTCACCTTTCAGCCATCGGACATGGCCAAGTTGTTTCTGGTGATGTATATATCCCGGTATTTGAGTAAAAATCAAGAGGAGATCGATAGTCCGCGCGTATTCTGGACCACCTTGGGCTACATCCTGATGGTAGTTTTATTGATTGCGCCGGAGAATTTGAGTACCTCTTTGGTGGTATTTGTAACGGCGGCGTTGCTGATGTTTATCGGTCGGGTCAATTTCAAGTACATGATGTATTTGACTTTCTCGGGGGTTGGATTGATTAGCATATTGGTGGTGGTTTTGCTGAATGTAAACACAGACGGCATGGAAAGCAGTCGTATTCCCACATGGAAAAAGCGTATCGAGACGTTCATGGGGCAAGACGATGGACAAGGAAACTACCAGCAATTACAATCCAAAATTGCCGTTGCAACTGGAGGTGTATTTGGAAAAGGACCGGGCAACAGCACCCAAAGGAATTACCTACCTCACCCCTATTCAGACTTTATCTACGCCATCATTATCGAGGAATATGGCCTGATAGGCGGACTGATTGTGGCGGGATGCTTCCTGATACTGGTCTTTCGATGTTTGAAAATTGTGGTGGAAAGTCCGCGCGCCTTCGGCGCGCTAGTGGCCATGGGATTAGGCCTCTCCATGAGCTTACAAGCGTTCGTGAATATGGGCGTTGCCGTGGGCATGCTTCCAGTAACCGGACTCACCATTCCGTTGGTCAGCATGGGCGGTACCAGCTTATTCATGAATAGCATCGGCTTTGGAATCATCCTGGGCATTTCCAAATACATCGAAGACGAAAAAACACAACAAAACGAAGCCATTACGGCCGGACTATAACCCATGACCACTGACATGAAACCCAACAAACCCCACAGATTCATCCTTTCAGGAGGTGGTACGGGCGGACATATATTCCCGGCGGTAGCCATCGCTAAGTCGCTCCAACAGCGATACCCCGACGCGGAATTCCTGTTCGTGGGTGCCTTGGGCAAAATGGAAATGGAAAAAGTGCCAAAGGAAGGATTCAAAATCGTGGGACTCCCCATCGAAGGCTTGAAGCGATCCCTGTCGCCCAGAAACCTATTGGTAGCGATGAAAACCTTACAGAGCTTCTGGAAAGCAAAAAAAATCCTCAACCAATTCCAACCCAGCGCAGTCATCGGAACCGGCGGCTATGCCAGCTTGCCCATTTGCTTCATGGCAGCAAGAAATGGCTACCCCACCATCCTTCAAGAACAAAACGGATTCGCCGGCCTCACCAACCGAATGGTGGCCCGCAACGCCAAACACATATGTACAGGATTTCCAAACATGGACGCGTTTTTTCCGGAAGGGAAGTGGACGTTTACGGGGAATC
>JACCDG010644057.1_pt1 | contig 11636 bp, 7 predicted proteins | sample 7442471 | NCBI WGS metagenome assembly JACCDG01 (sample SAMN15323444, study PRJNA562643) | freshwater metagenome | isolation source: river surface water | place: USA:Blue River Watershed | collected 2017-08-17
CATTCACCCCGCCAAGAGCTGGGGGCAACTGGTGGACCATACCGAGTTCCTGTACCAGGCTGCGCACGAAACCCGTTTGTCGACCGAGAAGTTCATGATCGACGGGCGCCATACCGGAACGGGTGGCGGTGACCACTTTGTGTTGGGCGGCGCCACACCTGCCGACAGCCCCTTCTTGCGCAAGCCACAGTTGTTGTCCAGTCTGCTGACCTTCTGGCACAACCACCCATCGTTGTCGTACCTGTTCTCGGGCTTGTTCATCGGGCCAACCAGCCAGGCGCCTCGGTTGGACGAAGCCCGCACCGATCAGGTTTACGAGGTAGAGATCGGCCTGCGTGAGTTGGAGCGGCAGGAATCCATCTGGGGCCATTGCCCTCCGTGGTTGATTGACCGCACTTTGCGTAACTTGTTGATTGACGCAACCGGGAACACCCACCGCAGCGAGTTCTGCATCGACAAGTTGTACTCACCCGATGGCCCGACAGGGCGCTTGGGCTTGTTGGAGCTGCGCGCATTTGAAATGCCGCCGCATGCTCAGATGAGCCTGGTTCAGCAGTTGTTGCTGCGTGCCTTGGTGGCCTGGTTCTGGCGTGAGCCGTATCAGGGGCAAGGCGCCCAACGTCTCACACGTTGGGGTACAGAGCTACATGATCGCTTCATGCTGCCAGCCTTTGTCGAGCAGGACTTTGCCGATGTGCTGACCGAGTTGCGTCAGGCCGGCTTTGATTTTGATCCGCAATGGTTTGCGCCTCATTTCGAGTTCCGCTTCCCCTACATCGGTGAAGTGGCGGCCTCGGGTATGCGCCTGACCCTGCGCAGTGCCTTGGAGCCTTGGCATGTGATGGGCGAGGAGGGCGCACCGGGGGGCACGGTTCGTTATGTGGACTCGTCTTTGGAGCGCATCGAAATCCGTGCAACGGGGCTGAACAGCAACCGCCATGTGATCACGGTCAATGGTCACATCTTGCCGCTGCACCCAACGGGCCGGGTGGGCGAGTTCGTGGCCGGGGTGCGTTACCGCGCCTGGCAGCCACCATCTTGTCTGCACCCCACCATTGGGTCGGATGCACCCTTGACGATTGACGTGGTGGATGCCTGGTTGAAGCGATCAGTGGGTGGGTGCCAGTACCATGTGGCTCACCCCGGTGGCCGCAACTACGACACCTTCCCGATCAACTCCTTCGAGGCGGAAAGCCGCCGCCTCGCGCGATTCTTCCGCATGGGGCACACCCCTGGCGTGATGAACATCAAGCCATTGATGCCAGGCATTGAGCATCCACTGACCTTGGATTTGCGGACAGCCAAAGCCAAGTAAGCAGCGAAACCCGGGCCTCAGGCTAGGGTTTGTCCGATCCGAATGCCGATTCGCGCCCAGCTTTTATCGGGTTAAATGATCGGCATGTCGGCGCATCCCCCTTTGGACTATCGAGACTGCTTCAACCTGTCGCCATCGCCACGGGCTGTATTGGATCAGGTGGGGGACATTGTCGACATCAACGTTCGAGCCTGTGCTGTCCTGGGGCGTGAGCGCCAGACTTTGATGGGCGCGCGGTTGATTGATCTGGTCCATCCTGATGACCAAAGCGCCATGAAATCGGCCATTGAAGGCAGCCGACGAGATCGCAGCGCGTTTGTGGTCGATTGCCGCGTCGAATCTGCTGCACGAGGGGTGTGCTGGTTTGAGGTCCAGTCGGCCCCTCATTTCGTGGGCGATCACATCGTTTTTTGGTACATCGTCTTCACCGACATCACCGACCGCAAAAAGCATGACGCCTGGCTCAGTCAGCGCAATGCCTTGCTCACTGCCTTGTCGCACAACCTGCCCGGCATGATTTATGTCTTTCGGCCAGGGCCAGATAAGGGCGGGCGGATGGACTTCGTGAGTGAAGGGGTGCGCGATGTGTTTGGTGCCTCACCTCAGGAGGCCTTGGCCTCGCCCTGGGTGCTCTACAACCGTGTGATCCCAGAGGATCTCAACCGGTTTTTCCAGCAGCGCGACGAAGCAGGTGCATCGTCCGGCAGGCTGCACAGTGAATTCCGGGTCAAAAACGCTCAGGGTGAAATCCGTTGGTGCTCTGCGGATTCGGTCTCTGGTCTGGATGCCGATGGCAACGAGGTGCGTTGCGGCTACATCTCTGACATCACCGAGCACAAGCTGTATCAAGAGGCCTGTATGGCCGCCGAGGCTGCCGAGCGCGCCTCACGCGCCAAGTCAGAATTCTTGTCTCGCATGAGCCATGAATTGCGTACCCCGCTTAACGCTGTGATTGGTTTTGCGCAACTGTTGCGCATGGACAAACAAGCGCCTTTGAACGAAGGGCAGGCCAGGAAGGCCGAACTGATTGAGCGCTCTGGTGCGCACCTGCTGGCGGTGATCAGTGATGTGCTGGACCTGTCTCGCATCGAGGCCGGTGACATGCCCATTTCGGTGGAGCCTGTGCATGTTGAGACCGCTGTGCAAGATGTGCTGGCGATGGTGGGGGATGCGGCGCACCTGGCCCAGGTTGAGTTGGTGCCACCCCTCATCGAGATGGTCCCACCCGTCCTGGCCGATCGGGTTCGTTTGCGTCAGGTGCTGGTGAACTTGATCAGCAATGCGGTCAAGTACAACCGCAAAGGCGGCACGGTTCGCGTCCGGGTTTGGCAAGATGGCCCCCACGTGGCCCTGCAGGTTTCTGACACGGGCATGGGCTTGAGTCCCGACCAGCAAGCCCACTTGTTTGAACCCTTCAACCGCTTGGGTGCTGAACGTACATCCATCGACGGCACCGGCATTGGTCTGGTGATCGTGCAGCGGTTGATCTCGCTGATGGGCGGCACCTTGTCTGTCAGCAGCCAGGTTGGGGTGGGGACCACCTTTACGGTGGTGCTGCAGGCGTCTGATGAAGATCGTCCATCTGACCATGCGCCATTGGTGGATGTGCATGACGTCAGTGGGGCCGCCAAACTGCTTTACGTCGAGGACAACGAAGTCAACGTGACGCTGGTGCGCCAGATTCTGGCCTTGCGACCGGAGTGGAAGCTGACCGTTGCCAACAGTGGTGCCCAGGCACTACAGGCAGTATCCCGAGATCGCCCCGATTTGTTGATTCTGGACATGCACTTGGGTGACATGACCGGATTTGATCTGGTCGACCTGTTGGATGCAGACCCTGCCACAAGAGGCATACCCAAAGTGGCCCTGTCAGCCGACGCCATGCCAGACCGCATTCATGCCGCCAAAGAGCGTGGCTTTTTAGCCTACATCACCAAGCCTTTGAACGTGGCTCAATTGCTGCAATGCCTGGAAGAAGAATTGTCCAAGGTCTGAGGCTTGCTTGCCTCACAATCGCCCTGTGACGTCTGAAGCCATGCCCTCCAATTTACCCCTGTTCGATTCGACCGGTTCGCCCTCCTCCGTGGAGCAGGACATCCTGCTGCGTGCTCGTGCGGTGGATACCGGTCACTTTGACGAATTGCGTACGAGAGATGGCGCACTGCGGCCAGTTTGGGCATCGTTCTCAGCCCATTTTGGTGCACCACTGGACGACTTGAGCCGCCGCCAAGAGTTATTGGCACGCCAGATTCAAGAAGACGGCATCACCTACAACGTTTACAGCGCCCAAGGTGGCCCAAGCCGTCCATGGTCTTTGGAGGCCTTGCCGCTCATCCTGTCTGCGCAAGAATGGCAGGGACTGGAGCGGGGTGTGGTGCAACGGGCCAAATTGCTCAACAGCATTTTGGTTGATTCATACGGCGAGCAGTCCTTGCTCAAAGAGGCTTTGCTGCCTTCGGCCATGGTCTTGGGGCACCCCGGCTACCTGCGTGGCCTGCATGGCGTCCAACCCATCGGTGGCGTCTACCTGCATGTGCTGGCCTTGGATTTGGCGCGTGGCCCAGATGGCAAATGGTGGGTGGTGACGCAACGCACCCAGGCCCCGTCCGGCTTGGGCTACGTCATGCAAAACCGCTTGCTGGTGTCGCGCCTGTTCCCCGACACCTATCGGGCCATGAATGTGCAGCACCTGGCCTCAGGTTATCGCCGTCTGGTGGACACCTTGTCCGATCTGGCGCAAGCCTGTTCGGGTGGGCAAACGCCCCGCTTGGCCTTGCTGACGCCAGGGCCGTACAACGAGACCTATTTCGAACACGCTTATCTGGCTCGATACCTGGGCTTGCCATTGGTGGAAGGTGGCGACCTGGTGGTGCGGGACGAAAGCCTGTTCATGAAGACGGTACAAGGGCTGGAGCCCATCCACGGCCTGCTGCGCCGCCTCGATGATGACTATTGCGACCCGCTGGAGTTGCGATCGGACTCCACACTGGGCGTGCCTGGTTTGATGCAAGCCGTGCGGGCTCGCAAAGTGGTGCTGGCCAATGCCTTGGGCACGGGCTTTTTGCAATCGCCTGCCATTCACGGCTTTTTACCCGGCTTGTCTGAGCATGTGTTGGGCGAGCCGCTGGCCTTGCCCTCTTTGCCGACCTGGTGGTGTGGCGAAGCCGCGGCTTGGCGTGCGGTACAACCCAAGCTGTCTGAACACGTGATCCGGCACAGCTACCCCCGAGGCGGGCCTGTTGTGCTGGGTCACAACCTGACGCCGGATGCGCTGCAGTCCTGGCGCGAATGCATTGAGCAAGATCCTGCTGCCTACACGGTGCAGCACTTTGTGCCTTATTCACAAGCACCGGTTTGGTCTGATGGCCAGTTGCGCATGCGTGGCGCTGCTTTGCGTGTGTATGCATTGGCCGATGGCCGTGGCGGCTGGCATGTGCTGCCTGGTGGGATGACGCGCATTGCGGCGCGTGACGCGGGCCCTGTGTCGATGCAGCAAGGCGGCAGCTCTTTGGACACCTGGGTTTTGACAGAAGGGCATGTTGACACCTTCTCGATGTTGCCTGCATCCGTCAAGGTGGATGAACTGGTTCAGCGGCAACGCCCTGTGGCCAGCCGAACTGGCGAGAACCTGTTCTGGATGGGGCGCTACACCGAGCGCTGCGAGCAACAACTCAAGCTGGTTCAGGGTTTGCATGATTTGCATGCTGCTGAAGACAGCCCGAATGAGGCCCTGCTTGAAACGCTCACCGCCTTATCGGTGCAGCAGGGCTTGGTGCCGATCGGCACACCCAGTTTGACCTTGGCCCCTCGGGTATTTGAACGTGCCTTGCTGGAGGCCTTGGGTGATGCCCAGGCCAAGCAGGGGGCTTATAGCCTGGCCTTCAATCTGTCTGCCCTGGAGCGATCAGCCCAAGTGCTGCGAGAGCGCTTGTCTCCCGCGCATGCCCGCTTGTTGCGGGCCATGGGCACGGACTTCGGTCAGCAACTCAAAGACAGCCTGGCCGACGACGCCGGTGGCGGTGCAGCCCTGGCTCAAGCCCAGGCGGCCTTGGATCATGTTGGTATCCAGTTGGTGGCCGTGACTGGCGCCCAGACGGACCGCATGACGCGCGACCCCGGCTGGCGGTTGCTCACTGTGGGCCGATTGATTGAACGACTGGTTGGTTACGCCGGTATCTTGCAGGCTTTCTTTGAACACCGTGCCTTGGTCAGCCCAGAGGCATTTGATCAGTTGCTGGACCTGTTTGACAGCACGATCACCTTCCGGGCACGATTCCAGCGCCGGCTGGAAGTGCCCGCTGTGCTGGCCCTGCTGGTGATGGACGAGTCCAACCCCCGTGCATTGGCTTGCGTGCTGCGCCGCCTGCGAACCGAATTGGGCAAACTGCCTGTTCGCGCCGACGCGCAAGACGATTGGCTGTCCATGTTGCCTGCAGAGGGTGTGGGTGTGCCGCTGGATGTACTGAGCGATCCTGAAACGGGCCAGCAAGCTGTCATCGATTTGCTCCAAGCCCTGATCGACTTGGGTTGGCGTTTATCTGATGAAGTGGGGCGCCGCTACTTTGCGCATGCCGAGCCCACAGACTCGATGGTGAGCGTATGAGTCCGGTCGAGCCAGATCCATCCGTGCAGTGGGCGCAGTTGTCGGTCGAGCACGAAACGCTTTACCGCTACGGCACGCCCGTGGATCAAGCCCATCACCTGGCCTGTTTGCGGCCCCTGGTCGACGCGGGCCAGCAGGTTCAAGACTTCAGTTTGCAAGTCACGCCCACGCCAGCGCAGTTGCGCAACCGGGTGGATGATCACGGCAACGAGCGAGCCTACTTTGCCCTGCATTCAGCGCACCGCGAGTTGAGTGTGATGGCGCAAAGCCAGGTGTGGGTGGCAAACCGCTATGAGGGCTTGGACCCCACTCGGGGCGCCACCTGCGAAGAGGTGCGAGACATGCTCACCTACCGGGCTCATGCGCCATTTGAGCCCGCCAGCGAATACCTCTATCCCTCGCCCTACGTGCCCAATCTGGAGCCCCTGCGCGAATATGCCGCGCAGTCCTTGCTGCCAGACCGCCCCTTGGCCGAGGCTGCCATCGAATTGATGCAACGCATCTACGACGATTTTGACTACGCGCCAGCGTCGACCGACATTTCTACCCCTGTGCTGGATGTGTTCATCGAACGCAAAGGGGTCTGTCAGGACTTTGCGCATTTGATGTTGGCGTGCTTGCGCGTCAGTGGCCTGGCGGGGCGGTACGTCAGTGGCTACCTTTTAACCCAGCCACCCGAAGGGCAGCCGGCCTTGGTTGGCGCTGATGCGTCTCACGCGTGGGTTAGCGTCTGGGTGCCCGGTTTGGGGCAGGATCTGGCCGGAGATTGGTTGGATTTGGACCCGACCAATGCTTGCGTGCCGGGGCACCACCACGTTCGGGTTGCACATGGACGCGACTTTGGCGATGTCACGCCCCTGCGCGGGGTGATCCGGGGTGGCGGCGAACACACATTTTTGGTGCGAGTCACCACCCGTTTGATCTCGGGGGCTGGTCAAGCCCCGGTTTGACGCACCACAATGGGGTTGGCACAGTCCATGCATAAGACTGCTTGACCGCGTTTACTGAGGAACCCCGTAGAGGGGCTGAGTCAATGAAATTCTTTGACGAAATGCATGTGAGCAGCGCCCAAGTGCGCGACCACTACCAGGGTTACGACCGCTGGCTGGCTCGGCAACCGCGTGAACTCATGGCCTCGCGCCGTGAAGAAGCGGAAATGATCTTTCGACGTGTCGGCATCACCTTTGCGGTGTATGGCGACAAGGACGAAGATGGCTCTGGCACCGAGCGCCTGATCCCGTTTGACCTGATCCCTCGCATCATTCCCAGCCAGGAGTGGAAGGACATGGAAAAGGGCTTGCGTCAGCGTGTGACCGCCTTGAACCGCTTCCTGGACGACATCTATCACGGCCAGGAAATCCTCAAAGCGGGTGTGGTGCCGGCCGAGCCGATCCTCAACAACGCCCAGTTCCGCAAGGAAATGGTTGGGCTGAAGGTCCCTGGCGGCATCTATTCCATCATCGCGGGCATCGACATCGTACGTGCTTGCAACCCGGATGGCTCCGGCACCTACTACGTGCTGGAAGACAACCTGCGCGTGCCAAGCGGCGTGAGCTACATGCTCGAAAACCGCAAGATGATGATGCGCCTGTTCCCCGACTTGTTCGCGGAACACCGTGTCGCCCCTGTGGCTCACTACCCGGACTTGTTGCTGGACACCTTGCGTGCCATGTCGCCTGCGGGCGTCAATGAGCCCACAGCGGTGGTGCTGACGCCTGGCATGTACAACTCGGCTTATTTCGAGCACGCCTTCCTGGCGCAGCAAATGGGCATTGAGCTGGTTGAGGGCAAAGACCTGTTCGTCAAGGACGACTTTGTCTACATGCGCACCACCCGTGGCCCGCAACGTGTGGACGTGATCTACCGCCGTCTGGACGACGACTTCATGGACCCTGAAGTCTTCCGCAAGGACTCGACTTTGGGTGTGGCCGGTCTGTTGCGGGCTTACCGCGCGGGCAACGTCACCTTGGCCAACGCCTTTGGCACTGGCATTGCAGACGACAAGTCGATCTACCCGTATGTGCCCAAGATGATCGAGTTCTACCTGGGTGAAAAGCCGATCCTGCAAAACGTGCCGACCTATGTCTGCCGTGAAAAGGACGATCTCAAATACACGCTGGACAACCTGGCTGAGCTGGTCGTCAAGGAAGTGCACGGGGCAGGGGGCTACGGCATGCTGGTCGGGCCAGCCGCCACCAAGGCCGAGGTGGAGGATTTCCGCAAGGCCTTGATTGCCAACCCCAGCAACTACATCGCCCAGCCCACCTTGTCGCTGTCGACTTGCCCGACGTTTGTGGAGTCGGGCATTGCGCCGCGCCACATTGACCTGCGCCCATTTGTGCTGTCTGGCAAGACCGTGCAGATGGTGCCCGGCGGTTTGACCCGTGTGGCCTTGAAAGAAGGCTCTTTGGTGGTCAACAGCTCGCAAGGTGGTGGCACCAAAGACACCTGGGTGCTGGAGGGCTGACCATGCTCAACGAACGCATTGAACGACACCTGCCTGCCCACCTGAGTGGGCCGTCACGTTCCGAATCGAATCTGGAGACCAAACCCATGTTGTCACGTACCGCAGACCACCTGTTCTGGATGGCTCGCTACATGGAGCGTGCTGAAAACACCGCACGCTTGTTGGACGTCAACTACCAGACCTCCTTGCTGCCACAGTCGACCGAATCAGCCATTCAGGCCTGGAAGGGATTGCTCAGCATCAGTGAACTGACGGCTGACTATCACCAGTTGCACAAAGAGGTCACGCCCAAGGACGTCATGGAGTTCATGGTGTCCGAGCCGCGCAACCCATCCAGCATCCTCAGCTGCTTGCGTGCCGCCCGTGAAAACGCCCGCGCCGTGCGCGGTGCTTTGACGACGGAAGTTTGGGAAACGATGAACCAGACCTGGTTGGAGATCAACCGCCTGATCAAAAGCCAGGCCCTGGCCAAAGACCCCGGTGAGTTGTTTGAATGGGTGAAGTTCCGCTCGCACCTGTCGCGGGGTGTGACCTTGGGCACCATGCTCCAAGACGAGGCTTTCCACTTTCAGCGAATTGGCACCTTCCTGGAGCGGGCCGACAACACCGCGCGTTTGCTGGACGTGAAGTTTCACGCCCGCAATACTGAGTTTTTTGGCTCGGGCTTGGGTAATGAGACCAAAGAGGTGGACTTCTATCACTGGTCTGCCGTGCTGCGCAGCGTGTCGGGCTTTGAGGTTTACCGCAAGGTCTATCGCAACGTGATCCGCCCTGAAAAGGTGGCCGAGTTGCTGATCCTGCGTCCAGACATGCCTCGTTCCCTGGTGGCCTGCATGAACGAAGTCGTGTCCAACCTGCAAGCCGTGGCCAACGACCACAGCGATGAAACCTTGCGCCGCGCGGGTCGTCTGCGTGCTGACTTGCAATACGCCCGCATCGACGAGATCGTGGCCACCGGTTTGCACGCTTACCTGACCCAGTTCCTCGACCGGGTGGGTGATCTGGGTTATGGCATCAGCCGCGATTTCTTGATGCCAGCTTGATGGCTTGACGGATTCTTGTTATGGTCAGCCGACGATAGGAGTGCGTCGGTTATGACCATTTGGACGGTGTGTTTGCTGGGCCTGGCCCTGGTGGTATTTGTCGGGGTGCTGGTTCCAGTGACGGATCACCGATCCAAACTGTGGCTTTTGGGCTATGGCTTGGTGGTGGCCGTCGGGGTAGGTGGCTTGGCCGTTTTCTACCAGCAGTCATCCCGCGAAGGCCGCTTGGCCGCCGAAGTGCAGGATGTCTTGCAAGTCCGCAAGGATGAGTCGACCGAGACTTTCATCCAGGCCGCTTTGACATTTCTGGACAAAAACAAGGATCTGTACCCAGATACCTATTTGCGTGCGCGTGAAATCTGCGTTCACCACCAGTGCCATACCGATGGGGCCGCCGATGCAGAAGAAGCCAGGGCGATTGCTTTTGATCTGACTCAGGCGGGCTCCGAGATGGATGCTTTGTTAAAGAAGCTCGGTGGAATCGAAGAGCCTCAGTAATCGGTCAATAACTCAACCTCGGTACGTCCGTGCAACCATCTCTTGCAGCTTTGGTGACGCTTCTGAAATATCAGGCGATGCATCGTAAATTGGTGGGCAAACCAAATAATCTTTGAAATCAATCGGGTTGCTTCCCGGTGCGCCATTTTCCGCCGCTTTGATGATGTTGAATAACTCTCTTGCCGTAACGTAATGCAGGGCATAACCTGGTCGATCGCGGTAGTTTTTTTCCAAATGATCAAATAAATCATGCATGTTGTCACCGAGTACCGCGCCCGCGTCGGATGCTCCGTGCGTGTGCGTTTTGACCACGATCCAGTTTTCTTTTCCTTTGACTGATATGCCTGTTTTTACCCATTCATCAATTCTGCGTGGGGTCGCTTTTTGAATGTCGTCAATGGAGTCTCCTAGAACGCCCAGCCCGGTCAGTTTGCCATTTTTGAAATGAGGATGGAGTGGGCCTTGGATGATCAGTAACGTGCCATTTTTATCAAGTGAAGCCGTTTTTCCCCGCTCAAGGATAACGCCACGATCATGAGATTTTGGTTTGGACTTGTCGTCTACTGCGTAATGTATGGTGTTGATCTGGCGAGGGTTGGCCTCGTTGCATGAGGGGAATGTGAAGTCAGCGTAGCAGCCGGTTTCTTTGAGTATGCTGATTTCATTGTTGACGCCACAAAACTGTCCATTCCGCGAGTTGTCCAGTGCCCAGTCACCATGGATGAATCCATAGGTTGTTTGGTTTGTTTTTGTTTTTCCAAAAATGCCGAATTTTGAATACTCTTCTACGCATTGGACCAATGTGTTTTTCAGGTTTTCAGACGTGTCGGGCTGGTGTTTGCCATGGTGTAAATGAAGTTCAATTTCACCATATCCTTTTTCGCACAATGAGACGAGGCTTTTCAGCCATCCATTCAGGTGGTAGTGCGGTGGATAAAACCAGGTGCGAGTTGGCTTGCGCCCATCGCTGTCGTGGTGACGATCTGCAATTGCTGGATATTTCTTGAGCAGATCTTCGACTCTTTGAGAGGCCGTGTGTGCATCTACTTGCCCTGTGCCGGGTTCATAGTGATCGCACATGCAAAATAGAACATGAATGGTTTCCGGTGTTCTCTTGTCGGATTGGGTGCGACTGGAGCGCCACCATTGAAAAGAAACACTCAATATGCGCAATAGTCTTTGAATGGGATTCATTTTTGTTTTTGGCGCCAGTCAATGAGCGTGCTTCTATCCCAGATCACCAGGTAATCAAGAGGCTTGTATGTTCCCTGTTGGTAAGCCCGTTTTCTTGTTTCTGATTTTGCAAGGGCGCTGCTGGTGGCGCCTTCATTTTCGCCAGCATTAAACGTGCTGCCACCGCTTTCGATGACGAGATCTCGCAGGTAACTGAGACGAGGACTGATTTCCGAAACCTTTGGGTCAAAAAACCAGCCCACGCCAAACAATCCTTTGATGTCAGGTCGGGCCATCAACAGGTCTGCGACATTGATATAAAACTGCCGCCAACCAGCAGGGGTGAAATCATTCAATAAATCAGCGTCGTGGGAGTCAGTGTGCATGTCATACATGCAGCCTCCGGTCAGCCGATTGAATGTCGAAAAGGCTGCAATCTTGGCAAACTCAACCAATCCCGCGCTGCGGAATGACAGCAGCGGGAATTTTGTCAAATTCAGCTTCTGGGCACCTGCCGGAGTCAGCCTCAGGTTGCAA
>JACCDG010933789.1_pt1 | contig 11636 bp, 10 predicted proteins | sample 7442471 | NCBI WGS metagenome assembly JACCDG01 (sample SAMN15323444, study PRJNA562643) | freshwater metagenome | isolation source: river surface water | place: USA:Blue River Watershed | collected 2017-08-17
GCACACTTTCCGAAGGATGAGTGGGCGCTTGCTCGATTCGATGGCACAGCGCTCTATGAGCACGAGGATCCGCGGCAAGGAGAGCATCCCGATTGGGGGACTCTCATCTTCAACTATGGCCGCAATGAGGTTCGAAACTTCCTCGTCGCAAGTGCGCTCTACTGGCTCCACGAATTCCACATCGATGGGCTTCGAGTCGATGCGGTCGCATCGATGCTCTATCTCGACTACTCCCGAAAAGATGGCGAGTGGCTCCCTAACGATCAAGGCGGTAGGGAGAATTGGGATGCAGTCCGCCTCCTCCAAGAGACCACGGCCCTTGCCTACCGTGATTTCCCGGGCGTGATGATGATCGCCGAAGAGTCGACGGCATGGAGCGGTGTCACCCGCGCAACCGTCGATGGCGGTCTTGGATTCGGATTCAAGTGGAATATGGGATGGATGCACGACACTTTGAAATATCTCGGTCGTGAAGCGGTCCATCGACGTCATCACCACAACGAGATCACCTTCTCAATCCTCTACGCCTGGAGCGAGAACTTCATCCTTCCGCTATCGCATGATGAGGTCGTCCACGGGAAGGGATCCTTGGTCAACAAGTTCCCCGGCGATCGCTGGCAGAAGATGGCAACTCTCCGAGCCCTTTATGGCTATATGTGGGCACATCCGGGGAAGAAACTGATCTTCATGGGAGATGAGTTCGCCCAGAATGATGAATGGAGCGAGTCCCGATCTCTCGACTGGCACCTGACCCAGTACGACGAACATGCCCAGATCCAGAAGACGGTTCGTACCTTGAATGAGAAGTATCGAAAGAACGCATCGCTCTGGGACCTTGATGACTCACCGACAGGGTTTCAATGGTTGGTTGGCGACGATGCCGATGGCAACACCCTCGCTTTTCTTAGAAAGTCCCGGAGCGGTGAAGAGATCATCGCAATCACCAACTTCTCCCCCGTTCCTCATCATCACTATCGGATCCCTAACCCGGCGATGAAGGATTCGACGACTCGCTGGCGCGAGATCTTCAATAGCGATGCGATGGAGTTCGGTGGCACTGGGATGGGAAATCAGGATCCCGTCACCGCGATCGATGGTGGAGAGTTCTTGGAGATCGTCTTACCGCCACTTGCCACGATCTGGCTCACTCGCGCTTAGAGAGTTCTCTCGTTAGGCCGCTGGCTTGGCAGTCGTTGCGAGGAGCCTCTTGATATAGAAGGCGACGAAGAAGAAGAAGACCCCTGGTATCAAGAGCGCGAAGACGAGCCCTACTGTCTCAGCGATCCATGCGATCCCGAGTTTGAAGAGGAAGGTGAGCGCGGTATTGGTCGCACTCAATTCGGCGAGAGCGACGCTATCGGGACGAGGGCTTCGTTTCGCTGCGAAGGAGAAGAGATAGGGACCGAGGAATGAGGATCCAAGACCACCTGCGAAAAGTCCGAGAAGAAGGAGCGTGAAGGCGAGATCGGTCGAATAATCCATGGCGATGGGGGTGAGAGAGATGAACCCGGTGAAGAAGATGCCACCATAGATGATGAATGACTTGACCACTCTGATCTCATCACGACCACTCATGAAGCGCTGGAATCCGATCCTCCCGATGATCATCGCCGACATGAAGACGATGTAGGGATAGATGGCATTGCCTTTACTCACTCCTAAGACATCGCGACTGAAGAGCGCGCCCCAATCCCCTACTGATACTTCAACGGCGAGGATCGACATATAGGCCGCGGTAAGGGTCCAATCGATGCGAAATGACTTGATCATCTCAAGAAAGCCGATGGCGCCATCCTCATCGTGAACTTCCGATGCCGGGATGCATAGGTGGCGCATCCACCAGATCGTAGAAAGAAGGACTACGGCGGAGATCGCAGCGACGATGTTCATATGGAGTTTGAAGTCGACGAAGTCGGCGATGATCGCAGCAAGGATCGCGGTCGTCACTGCTCCCGTGGTCCACATGCCATGAAGGAATGGCAAGACATTGGTGCCATAGAGCTTCTGCTGATGGAGCGATTGGGTGTTGACCGAGATGTGATAGGAGGCCCATGACATTCCAAAGACGACATTGGCGATAAGGAAGAGAAGTGGGCTCGAGGTATTGGCGACGATGACGAACATCGTGATCATGGAGAGGGTGCTTCCGAAGAGGACAGGGAAGGTACCGACTTTATGGATGATGTGTCCCATCGTCATAAGGGCGGTGAAGGCACCAAGCGTTCCTACTCCGACCAATGTGCCGAAAGTGCCATAGGTGACGCCGAGGTTCGCCTTGAGGTCCGGAAATCGCGGCGCGAGCGCCATGACGAAGAAGCCGAATGTGAAGAAGAGTGTGGTGAGAGCGAAGCGCTCGTTTCGCGGGAAGTTTCTCAAAAGAGTGCGCTCGCAAGATCTCGTCGTGCCTTGAGCAGGATCGGATCCTCGGGCGGCACGAGCGAGAAGAGGGTCAAGAGGTGCTCTCGTGCCCGCTTCCGATCATCTCCGGGATGGTTCTTGATGAAGGTGATGAGGCGCGCAAAGGCAGCTTCAACCTCTCCCATCGCCACCTCGACATCGCTCGCCGTCATCGCAAGTTCGAGGTCATCTGGGTTTCTAGAGGCATCATCGATCGCCTTCTTAGGATCAATCGATGCAGTGCGGATCATCAACTCACACTGGGCGAGCGCTTGCAACGCAAGGGCATCACCGGGCCTTCGATCAAGGAGTCTCTTGTAGGCGCCTGCTGCAGTGGCGAAGTCGCCACGTTCGATCGCCGCGTAAGCCTCGTCCTCCTCGGGCTCACTCGGGGCAGGAGCATCGCTTGCAGGTGCTCCAGAAGTATTCCCGCTAGACCCGCGGGAGATGGTCATACCTTGTTGCTCAGCGACCTCGAGGATGCGATTGATCATCAACCTGAGTGAGGCTTCCTCGGGCGGAAGTTGTGGGATCGGAAGGACTTGCTCATTGATCAGGACGACTGCCGCAGGAATCGCAGTGACACGCAGGGCTGATGCAAGTTCGGGTTGTGTATCGAAGGAGATCGCACCGAGTCGCCAAGCACCCTGATCGCGTTGCGCCAATCGATCGAGGGTCTCGAGCATCTCGCGCGAACCCTTTGCGCGATCCGACCAGATGAAGATGAAGGCAGGGACCTTCTTGCTGTAATCGATGAAGTCAGAGACGAGATTGTTCTCGGTGACATTGACGATCACGCTCGCTCCGCCAGAAGCTGCGCCAGATGGCGATCCTGGAGTCGAAGCCGGTGTGGCAGGTCGAGCGAGGGAGGAGAGGTCGATGGCTCGACCGAAACCCTTGGGAAGACTTCCGAACTTCGAATTTCCCATGCCAGGAATACTCACTGCCCTATTCTCTCAACTTTCTCGTCTCGATCTCGAATCCATCCTACGAAACCAGCGAAATTCGCACTCTACGGTGTGACCTCTGCCTCGTTGCTGAGAGTCCCAGAGTCCATCCGCGAGGGAAGGATCGATGAGATGTAATCCTTCGTCGCAAAGTCCAAACCCACATCTCGACCTACGCGCTCGCCCAAGTACCAGCGATGTTCCAAGACTTCGTGGAAGAGCTGAGCATCCTCGATCCGACCGCGAAGCGAGGGCGGGACTTGGTCCACGACATGGTGGAAGACCTCCTCCAGCCAGACTTTCGCGACCTCCTCACGTGTAGGGCGCGGTTCTTGGATCCGTGAGTAGTAACGATCGAAGGAGGCAAGTAATCGCTTCGCTTGGAACTCCTCAACATGTATCCCCATCAGATCGAAGATCCGCACCTTGTGATAATCGGCAGCGACGACCTTTGGTGTGAACTTCAAGCGCTGTCCATCCTCGTCATAGGAGATCTCCACCTCTTCCACGGCGAAGCCAAGATCCTGCACCGTACGCATCGCACGTTCCACCGCTCGCCGATCACTCGCATCGAGGGATCGAGGTTCCGTGATTGCGCTCCATAACCTTCGATAGCGCCGGATCACTGCATCGCTCGCCCGTACCGGATCGAGACCGGGATAGATCACATCCGAGAGCGAGATATCTTCGAGCTCCGCTGCGACATTGAAATGTGCGATCTCAAGATCATGTTCGCGCTGTCCCTTGCTAAGGCTCTGATGGAACTCTCCCGTCTCAGCATCGACGAGATAAGCGGCGAAACTATCGGCATCCCGACGGAAGAGTGTGTTCGAGAGTGAGCAGTCGCCCCACCAGAAACCGAGGAGATGGAGCCTGACCAAAAGGAGTGCGAGGGCGCTTGCCATATTCTCGATCTCGAAGCCGGTGACCTTTCCTCCCAGTGCGCCACTCAAGATGACTCGATAGGGCGATGAGAAGGGAAGGAAGCGTGTGATCAGTGCCGCCTGCAACTCTTCGCCCTCGTCACTGCTTCTTCCTTCGACGACAGCGATCGGCTCGACAGCAGGTGCGCCCCGATGACTCAGTTCGCGCAAGATCTGATACTCACGCTCTGCTATCTCGGGGATGGTCTCCTTCACCGCATAGATCTCTGCGTCGATGCTTGATTCACTTCCGGCCTCCTCGACTGGTGCGCGTACGAGTCGGACGATGTGTCGGGAGATTCCTCGTTGTAAGGCGAGGGAGGGATCCTCGGGCCAATGCTCTAGGGGTATCGACCACGGAAGGTGAGAGAGCGATGCGATCTCTTCGCCAAGTCCTCGGATACTGAGTGAGGATGGGGAGTTCGGCACAGAAGAATCCTAGCGAGCGCCACGATCACACCTTCGATTGACTCTAAGATGCGGATGTGGCAGAGCGCAAGAAGAAATCAGTTGACACTCCTGTGACTCTTGGAACTCCAGGACGTCCAATCAGCACCTCTCACCCCTTCTACTTCGGTTTCCTAGCAGCAAGTGGTGCATTAGTTGCAATTGCGCTACTTCGCGCGCTGGCATCTGCAAGTGACGTCTTCATCTTGTTGATCATCTCGATCTTCTTAGCGGCAGGGCTCAATCCCTTGATCGAATTCCAAGTGCGACGTGGCATGAAACGGGTCCTAGCAATAACTACCGTCGCTCTCTCGCTCATCGCAACCGCAGGACTTTTCATCTGGCTCGTCATCCCGCCGGTCGTGACACAGGTCAACAACTTCATCGATTCTCTTCCGGAGACGATCTCGCGCCTTACCAATAACCGTCAGATCGCCTCACTCAATGAGCAGTACGGCATCATCGATAACCTCGAACGATGGGCGCAGGATTCGATCGCTGACGGTCAGATATTCACCACTCTCTTCGGAGGCGTGATCGGGGTCGGTCGGACCGTGATCTCAGGCACCTTCGCGCTCTTTACCGTCTTCGTCCTCACGCTCTACTTCATGGCGGCACTACCGAAGTTCCTCCAGGTGCTCTACCGACTGGCACCAGCTTCGAGGCGTCAACGAGTGAGTGCGATCGGAGATGCGATCACCTACCGGATCGGTGTCTTCGTCGGCAGTCAGATCCTCATCGCAGCGACTGCAGCGCTCTTCATCACTGGTTACGGACTTGTGATCGGGATTCCCTATGCAGCAGCGCTGGGCATGGTGGTCTTCTTTGCAGGTCTCATCCCACTCGTCGGTCACTTCATCGGTGCGACGATCTTCACGCTCGTCGCGCTCACCGTCTCTCCCGGAACCGCACTCGCAGCGCTCCTTGGGTACGGGGTCTATCAACAGGTGGAGAACTACATCGTCGTCCCTCGCATCATGAAGCGATCCCTGGCGATCCCTGGGATAGTCACGATCATCGCAGCGCTCCTTGGATCAACGCTCTTTGGATTGATCGGCGCCATCTTGGCAGTCCCGATGGCGGCTGCAGCGCTCTTGATCTTGGAAGAGGTGGTCTTCCCAAAGAGCGATCGAAGTTAGCTAGATCGGGTAAAGCAAACGCTTAATCTTGCTTGGGTCACTGCTTGGGCAATTGCGTAGGTAATGGCAACGCACTCGGATTGATCACACGCACTATCTCAGTCAGCACTCGATAGACGGCCGGCTCTCCCACCCAGAGATGTTTCGCACCTTCTACCGGGATGAAGGTGAGTTGCGGGATGAGCACGAAACGCTCCCTCGCAGGATCCGGTGGCAGGTAATCATCGAATTCCGGGATGAGCGCGATCACATCCCTTCCATCGCTTCCCCAGAAACGAAGATCCTCATCTGTCGCTGTGCGAAGCGGCGGACTCAAGAGGATCAATCCCTTGACTGCACCGTCTCGAGCGTGGCGCAAGGCAAGGTCCGTGCCAAAAGACCAACCCAAGACCCATATCGGTTCCGAGGGAAATCGTTCCTTCGCGAGTGCGATGACTGCTTCGACGTCGTATCTCTCACTCTCACCACCGTCGAATTCGCCACCACTCTTTCCGAGTGCGCTCTCGGTTCCGCGCGAGTTGAAGCGGATGACTCGGATCGCTGCCATCGCGGGCAATCGATTGGCGGCCTTGGCGATGATGTGGCTATCCATCATCCCGCCGTGCGTGGGAAGCGGATGGAGAGTGATGAGCGTGGCGACTGCAGGTGTGAGGGGTGTGGCGATCTCACCCACGAGATCCAGACCATCTTCGGTCTTGATCGTGATCACTTCACGCTTTGAAGGGAGGACCGTGCTCGGTCTGATGATCTCACCATGCACGCTCTCTGACACGAGAGATGAGTGTAACTGTCGAGGCCAAGGCATAGTATTTCGGCTTATGAGCACCGCACTCTTTAGCACTACCAATCCCGCGACCGGTACTGAAGTCTCGCGCTATCCCAATTCCTCTCGCGAGGAAGTCGAAGATGCTGTCGCACGTGCGAAGTTCGCTGGGATGCAGTGGCAGGCGCTTGGAGCACGTGGACGACGAAGGACGCTTCTGAAGTGGGCGAGATATCTCACCGATCACATTGATGAGGGCGCTCGTTGGGTCTACGAGGAGACGGGCAAACCTATATCCGACGCGACGTTGGAGTTCACGCTCGCGATCGGTCATCTTGCCTGGGCTGCGAAGAATGCAGAGTTCGTCCTCGCGCCACAACGACGTCGACCAGGTCTCTTGATGGTGAATATGCGGGCGACAGTTGAACGCAAACCCTATGGCGTTGTCGGTGTGATCGGACCATGGAACTATCCCGTCTTCACTCCGATGGGATCGATCGCTTATGCGCTTGCGGCAGGTAATGCCGTGGTCTTGAAGCCAAGTGAGTACACCCCTGGTGTCGCGGTCTGGCTTGCTGACTCATTCGCAAAGGTCTCGCCGATCCCTGATCTCTTCACTGTGGTTCCAGGTCTTCCTGAGACTGGAAAGTTCCTTACTGAGAGTGCGGTCGATAAGGTCGCTTTCACTGGATCGACACGGACTGCGAAGAAGGTCGCAGCCTCATGCGCCGAGCGGATGACGCCAGTAGTCCTCGAATGTGGTGGCAAGGATGCAGTGATCGTCGATCGAGATGCCGATATCACTCTCGCTGCCGAGAACACGCTCTGGTCTGCCATGTCCAACGCTGGACAGACCTGTATCGGTGCGGAGCGCGTCTACGTCCATGAAGCGGTCGCGGAAGAGTTCATCGAACGGATCACCGAACTTGCCAGCAAGGTCGAATCAGGGAAGAACTACGGACCGGCAACGATGCCCTCGCAGTTGAAGGTGATCTCAAGCCATCTCCAGGATGCGAAGAAGATGGGTGGCACCTTCAGGCTCGGTGGCCTCGATTCCGTCGGTGAGAGATTCGTCAGCCCGGTTGTGATCACCGACCTCGATGAGAGTTCACTTGCGGTGCAGGAGGAGACCTTCGGTCCGACGCTTGTGATCAATCGTGTTCGCGACATGGAAGATGCGATCGAACGGACCAACGCCACTCGCTATGGACTTGGCGCTGCAGTCTTCTCTAAGCGCCATGGTGAGGAGATAGCTTCGAAGATCGCCTCAGGAATGGTCTTGATCAATAGCGTGATCTCATTCGCAGCCGTCGCATCAGTTCCATTCGGCGGGATCAAGGAGAGTGGATATGGCCGGATCCACGGTCCGGAGGATCTCTTGGAGTTCACTTATCCGAAGTCGACGGTGCAAGCGAGATTCCAACTACCGCTGGCATTCACCACTTTCAGACGGAGTAACTTCGCAGACAAACTCGTGGTCAAGCTGATCAAGATGCTCCACGGCCGCAGTCTCGGCTAGATCCTTACTTTTTCCGATCAATACTTCGGGGCGTTTCGCGTCCGTTCGATCTTCGGCTTCCTTCGTCCACGTGCGCTCCAACATGGCGTATGCCAATGTCTTCGCGTCTCCACATCATGCTCCAGCCAAGCAACGACATGTGGCGTGGCGGTCGGGATCATCTGATCACAACCGGGACAGCGATAACTCTTCGTCGATGATGAACCTGTGATGCGGCGCACCATGAAGATCCCATCGTCATGCTCTTCGATCTGATCACCTCGAGTGAGGTCGTCATCTTCGCGCCTGCTCTTGTGTGAGCGTTGCGACTTACCTTTTCCTGCGCGCCGAGCCATGGTGGGATTCTTCCCACTATCCTCATCTCGTGCCAGCAGGCGAGCGCGTGATCTCGATCCGAAATCTACGAAAATCCTATGGAACCGAAGAGGTCCTTCATGGAATCGACCTCGAAATCGAACGTGGTGAGATCTTCGCACTCCTCGGCCCCAATGGAGCCGGAAAGACCACGACGGTCGAGATCCTCGAGGGGTATCGCAAGCGCGACGGTGGCGAGGTCTCCGTCCTCGGCATCGATCCAGAGAAGGCGACGATGCAATGGCGGGATTCGATCGGCATCGTCTTGCAAGATAGCGCTGACTTCCCCGATCTCACCGTCCAAGAGACGATCTCTCACTTTCGCCACTACTACTCGAGAGCGCGTGATGTCGCGCACCTGATCGAGTCGGTCGGACTCGGTGAGAAGAGCGATCAGAAGATCCGGACCCTCAGCGGCGGACAACGCCGTCGCCTCGATGTAGCGCTCGGCATCATCGGCTCCCCCGAGCTCCTCTTCCTGGATGAACCGACGACAGGCTTTGATCCCAAGGCGCGACGTTCGTTCTGGGATTTGATCAAGAACCTCCGCGATGAGGGTACGACCATCCTTTTGACCACTCATTACCTCGATGAGGCGGAGGCTCTAGCTGATCGAGTCGGCGTGATCGCAGAAGGTCGCATCCTCGAGGTGGCTCCACCGACGACGCTCGGTGGCCGCGAGAAGGCGATGGCAAAAGTGAGCTGGCGTGATCAATTCGGTTCGCTCCATCAGGTCGAGACCAATTCGCCGACGGAGATGGTGGCAAAATTGATCGCCGAGTTCGATGGCGAGATCCCTTCGCTCTCCGTCAAGCGACCGACTCTGGAAGAGATCTATCTCGAGATGATCGGTGAGAACGACTCCGAGTTAGTCGATGAGGTCGCGCCATGATCACCGCTCTTCGTATCGGATTGCAACGAGGATTACTCGAGATCAAACAATTCAATCGTGCTCGAGAAGCAGTGGTCTTCACCATCGCATTCCCAGTGATCCTGCTCTTCATCTTCGGTTCGGTCTTCAATGATGAGATCGCACCGGGAGTGACCTTCAGTCAATACTTCGTCGCAGGGATGATCGCCTCTGGTTTGGTCAACTCTGGTTTCCAGAATCTTGCCATCACCATCCCGATGGAGCGAGATACCGGAGCGCTCAAGCGCCTTCGCGGCACACCGATGCCACCGAGCGCGTTCTTCATCGGCAAGGGAATCCAAGTCCTCTATTCGATGTCGCTTCAGGTGATCCTGCTCCTCGCCTTCGGTGCTCTCTTCTTCGGCTTGGAGTTACCGAGCGAGGCCTCACGGTGGATCGCCTTCGCATGGATCATCGCACTGGGATCGATCTCGGCAGCGATCCTTGGTATCGCATTCTCCACCGTGCCAAAGAGTGGCCGGGCTGCCTCAGCGGTGGTCTCGCCGATCGTGATCGTCTTGCAATTCTTCAGTGGCGTCTTCTTCGTCTTCTCGCAACTTCCAGGATGGATGCAACAGTTCGCGGCGCTCTTCCCACTCAAGTGGCTCACCCAAGGTATGCGTTATGTCTTCCTCCCCGATTCCTTCGCAAGCCAAGAAGTCGCAGGAAGTTATGAGCTTGGACGGATCGCGATCATCCTCATCCTCTGGACCATCGTCGGTACATTCCTGGCCGTGAAGACATTCGCTTGGTCTCGCAAATGAGGAGGAGATGATGCGTCGAAACTTTGCGCCACTTCTCCTTGCCTTAGTCGTCGGCTCTGGATTGATCATTCCGACCGCGATTCCATCCGCTATTCCCACCGCAGTGAGCCTTACGAGTGAGATCGAGGTAGAGGCTGCCGCCAAGAAGAAAGAAACTAGGAAGGAACGGAAGGCCCGACTCAATCCTCAGATCTCGCCACCTCCGAATTGGCCACCGAAGGGATTCACGATGAGCAATGGGATCTACGCGAAGATCCCAACGAAGCGCGAATTGGCAGGTCTCGTATCGGCGCGGACCTCGCTCTTTGAGGCGATCCAACCCTGCGATCAATTCGCCTGTGGCAGTGTGATCGTTGCGAGCGCAGAGAAATGTCTCTGGTGGGAGGTGCTCTCCACCGTGACGGGGCCGAAGACGAGCGACACCGCGACCATCACCTCCTACGGATCGCTGACCACCAAGAGTTCAGGAAGTGATGCGAGAGCGCAGAAAGTGATCCTCTTGATCAGTAGTGAGCCGATCGCAGAGCGAGTTAGGGTGGCAAATATCAATGTCACCTGTCATCGCTCAGGCAAGAAGGGCAAGTCAGGCAATACCTATCTGCCCTTCGAAGATCGAGGTTGATCCACGATGCTCGGCGGGATCGATAACACCCTCTTCCTCACATCATTCGGTGGCTTCTTCGCGCTCCTCGTCCTGATCCCATTGCTGAAGTGGGCATTCGCCCGTGGGAAGTCAGTGGTGGAGCGACCGATAAGAATCGGTGACGAGAGTGAGTACGGCCTCCTGGTGCCGGTGGCCGAACCAGCGAATCACATTGAAGGAGAGATGCTCAAGCGCCTACTCCTCGATAGCGGGATCAGAGCGAATTTGGTACAGACCAAGAGTGGACCGCGGTTGATGGTCCAACGAGATGAAGTCTCGGCCGCAAAGGCGATCTTGACCTCACCTACTAACGATTAGCGCCTGGGACCCAGAGTTCATCGCCACGTGATGCGTTGACGCTTCGCGCCAAGACGAAGAGAAGATCCGAAAGCCGATTGAGGTACTTCGCTGTCAATGGATTGACACCGGTGCCGAAGGAGTGGATTGCATCCCACGTGCATCGCTCCGCACGACGGACGACGGTTCGAGCGACATGCATATGTGCCGCTGCCGGAGTACCTGAAGGAAGGACGAAAGATCGAAGTGGAGTGAGATCGGCGTTGTACTTATCGATCTGATCCTCAAGGTAGGTCACCTGCGCTTCGACGACACGGAGTGGTTCATGTGGAGGGTTGTCGATCACAGGAGTACAGAGGTCTGCACCGACATCAAAGAGATCGTTCTGGATCCGTACCAACAAGGCGCGGATATCTTCCGCAATATCCGTCGATGCGAGGACGACTCCGATCGTCGAGTTCGCCTCATCGACGGTGGCATATGCCTCAAGGCGAGGATCGTTCTTCGAAGTCCGAGAACCGTCGCCGAGCGAA
>JACCDG012066111.1_pt1 | contig 11636 bp, 12 predicted proteins | sample 7442471 | NCBI WGS metagenome assembly JACCDG01 (sample SAMN15323444, study PRJNA562643) | freshwater metagenome | isolation source: river surface water | place: USA:Blue River Watershed | collected 2017-08-17
AGAAAAATATCGCGGAAGTTAATGCGATGACCGAGTATATCTATGCCATTTCAAAGAATTATGCTCCTAAGTATACCTATGAAAAAGGAAATGAGGAGAATGGAAAGAAGCTTATTTCTGAAATAGGTTGTTTGGCATGCCATGGGGTTGAAGGTCTTGAAGATCAATCCAAAAAAATTAATGCCTACGCTGGTCCATATTTGTCCGGAACCGGTTCAAAAATTAGAAATCCTAATTTTATGGTTACCTGGTTGATGGAGCCGTCTCATTTTTCACCAGAATCAATTATGCCTTCCATGAGACTTTCCAAAAAAGAGGCCAATGATATCACTGCATATCTAACCTCCTTAAAAAACAAACGATTTGAAAACCTAAAATTTCAGCCGCTTGACGGAAAAGCTAGAGACGAAGTTCTTTTTGATTATTTTGTGGCCTTTGATACCGCCGAAGGGGCTCAAAATTCGATCAATAAAATGAATGAAAATGAGCGAACCATGGAGCTTGGCAAGCGATCCGTTGGCAAGTATGGATGTTATGGTTGCCATACAATTGCTGGTTTTGAAGATTATATGCCAATCGGCCCAGAATTATCTGAAGAAGGGAGCAAGCCAATTACTCAGTTTATGTTTGGGCATCAAAAAGTCGCCAAAACCCGGGAAGCTTGGCTCCAGGCCCATTTGTTAAATCCAAGAAGATGGGATGAGGGAATTGATGTGGCATTTAAAGATCTTTTAAGAATGCCCAATTTCTATATGGATAAAAAACAAGCAGAGAGTATGGTTACCGTCATTTTAGGAATGGTTTCGGACAAAGTACCTCACGAGGGAATGAGAAACCTTAATGCTAATGAAAAAATTTATGCCAATGGATACAAAGTAATGAACAAGTACAACTGTATCGGTTGTCATCAAATCGATGGACAGTTTGGCGATATTTTAAAAGCCTATGAGGACGATATTAACTCAGGTCCACCAGTATTAGTGGGTCAAGGACATAGGGTACAAACGGATTGGTTTTATCATTTCCTAGGGAATGTTGAACCGATTAGGTCCTACCTAAAAGTTAGAATGCCAAGCTTTAACCTAACTAATGAAGAAAAGAATAAGATCGTTTCCGGCTTTGCCGCTCAATCAGATCAACCCGTATTTGATAAGAATGAAGATGTAGTGTGGTTGCCTGGAGAGAAAGAAGCTGGGAAAAAATTATTTAACCAGCTTGCTTGTACCAGCTGTCACACTGAAGGGTTTACTAAAGATACTCCGCAGGCACCCAATCTGCACAAGGCAAATAAAAGGCTTAGATTTAGTTGGATAAAAAAATGGATGAGCAATCCACAGGCAATTATGTCTAATACCGTAATGCCTAATTTCTGGGATGGTGGTCCGGCCGATGAAGAAATTCTAGGTGGGGATTCTGAGAAACAAATAAATGCAATTTCCAAATACGTTTTGGAATTAGGGCAAAAGGGAAAATAGTATGAGTGCTCATGCAGGACCAATAAAAGATTTAACATATCCCAATGATCCGCAATTCGGTTATGCCAGCCCTGGTAAAATCGCCATGTGGATTTTTCTGGTCACTGATGCCATGGCCTTTTCGGGGTTTCTAATTGGATATGCTGTACTTAGGGCAATTAAAAACTGGCCATCACCTACAGAGGCCCTAGGCGGTGTTGGGCTTTCAGGTTTTATGACTTTTCTTCTTATCTGCAGCTCGGTTTCTATGGTTTTATCCATCGATGCCTGCAAGATGGGAAATAGAAAAAGAATGCTTAATTGGCTTTTGGTGACAATCATCGGAGGAATAAGCTTTCTATGTCTTCAGGCATATGAATATAACCACCTGATTCATGGCCTTAATATGACTCTTAGTGGGTTTACCTTTAAGGGTATTTTTTATCCTCATTTTGGTTCCACCTTTTATGCCGTAACCGGTTTTCACGGACTGCACGTTTTATCCGGGGTTATATATCTGATAACCATGTATAAAATGGGGTACGAAGGCAGATTTGATCACGGAAATTATAATCAGTTGGAAATCGCCGGACTCTTTTGGCACTTTGTGGATTTGGTTTGGATTTTGGTTTTTACCTTTATCTACCTACTCTGATCGATGAAAAAAATCTTATTCACCCTGATTTTTCTAGTCCCCTCCCTTGTTCTTGCATGTCCTGGATGCGTGGGGACAGGGAAGGGTGCCGCCCAGGATAAGACGGTCTATATTTTAGGTGCCTTTATCTTATTTACCTATATTCCTCTTTATTACCTTTTTAAGATGATTCACAAGTATAAAGATATTAATGGCAAGAGGCCTTCTTGATTTCCCTTGACCAAATCCCCGCTTTAAATGCCTCTCTTAATGGTGCCGCCACTCTTTGTTTATTGGCCGGGTATTTAAGCATTAAAAGGAAAAGAGAATTCCATCATAAACTTTTTATGGTATCGGCCCTTATCTTTTCAGCCTTTTTTTTGGGATTTTATCTTTATTATCACGCTCATGTGGGATCTAAGATTTTTCCGGAGCTAGGTTTTATAAAAACCATTTATTTAGCAATCTTAATCCCTCATATTATTTTGGCCGCGGTTATGGTTCCACTAATTCTTGGAACATTTTTCTTTGCTTTTAAGGGTAATTTTATAAAGCATAAAAAATGGGCCAAAGTTACTTTACCTATCTGGTTGTACGTCTCTTTTACCGGAATCCTGATCTATTTGATGCTCTATAAGTGGTTTGGCACGATCTGAAATTCTTTGTTACCATTTATTTATGAATATTGATGAAATTCAAAAGAAGGCATTAAATCTTTTAGATGCGAGGCTTTCCGCCAAACCCATATCTTCTTTTTCCCAGGCCCTCGATCTAAATTCTGCCCAAGAGGTTTTAAAACAGGGGATAGAACTAAGACTTAAAAGGGGTGAAGAAATAACCGGGGTCGTCTCCCAAAAAGAAAATTATTTTTCTTACCTTACCAATCAAATGAATCTTATCCCGGGAAGTATTTTTTCACTAAAGGATTGTATATGTCCTAAAGTTTCTGCCCATTTTGTTTATTATATAGATTCTTCGCTGGAAGGGGCTTCTACACTTTCGAAAATTATAGATGCCACCTCATCCATTGGCCTTGCAATTTTGATCACCGACTCAAGGTTTGAAAATGGTCAGGAGGTATCATGGGAAGAAAGGGTCGCTGATAATTTTTTCTCGACTTATTATTTTTTAGGAAAAAAACGTCTAGATCTCAAGGAGATGAAAGATCGGTCCGTGCGGGTGGCAATTTATTTTAACCAAGAAAAGAAATTTGAAATGGAAGTCTCCAACCTTCTTTTTGGCCTAGAAGACTTAAATCAGATAAGTTTGGCCCCCTCCTCGATTGCTTTGAGTCCTAATTTATTTGATCTTTTACCGCTAAATTCGAATATGGAAATTTCCCTTGTGGCCGATTATTTTGGGTCCGCTAATTTTAAAGTTATCTGAAAAATATTGCGCACCAGGCAACTCTCTAATTGGATATATTTGTCGTAATAGATCGATTCTCTCAATTTTGGCAAAATTAATGCAAGGTTAAAATTGTTTATTTGGATACTTTGGGTTAATAACTTCTAAAAATTCCAGGGTGTCTCGAAAATGTTGTTGAAGCGCATTAATTTAGCTGCAATCTTTTTTACCTTCTGCCTTATCCTACTTGGCGGACTGGTTCATAATACCGGAGCTAGTTTGGCCTGTCCCGATTGGCCGCTTTGCTTTGGCCAAGTTTTTCCAAAAATGGAAGGCGGAGTTTTGGTTGAACATTCTCACCGTCTACTGGCATCATTGATTGGTTTTTTAGCTATTGCTTTAGTTTATTTTGGGAGGAAAACAGAACTTTCTAGGTTGACCCAATTTTCTTTAGTGATGGTAATTTTTCAGGGATTACTTGGGGGAATAACTGTTCTTTATAAACTTCCCACCCTGGTATCAACCACCCATTTGGCAATTTCTCAAATTTTTTTCTGTGGGCTTATTTTGATTGACCACAAAATGAAAAAAACTGAGGCCTTAAAGGATTTTTCATTTTGGAATTTTTCCCTTAAGCCCTTAATTTTTTTCAATTTATTTTTAATCTATCTACAAACTCTTTTAGGTGCGTTCCTTAGACATTCAGGGGCGGGAGCTTCCTGTGGATTTGGATTTGAAAATGCCTTTTTATGCAGTGAGGGATTATTTCCACCACACGGGCCGGCACAGCTACATGCGCTTCATAGGTATTTTGCTGTATTTGTAGGTATTTTCACTCTTTACGTTTCTGCAAAATCCTTAAAAATATTTTTAAAAAATAAATTAAGTATTTTTTTCCCCGTACTGATCTCATTGGTACTGGTTTTGCAGATACTACTAGGAATTGCCACTGTTTCATTTAATATGGCCGTCGTTCCTACGACCCTACATTTAGGATTTGCCTGCTTGCTGATAGGGCTTCTTTGGAAGTTTTATTTAACGGTCCGGGATTTACAGGGAAATGAACATTACAGCCCAATTGAAAATTATTTGAATTTGACCAAGCCCAAACTTACTCTTTTGGTGATTTTTTCTGCTTTGATTGGTTTGATTTTATCTCCAGTGCATATCGAGTTTTTAAAAGCAGCATTAAGCATTTTTGCCATAACCCTGATGGTTGCCTCTGCTGCTGCGCTAAATTGTTTTTTAGAAAGAGATATCGATGGAAAAATGGAGCGAACTAAAAATCGCAGCCTTCCTGCCAAAAGAATTTCTCCAAAAAATGCCTTAATTTTTGGACTGGTTTTAATGACGATTTCTCTATTTTTAATTTTTACTTTTTTTAATGTTATAACTGGGCTTTTAGGGATTCTATCAATTGTAGTCTACCTATTTATTTACACTCCGCTTAAACGAAAAAGTGAGTGGGCAGTTTTAGTGGGAGCTATTCCAGGTGCTATCCCTCCGATTATGGGCTACACCAGTGCTAGTGGGACCATTGACACCTTTGCCATGGTCTTATTTGCCATCTTATTTATCTGGCAAATTCCTCATTTTTTTGCAATTTCCATTATGTATGACAAAGATTATTCAGCGGCCGATATTTTAGTTTTTCCCAACACTAGGGGCATTGATTTTACTAATAGATTAATTTTAAAGTTCTCGTTTGTACTACTTTATGTCGCATTGATTCCTTGGTTTTTAAAGCTTGCATCGGAGGAATATAGAAATGCTGCATTTGTGTTGAGCGGTATTTTGATTTATTTTGCTATTAAGGGAAGGACCGTATCAAAAAATGATTTTTTGATTAGAAATTGGGCCAAAACTTATTTTCTTGGAACCATTTTTTATATTCCTTTTCTCTTTGCCGCATTAGTGTTTTTTAAATAGGAAAATGAAGCCGTTCTGGCTATAATGGCCGGTAAATTGGTTTTTAATGTAGGGAAGAAAGATGAAGTGGATTTTATATCACATGGGTTTTCTTTTTTTTAACTCCGCGATGGCAGAGGAACATGTCGCTAAAGCTACTTCGGGTTTTTGGGATGGACTTAAAATGCCTGAAAGTATCGAAGAGAATACGCACTTAATTGATTGGCTTTTTAATTACACTACCATCATGATTACATTCTTTTTTATTCTGGTGGTGGCCGGTCTAATTGGTTTTTCTTATTTCTACCATCACAAGAGACATCCGAAATCCTTATATACTTATGGGAACAAAAAAATTCAGATTTTATTTGCTACGATCGTAGGGATTGCGGTGTTTTTTGGAATCGATTTAAATATTGTGAGAATTTCAAATGAGGATTTCACAAAAGTGTTTATCAATTGGCCGGATGAGACCAAAGAAGAAGTTATTAAAGTGGAAGTATTGGCCCAGCAGTGGATGTGGAGTTTTCGGTTGGCCGGAAAAGATGGAGTCTTTAACACCGAAGATGATGTTGTTACCGTTAACGACTTAAGAGTACCGGTGGGCAAAAAAGTATATTTCCAAATTACTTCCAAAGACGTTATCCATTCCTTTTTTATTCCAAACGCTAGAAGAAAAGTCGATGCTATTCCAGGACGAATCACTAAAATGTGGATGAAGTTTACCAAAGAGGGTTATTGGAATATTGCATGTGCTGAAATGTGTGGAACCCACCATTATAATATGAAGGCATATCTAACAACCTATTCAAATGAAGATTTTAATAATTGGCTTAATCAATCCCAAACTTATTCTGTGGCAGAAAACGATCGAGGAACAGAGGATATTTATTGGGGATGGAAGTGGGAATAGTTTAAGGAGAATTTACAATGGCATTTTTTGAACAACATATACATGATGCACCTACGACTTTTTTAAAAAAATATATTTTTTCCATGGACCACAAAGTTATCGGAAAGCAGTTCCTTTGGATGGGAATTTTTTTCTTAGGCGTCGGTGGAATGATGGCACTAATGATCAGATGGACGCTTGCCTTCCCAGGACAAGCGTTTCCAGTGATAGGAAATTATCTATTTCCTGATACCGCTGGAGTTATTCCTCCAGATGTATACTCAATGCTTTTTACTATGCATGGGACCATTATGATTTTCTATGCAATCACGCCAATTCTTATTGGGGCATTTGGAAATTTTTTAATTCCTCTTCAGCTTGGCGCGAGAGATATGGCGTTCCCATTTATGAATATGGCCTCTTTTTGGCTTTCTTTTGTATCTGGAGTCGTTCTTTTAATGGGCCTTTTTACTCCATTGGGGGCGGCAGCTTCAGGATGGACAAGTTATCCAACCCTCTCCACTTTAATAGGGGATCCCGGACATGGACAGACTCTTTGGACCGTCGCAATTTTTATGCTCGGAGTGGGATCTACTCTTGGAGCGATAAACTATATCACCACGGTAATTACTTTGCGTGCCCCTGGCATGGGTTATTTCGATATGCCCCTATCAATTTGGGGGATTTTTATGACCGCCATTTTGAACGCTATTTTTCTTCCAGTCCTTGGAGCTGGTTGCCTTTTACTTTTATTTGATCGACTTTTTGGCACAACATTTTTCCTGGCAGGGGCCATTGCCACCAATGGATCCGGAGACCCCGTATTGTTTCAGCACGTCTTTTGGATTTTTGGTCACCCAGAAGTTTATATTTTAATTCTTCCTGCTTGGGGGATAGTTTCCGATTTACTTTCATTCTTCTCTAGAAAACCGGCTTTTGGAGCAAAAACCACTGCTCTTTGTATGATTACCATAACCGTATTATCTACCTTGGTTTATGGTCACCATATGTTTACTACTCAAATGAGTCCGCTTCTTACTCAAACCTTTATGACTCTTACCATGACTATTTCTATTCCTTCGGCCATCTTCTTTACTAATTGGCTAGGAACTATTTGGAAGGGTTCAATCCGTTTTGATTCACCTATGCTTTTTGCATTAGGAGTAGTTTTTGTGTTTGGACTAGGAGGTCTTACTGGTCTTTACCTAGGAACAGTTACGACAGATATCTACCTCCACGATACTTATTTTGTTGTAGGACATTTTCATTACACCATGGCCGCTTCGGTTCTTTTAGGAGGCTTTGCCGCGGTTTATTTTTGGATGCCCAAAATGTTTGGGGTGATGATGAACGAATGTTTGGCCAAGTGGCACTTTTGGCTAACCATGTTGGGTTTAAATGGAATTTTTATGGGAATGATGGTCCTTGGTTGGGCAGGAATGCACCGAAGACTCTATAACCCGTTTATTTATGAATTTTTACAAAAGTTAGTTCCTCTTAACTTATTTGTTACTTATTCCGCGCTTTTAATGGGTGCGGCTCAAATTATTTTTGTCTACAATTTTATTGCCGCTCTTATTAAGGGAGAAAAGGTTGGGGCCAATCCTTGGAACGTGGGAACCCTGGAATGGACCATTCCCTCGCCTGCACCCCATTACAATTTTAAAGAAATTCCAATTGTAAGATGTGGTCCTCATGAGTTTGGAAATCCAAATCTTCCTGCAGGAAAAGATTTTCAATATCAAACCGAGGAATTGGTAAAGGTGTAGGCCATGGTAGAAACTAATCTACAAAAATTAGAAGGAGAGAGGATTACATTTTCCATTGGGATGATGGTTGCCATGATCTCATTTGGGATGCTTTTTGCCTCCCTTTTTCTAGGATTTGCAGTTTTCAGACTCAATACTCCAGTTTGGCCTCCAATGGGTTTAAAAAGACTCGAACTTTTGATTCCTACAATCGGGACTCTGGTAATAGTTTTTTCTAGTTTTTTTCTGGAAAAATTTTGCAGAAGTTTGGAAAGTTATCCCAAAAAAGTTTTCTTCTTTATATCCTTAAATCTGGGAATTTTATTTATCATCACCCAGTTTTATCTTTGGAATAACCTTAAATCACAAGGCCTTCTGGCCAGCTCAGGTATATTTGGCTCCTTGATTTATGCATTTACCTGGATCCATGTTGGCCATATGGTTTTGGCCTTATCTTTTTTATTATTTTTGACCCCTTTGATTTTAAGGGGGGATTATAAAAATAAAAATAAACTAAAAATTTTAAATGCAACCAAGTTTTGGCATTTTTTGGCCATCGTTTGGGTTTTGATGTTTCTTTTCTTATTTATTTTTTGAGGAATCTGTATGGATAGAGCTCTTATTAGTATTTTCTTTTTAACCTTCCTAGCTTCATGTAGCGATAATACTTTTTTGGAAGATAAGATTTTTGCTGGGGGAGTGGTTGCTACCAAAAAACAACTTAATTCGGGAAAGGTTATCTATACAGAATATTGTATGGCCTGCCATGGGGTTAATGGAGATGGAAAAGGTGTCGCCTCCAAGGGCCTATCGGTTCCACCTAGAGATTTTACTAAGGGAATTTATAAATTTGGTAAAGTTACCTCGGGAGATTTGGTCCATGATCAACACCTTATTGATATTATAAGAAAAGGCCTCCCAGGTTCAGGAATGCTCCCATGGGATGTTAGCGAAAAACAGGCTTTTAACGTTGTTCAATATTTAAAAACCTTTGCCCCAAAAGTGTGGGAAGGCGCAGATAAAAAATTGGGTGTAGAACATGTTCCTAGCAAAGACCCTTATGGAGAGGCTTATAAGGACTCCGCTATTGAAAGAGGTAAAGAGGTTTATCATATGGTAGCGAATTGCCAGTCTTGCCATCGTGCCTATGCTACCAAAGATGAATTGGAGCAGATGTCGATAAAGCTTACGGGGAAAAAATATACAGATTATGATCCTTCCATTTATGATTTAAAACCCCAAGATGGCGAATGGTCTGCCAAGAATCTACCGCTTGATTTTACCTGGCACCCTACTAGATCTGCCCAAACCGTCGAGGAACTATGGGTAAGGTTGGCCAGTGGAGTGGGTGGAACGACGATGCCTTCCTGGAAAGGAACCCTAGAAGACGAAGATATCTGGGCAGTTTCTTATTATGTTAAGTCTTTGATGGAATTAAAGGATACCAAGGAGCGAAAGGTTTTAATGGAAAGGATAGAAAAATCATTATGAGCCAAACGCAAACTTTAGGTTTTATCAGAAATCAATCAACGCTTGAGAAAATTGTCCTATCCAAGGCATTTTGGATTGGTTTTATAATGATTGGTTTTTTCTATCCAATTTTTAGGTCAATAAAAAGGGAGCTTCCCCCAGATCTGCCATCAATGTATCAAATCCCCCAATTTGAACTTACTAATGAGTTTGGAAAGCCATTTGGCAGTAAAGATCTTGCAGGAAAGATTTATGTGGCAAACTTTGTTTTCACTTCATGTCCAACTACCTGCCCTGTAACGATGAAAAAAAACCAGATTGTCCAAAAAAGATTAAGAGGACTTGGTACCAAAGTGGCGATGGTATCATTTTCGGTAGATCCGGAGAACGATACACCAGAGGTATTAAATAAGTTCGCCAGGAATTATAAGGCCAATCCCTACGTTTGGAGCTTTTTAACCGGTCCCTATGATAAGATTAGTGAGCTATTGGTAAACGGCTTTAAAGTGACCGTAGGTAAAAAAGATCCCACCATGATGGATATCGCCCATAGTGAAAAAAATATTTTAGTTGATGGGGCGGGAATGGTTCGGGGGGTTTATTCAACAGATAAACAAAGTGTCGATCAGATGATGATAGATGTAGGCATATTGGTAAATAAAAAATCAAACGGGAGTTAAGTGATGAGTGGTGAAGTGTATAAAGGACATACCAAGGAATACCTAATTGTTTTTGGAATCTTGACCGTATTAACTGTGGTAGAACTCTTTATTCCAGGAATGAAAAACGTCTCCCATATGATGAAGGGTACCCTTTTAACATTATTAGCAATCTTAAAGGCTTTTTTTGTTGGTTACTTTTTTATGCATTTAAAAGAGGAAAAAGCCTGGTTAAAATTTATTGCCCTGATTCCGCTTTCTGCCGTGATCTTTGCCTTTGCATTGGTTTTAGAAGGAATGTACCGATAATTAATAAAGCTAAGGAATAAGAAATGAGCCAACCAATAAAATCTTCTGTAGTCCACCCCGACGTTATGAAATCCCCCGCTAAGCAGTTTGCTTTGCCAACTTATAGCGGAATAATCCCTTTTTTGATTATTGTGTTTTTTATTATTAAAACTTTTATTTATATTAAAGATCCCAAGAGAGACGGCAAATAACTCTACTTTTCCTTCATGGAAAAAGAGATTATTTCATCATCTTTAGTAATTTTATTTAAAATATCCAATCCCGAAACAACTTGTCCTATTACTGTATTCTTTCCATCGAGATGAGGAAGGGCGGTCAGAGCAATATAAATTTGTGAATCAGCACTATCTATATCTCTACCCCGTGCCAGAGCGATTGTTCCCTTTATATGGGGGATTTGATTGAATTCGGCCTTTAGTTTTTGTCCGGATCCTCCATCGCCCTTTCCTGTGGGATCTCCAGTCTGAATGATAAAATTAGGAATAACCCGGTGAAATTTTAAGCCGTTATAAAACCCCATTGAAATAAGCTCTAATATTCTAGGCACCGACTGGGGCGCTTCTCTAGGGTAAAATTTGATGACCATATCCCCATGGGTTGTTTTTAAAATACAACTAATATTGGAGAGTCCATGCTTATCGGCTTTTAAATTTTTAGAAAATTGCGAGTTGTTGTTTTTAGGGATTATGACTTCTTTTTTTTTGGTACAATTAGATGTTATTAAAATAACAAGTAGTCCAAAAAAAATTTTTATGACATTTTTGTAAACAATTCCCAATTTTTACTCCAACAGAAACACCATAAGTCCCTATTTTTACATAATTTTTTCGAAATATTTAAAAAAAAACAAAATATTTTAAAAAAAGGAAATAATCCAAAAATAGTGTTGACTTAAAGTTGGGAGTTTTCTAGTATCCGTTTTACGCAAATTTATCCTGAATTTAAATATTTGGACTAGAAAGGGTCTTAATCGACTCGATTTGCGCAATAAAAATTAATAAATAAAAAGGTTTAATAATAAAATGCAACCTTAGGGAAGCATTTTACTTTAGACTAAGATGAGAAAGGACCATATAGAATTTAGGTCCGATGTAAATAGATAAGATCGCAAGATCTTTGTCGGACGCCGTATTTATACGGAAATCTATGCCAACGTAAAAAATCAAAATTTATTTTTTGGAACATACGTTTTTAGCTTGGAGAGTTTGATCCTGG
>JACCDG010078662.1_pt1 | contig 11635 bp, 12 predicted proteins | sample 7442471 | NCBI WGS metagenome assembly JACCDG01 (sample SAMN15323444, study PRJNA562643) | freshwater metagenome | isolation source: river surface water | place: USA:Blue River Watershed | collected 2017-08-17
CATCGAAGGCGAAGCGCTGGCGACCCTGGTCGTCAACAACATCCGTGGCATCCTGAAGACCTGCGCCGTCAAGGCACCGGGCTTCGGCGATCGTCGCAAGGCCATGCTGGAAGACATCGCTATCCTGACCGGTGGCCAGGTGATCGCCGAGGAAGTCGGCCTGACGCTGGAAAAGATCACGCTGAACGACCTGGGCCAGGCCAAGCGCATTGAAATCGGCAAGGAAAACACCACCGTCATCGACGGCAACGGCCAGGGCGTGGCGATCGAGGCACGCGTCAAGCAGATCCGCGTCCAGATCGAAGAAGCGACGTCCGACTACGACCGCGAGAAGCTGCAAGAGCGCGTGGCCAAGCTGGCTGGCGGCGTGGCCGTCATCAAGGTCGGCGCTGCGACCGAAGTCGAGATGAAGGAAAAGAAAGCTCGCGTCGAAGATGCGCTGCACGCTACCCGCGCAGCCGTTGAAGAGGGCATCGTTCCTGGCGGCGGCGTGGCACTGCTGCGCGCTCGCTCGAACCTGAAGGTCAAGGGCGACAACCCGGACCAGGACGCTGGCATCAAGATCGTGCTGCGCGCGATCGAAGAGCCGCTGCGCATGATCGTCACCAACGCCGGCGAAGAAGCTTCCGTCGTCGTCAACAAGGTGCTCGAAGGCAAGGGTAACTTCGGTTACAACGCAGCCAACGGCGTCTATGGCGACATGGTCGAAATGGGCGTGCTGGATCCGGCCAAGGTCACCCGCTCGGCGCTGCAAAATGCAGCATCGATCGCCGGCCTGATGCTGACCACCGACTGCATGGTGGCCGAGCTGGTCGAAGACAAGCCGGCTGCCGGTGGCATGGGCGGCATGGGCGGTATGGGTGGCATGGGCGGCATGGACGGCATGATGTAATCGTCTTGCAGCTCAGCTGTACGAAAAAGCCCGCAGCGATGCGGGCTTTTTTATTTTTGTACGGCACTTTTTAATTTCGTTCGTTTGATGAGTATCAACGGTCGAATGCCGTCGCGTCTGACCATCAAGCGCCGCAGATCACTTAACTGTTTCAGGAGTTCATCACACCCGACGCTTATTCCCGAGCAAAGGAGGAAAGGCCATGTTCAGGCAAATCTCCCGATCCTTGACCGGACGCACCACCCTGCCGAAGACAGGGCGCGCGCTAAGCACCACCACCCACCCTGTCGAGCAGCTGAAGCAGACACTGAAGGATCTGCAACGCAACGACAACCCCATCCCCACCCTGCGCCAGATCAGCACGTCCGAATTGATGACGGAAGTCCGCGACTGGTACAAGACCGAATATAACGCTGCCCAAAGACACGGCGACGTGCGCGCAGATCCGCATGCGCGCAATGCCGCCGCTGGCCATGCGCTGTGCTATGCGATGGATGCCGTCGTTCACCTGTCGAACAAGTACGACCTGACCCTGAAAGTGAGAAAGCCGCTGGACAAGGACGCAGCGAGCGCGACAGACCGGGAATTCCTCGAGCAGATCCACAGCCGCCATGCCAACGCCCTGAAGGCCGATTTTCTGGGCTCATGGAAAGTCAACAATGAGATCCGCCAGGCAGCGATCCTGTCGGTGCTGCTGCCCAGCGTGGCGATGAAGATGGGGCTGACCAGCAGCGCCGCGCATGCAGAGGCCGCACGCACCTGGGGCACGATACCGGCCCGGCTGCTGCTGTCCGAAGCCGAACTGCTGGCGATGGTCGATTACCTGAACTCGACGACAGGCACCTTCAATGCCGTCAATGGCGCAGCCCTGGCCAATGCCTATTACGGCGAACCGGTGCTGCAGCAGATCATGACCCCCTTTTCCCGGGCGCTGGACAGTGCCATCGGCAAGCTGTGCGCGCATCCGTACTTCGGCAAACAGGACATCAAGACTTACAAGGGCATACGGCTGGCCGATGAATCGGGGCCATTCCGCCGCGCGATGCTGGACGCCGCGCTCGGCAGCAAGAAGAAGATCGTCTTTCCCAACGTGCTGTCGGCCACCAGCCTGCCGGCCAAGAGCTATGCCATCACCAAGTCCGAGCTGGGCTATTCATTCGAGCTGGAAATCACGATGCAGTCCGGCTTCGATGCCGACCCCTTCCACGACACGCAAACGATGGGCGAAGGCGAAATTCTCGGCCCGGCCGGGCAGCGCTTCCTGGTGGCCGACAAGCTCGAAGAAGAAGCCTATGTGCCGCATGCGGGTCGGGCGACCTTCATCGACCGCTATGTGTTGAAGCCCGCGGACTGAGGGCAGGCAAACGCCAGCGCGCTGTCGTTCCCTCAGGGTGAGGCTACGGTGCGTTGTCAGGACTTCCAGGAAGGCTTGCGCTTGTCAATGAACGCCTGCACGCCTTCAAGCGCTGCCTCATCCATCATGTTGCAGGCCATGGTCTCGCCGGCCAGCTGGTAGGCCGCCTGTATGCCCATCTCCGCCTGCCGGTAGAACAATTGCTTGCCCATCGCAATCGCCACGGCCGGCTTGGCAAGGATGCTGTCGGTCAGCGTCGCCACTTCGGCATCCAGCGCATCGGCGGCCACGACGCGATTGACCAGGCCGCGCGCCATCGCGGTCGCGGCGTCAATGAAGTCTCCGGTCAGCAGCATCTCCATCGCTTGCTTGCGACCCAGGTTGCGCGACAGGCCGACCGACGGGGTCGAGCAGAACAAGCCGTAATTCACGCCCGACACCGCAAACTTCGCCGCCGACGATGCCACCGCCAGGTCGCACATCGCGACCAGTTGGCAGCCGGCAGCCGTTGCGATGCCCTGCACGCGCGCAATGACAGGCTGCGGCATCTGCTGGATCGCCAGCATCAGCTTGCTGCACTGGTCGAACAGTTTCTTGTAGTAAGCCGCCGATGGCGACGCGCGCATCTGCTTCAAATCGTGGCCGGCACAGAAGGCCTTGCCTTGCGCGGCCAGCACGACCACGCGCACCGAGGCATCCTGCGCAATGGCCTGGACCTCGGCCTGCAGCGCGGCCAGCATTTCTTCGGACAGCGGATTGAACTTGTCGCCGCGGTTGAGGGTGAGCGTGGTCACGCCGCCCCGGTCGTCACGCGTCACGTAGGGCTGAGCTGCTGGCTGAACGGCGGGCTGAACGGCGGGCTGTCCCTGGCTTGGCTGGTCCATTGCGTCTCCTCTGTCTGCCGGCCGTACAGGTTTCAGGCCTGGCGCTGGTTATGAATCAGTCTTCTTCAACTTCGGGCTGCGGCTGGGGCTCGCCGAGCGACGGTGGCAGCACATAGCTGGCCAGCAGGGCGACCCGGCTGTCGGGCGTCTCCAGGCTGATGCGACCCAGCGCGCCGCTGCGATAGTCCTGCAGCAGCGTATGCGTGGCTTTCTCGAAATCGACATCGCCGCCCTTCAAACGATAGCCGCGGCGCTGCGCAATCGCCTCCACCAGCCCGACACTATCCATGTCGGCGGTCGCTACGCCATAGCGGGCCTTGAGCAAATCCGGATAACGCTCGAGCAATTGTCCGGCCAGGAAGGTGGCCACTTCTTCTTCGATGATCGCGTTCACGCCGATGGCGTGGCTGGCGGCCAGCATCAGGCCGTCGGTCGGATGCTCGATCTTGGGCCACATCAGGCCCGGCGTATCGATCAGCACGATGTTCGTGCCCAGATAAAGGCGCTGCTGGGTCTTGGTCACGGCCGGCTCGTCACCGACCTTGGCCACGCGCTTCTTCAGCAGGGCATTCATCAGCGTGGACTTGCCGACGTTGGGTATGCCCATGATCATCACCCGCAGCGGCTTGAGCGGGGTGCCGCGATGCGGCGCGATCTTCAGGCATTGCGCAGGCACCTTGGCGACCTCGGCCGGCTTCTTGGTGGTGATCGCGATCGCATGCACATTCGGCTGCTTGCCGAAATAGGCGAGCCATTCCTTGGTGGCGGCCGGATCGGCCAGGTCGCTCTTGTTGAGTACCTTCAGGCAAGGGCGCTGGCGCGCGCGGCGCAGGCTCTCGATCATCGGGTTGCTGCTGGCCAGCGGGATGCGCGCATCCAGCACCTCGATGACGAGGTCGACTTTTTCCATGGACTCCGCCGCTTTTCTGCGGGCGGAGTTCATGTGGCCGGGGAACCATTGTATGGACATGCTGAGTAATTCCTATCAAGCGGAGGTGGCGTACCGCTCAGCCAAGTTCGGCCAGTGAGCGCAAGTGGGCCACCACGCTGCGGCCCAGTGCCGACAGGTTGTAGCCGCCCTCGAGGCAGCTGACGATGCGGCCCTGCGCATATTGGTTGGCGATCTCGACCACGCGGCTGGTGATCCACGCATAGTCGGCCTCGACCAGGCCGAGCGTGGCGATGTCATCTTCGCGGTGCGCGTCGAAGCCGGCCGAGATGAAAATCATTTGCGGGCGGTGCGCATGCAAGGCTGGCAGCCAGTGCGACTGGATCAGCTCGCGAATGGCCTCGCCGCGCGTATAGGCCGGCACCGGAATATTGACCATGTTCGCCGGCGCCGTGCCCATCGGATGCACGCCGCTGTAAGGATACAGCGGATGCTGGAAAAAGCTGGCCATCAGCACGCGCTCGTCACCGGCAAAGGCTTCTTCGGTGCCATTGCCGTGATGGACGTCGAAATCGACGATGGCCACGCGCTCGAGGCCGTGGGCATCGAGCGCATGCCGGGCCGCGATGGCGACATTGTTGAACAGGCAGAAGCCCATCGGACTGGCCGGACGCGCATGATGGCCGGGTGGCCGGATAGCGCAAAAGGCGGTGTCGAACTGGCTGGCCATGACCGCATCGGTGGCCGCGATCGCTGCGCCGGCCGCACGCAGCGCCGCCTGCCAGCTGTGCTCGTTGAGCAGCGTGTCGGCGTCGATAGGGTGATAGCCGCCGGGCCCGGGCAAGGCATCGCGCACGGCGGCCAGCGCGGAACCCTGATGCACCCGCTCGATCTGTTCGGTGGTGGCCAACGGCGCCTCGCAACGAACCAACAGCGGCGCCAGGCCGCTGGCGATCAGCTGATCCTCGATCGCCTGCAAGCGCGCCGGGGACTCGGGATGCCAGTCGCCCATTTCATGCTTGCTGCAATCGGGGTGAGAAAAAATCGCGGTGCTCATCCTAACTATTATGCCTTACTGGTGCTTGCTCTATACTGGCGCCGAGTACCAAAGACCGCACAACAACGTGCAGGCTGATGCCCTTCCCGCCCTTTTCGTTTCCCTTCTGCAGCCCATGAAAGCTACTGTCGCCCCGCTATTGCTCGCGCTGAGTGCCGCGATCTTCCTGCCCTCCGGGCCCGCCGCTGCAGCGGACACTGGCGCCAGCACTGCAGCGTCCGGACAGCCGGCCGGGTCGACTGCTGCAGGCCGCAGCAAGGCAAAGGCACCATCGAAGGCGACGGCCAAGGCCAAGGCCAAGGCCAAGCCAAAGACAAAGGCCAACGCAAAGGCCAACCTGCAGGCAAACGCCAAGGCCCATGCCAGGGGCGGCAAGGCCACCGCGCATCGGCTGGCGGCCGCCCCTGCCGACGAGCCCGAGTTCACGAATTTCGCCGAATGGCGCGCGGTCTCGGCCTTCATCGATGAGATGAGCAGCGAGCATGGCTTCGACGGCGACCAGTTGCGCGCGCAGTTCGGACGCGCGCATTACATCGACGCGGTGGTCAAGCTGATCAATCCGCCGCCGGCTGGCAAGGCAAAGAACTGGACTGCCTATCGCGAGCGCTTTGTCGAGCCGAACCGGGTGCAAGCCGGCGTGGCCTTCTGGAGCCGCCACGAGGATGCGCTGCGCCGCGCCGAGGCCGAATTCGGCGTCCCGGCGGACATCATCGTCGGCATCATCGGCGTTGAAACTTTCTACGGACGCGACACCGGTCGCTTCCGTGTCGTCGATGCACTGACGACCCTCGCCTTCGCTTATCCGGACACACCGAACCGGGAGTCCCGCAAGAGCTACTTCCGCAATGAGTTGCGGCAAGTCTTGCTGTATGCGCGCGAGAACGACATTGATCCGTTCACGCTGCACGGCTCATTCGCCGGCGCGATCGGCTGGCCGCAATTCATGCCGGGCAGCATACGCAAGTACGCGGTCGATTTCGATGGCGATGGCAAGATCGACCTGCGCCAATCGCCGGTCGATGCGATTGGCAGCGTCGCCAGCTTTTTGTCCCATCATGGCTGGACCCCGGGCTTGCCGCTGGCGTATCCGGTCGCCGTGTCGGCAGCCGCCGATGCCGGCTGGCCTGCGCTGATCGGCAAAAGCCTGGAAGCAAAATTCACCCTGGCCGAGATGACCGACGCGGGCGTCAACGTCGGCCTCACGGTGCCGACTTCGATCACTTACGGACTGGTTGATTTGCAGGATGGCGAGCGGCCGACCCGCTACTGGCTGGGCAGCGGCAACTTCTTTGCGATCACCCAGTACAACCGCAGCTTTTTCTATGCGATGGCAGTGATTGATCTGGGTCAGGCCGTCGGACAGCAGCGCGCCCGATGAAGGACGAAGACGTCATCGCGCTGACGCGCGGCTGGCTGGAAGAGGCCGTCATCGGCCTGAACCTCTGCCCCTTTGCCCATGCCGTCCATCGCCGCGGGCAGATCGCCTGGCAGGTGAGCCAGGCCCGTACGCCCGAGGCCTTGCTGGGCGAGCTGGGGGACGCCTTGCAGGCCATGCTCAGCACACCCGCCGAGACCACCGACACCTGCTTGCTGATCCACCCTTGGGTGTTGCAGGATTTTCTCGACTACAACGATTTTCTCGATCTGGCCGATGAGCTGCTGGAAGACAGCGGCTTGACAGGCATCGTGCAGCTCGCCAGCTTCCATCCCGACTATCAGTTCGGCGGCGTCGATGCCGACGACATCACCAACCACACCAACCGCTCGCCCTTCCCCATGCTGCACCTGCTGCGGGAAGACAGCCTGGAACGGGGCATCGCGGCCATGCCCGACAGCGCAGCCATCGTCGAACGCAATCTGGAGACGATGCGCCAGCTGGGCAGCGATGGCTGGCAGCAGCTCCAGGCACGCATCAAGGCACGCATCTAGCCGGCATCTGGCCGGCACCTCGCCCGCACCGGGCACCCACCCTGCACGGATCCGGCCCGCAGCCGGCGCGCTTCCAGCCCCGCGTTCGCTCCTGTGCCGGCGGCTGGCGCCCTTCCCTCCCGACCCGCTCCCCGGGTCGAAACCTTTTTCATTCACTTTCGTCGGAAACAGGGAGAGCGATTTCTCGTCTGGCAAGCATTGGCCAAGAGAATTGCGAATTCTCAAAGTGCAGTATTGCTGAATTTACTACACTAAAGTTGCAATAGAGAAAATGAACCGGGATGGATTTAACAATTGCCTGTCCATCGGGTCCCTGTCGACAGAGGCGTGACGGCCAAAACCGTTATAAATCATGAAGTTGATTCAGTGCAGGGACGCCTTGCCTTGGGCCTGGGCAAGGAATAAAAAGCAAAATTTATTTTACTTTATTGCTAACAAATCATAAGCATTCATTGGCAAAATGAACATCATTCGAGTCTGTATGGGGCTTGGTCTGGAAGGGAGCAAGGGGTGAGAACTGCGTGTGGCGTCTTCGACTGCGCACCATCCGGCGCGCTTAACTCAACATTTGTGTGGGAATGAACATTCACATGACGACTCAGTTTGAACATCACGACAGCAACCGGCTGGCGGATCAGGTCGCGTACGATCCGAACAATCTGCTCGATTCGCTGATCGAAAAACTGCATTTGAAAAATGATGCAGCCCTGTCGCGTGCGCTGGAAGTGGCGCCACCGGTCATTAGCAAAATTCGGCACCGCCGGCTACCGGTCGGCGCCTCGCTGTTGATACGCATGCATGAAGTCAGTGACCTGAGCATCCGTGAATTGCGCATCCTGATGGGTGACCGGCGAGAGAAGTTCAGGATCAGCGACAAGCAATTCAAGCCCAAGATGCTGGGCAACTGACGCGCATCGCCCCGCTGCAAGAATGCCGCCGGCTGCCACGGAATCCGGCGGCGGTTTGCGGGCCGGGTACCCGCCGAAGAAAGAGCCGAAGAAAGAGCCGGAGAAAGAGCCGGGGAATCAGGCAATGAATCAGGCGAGGATTCGGGCGATGAATCAGGCGCAGATTCAGGCGCAGATTCAGGCGGGGAAGACGCCGGTCGACAGGTAGCGATCGCCACGATCGCAAACGATGAAGACGATGACCGCGTTCTCGGTGGTCTGCGAAACTCTCAGCGCCACCTCGCAGGCACCGGCTGCCGAAATGCCGGCAAAGATGCCTTCCTCGACGGCCATGCGGCGCGCCATTTGTTCGGCCGCCGACTGGCTCACATTTTCCACCTGGTCGACCCGGCTGCGGTCGAAGATTTTCGGCAGGTACGCCTCGGGCCATTTGCGTATGCCCGGGATCTGCGAACCTTCCTCAGGCTGCGCGCCGATGATGCGGATAGCCGGGTTCTTTTCCTTCAGATAGTGCGACACGCCCATGATGGTGCCGGTGGTGCCCATCGCGCTGACAAAATGCGTGACCCGGCCTTCGGTGTCGCGCCAGATCTCGGGCCCCGTGCTCTCGTAGTGCGCACGCGGATTGTCGGGGTTGGCAAACTGGTCAAGGATGATGCCCTTGCCTTCCTGCTGCATCTGGCCCGCCAGGTCGCGCGCATATTCCATGCCGCCCGATTTCGGGGTCAGGATGATCTCGGCACCATAGGCTGCCATGCTCTGGCGACGCTCCAGGCTCAGGTTTTCCGGCATCAGCAGGATCATCTTGTAGCCGCGCATCGCCGCTGCCATCGCCAGTGCGATGCCGGTGTTGCCGCTGGTGGCTTCGATCAGGGTATCGCCGGGCTTGATCTCGCCCCGCGCTTCAGCACCACGGATCATGGCCAGCGCCGGCCTGTCCTTCACCGAACCGGCCGGGTTATTGCCTTCCATCTTGCCCAGGATGATGTTGTTGCGGCGCGCTGCATCGTCGCCGGGAATGCGCTTGAGCTGGACCAGCGGCGTGTTGCCGACGAGGTCCTCGATGGATAGGAATGGCATGACGGTTTGCAGGAGGGGATGGGCAAACCGCCATTTTATCCGCAGTGGCCGGAACGGGTTGCCCGCGGGGCAACCGGGCAACCGGCCACCCGGGCAGCCGCATGGCTGGCGCTGGCCCGGGCGTTGCGGCGGGCTGGCGCCCGGGGTAAGGCTTACTTCAGGTGATCGCTGGCCTTCATGACCTCAGGCGCGCGGACCGGTTTATCCATGCGCTCGGCCTTGTCCATCTTGTCGGCTTTTTCCATCTTTTCGGCCTTGTCCATTTTTTCGGCCTTGTCCGACTTTTCCATCTTCTCCATCTTCTCCATCCGGTCCATCTTGTCGGACTTCATCTTGCCGGCCGCGGCCGCTGCCGGCCGGCCCTGACCATTGACCACCAGCCCGGCCGCAGACAACTTGACGGCATTGCGCTCACCTATGCCTTTGACACGCCGCTCGAGATCGGCCCAATCCTTGTAGTTTCCATGCTTGCCGCGTTCATCGAGAATGGCGCGCGAGGTCGTCGGCCCGACGCCGGCGATGCTGTCGAGCGCAGCCTGATCGGCGGTATTGACTTCGACCGCTGCCATCGCCGTACCGGCGACGAAGAACAGGCTGGCAAACATGAGCAGGAACAGCTTCTTCATGACGTACCTCCTTTGCGTGGGAAAAATCAAATTCACCGCATTACAAAGGAAGTAGCGCGCATTGGCGCATCAAGAAATCATGATTAGTTTGCATGATGCCGAAAGACATTCGGTGATCGCAAAACAGAGGGGATCACCGACATCAGTCAGCAAATCAGTCAGCAAATCAGCCGGCAAATCGGACAGCAAAGCAGTCGATCAGTCGATCGGGCAGTCGGTCAATCCGGCTGCAGGCAAGACGGCGAGCTTGCCGTCAGGGGCGCGGCAATTAGCCCTGGTTCATCACGGAGAGTTCTTCCGTGCGACGCGGCGCGTAGCTTTCCCACTGGCTGCAGCCCGGGCATTGCCAGTAGAACTGCTTGGCCTTGAAGCCGCAATGGCTGCACTGGTAGCGCGCCAGCTTTTGCGCATAGCCGCCAACCAGGCTCTTGACCATCGACAGTTCGGCCAAGCGCTCGGGCGGGGAGTACATCAGGCGCGCCTCGATCAGCTTGTCGAGGCCGAGCAGCGTCGGCGTGCGGTGCAGTTCGTCACTGACCAGCTGGTTCGCTGCATCCGGGCCATCAAGTTCGACCACGGCCTTGAACACGACTTCGAGCAGGTCGATCGATGACGCCTCGGCCAGGTAGCCCTGCAGCAGGTTCACGCCTTCGCGGGCGCGGCCCACGTCGCGATAGCCTTTCATCAGGCGCTGCGCAACCAGCGCCACATGCGGCACGCTCTGCTGCTCGACACGACGCCAGGTCCGCAAGGCGCCTTCGAGGTCGCCGCGAGCCAGCATGGCATCGCCGGAGAGAATCGTGGCGCGCACATTATTGCGGTCGAACTGTAGCGCTTTCTCCAGCGTGGCCAGCGCCGCGTCGGGGCCGGCGTGCACCAGCTCGTCTTGCGCCAGCTCGCAATGGAATTGCGCTATCTCTTTCTGGTAGGCGCCGGCGCCGGAGGCTTGCAGGGCTTGCGCGGCATCGATGGCGCGCCGCCATTCTTTTTCGCGCTGGTAGATTTCCAGCAGCGCGCGGCTGGCCTGGGCCGCATAGGGGCCGCCAGCCAGTGCGTGGAAGGTTTCCTCGGCACGGTCCAGCAGGCCGGCCTTCAGGTAATCCTGGCCGAGCTCATAGCGGGCCTGGCCGGCCATCTCGGCCGACATGTCGGCACGCGCCAGCAGGTTCTGGTGCACGCGCACGGCACGCTCGATATCGCCGCGCTGGCGGAACAGCTTGCCGAGCGCAAAGTGCAGCTCGGCCGTGTCGGGAGCGAGCCGGGCGATTTCGACAAAGGTATCGATGGCCTTGTCCGGATACTCGTCCAGCAGCTGGTTCAGGCCCTTGTAGTAGCTGCGCGGCAGGTTACGCGACTCGGCAATGACGGCGCGGATGTCGACGCGCGCGGCGATCCAGCCCAGGCCGAAGAAGAATGGAATGCCGAGCAGCCACCAGGTTTCAAATTCCATCGAGGGGTCTTTCGCTTACAAGCCGATCTGTTCGATCAGGGTATCGGGGGTGGGTGGCTGGGTACGGGCAACCGCTTGCTCGGCGGCCCCGGCCTTGAGCTGTTCGAGCTCCTTGCGGCAGCGCGAGAGGTCGCGGCGGTGCCGCAGCACGGTGCCGGTCATGCCCAGCACGCCCATTACGGTGCCGGCGACCAGGAAGGCCAGCAGCAGCAGGATCAGCGGCGAGCGGGCCTGGCTATTCCAGAAGAAATGCAGGACGACCTCGTCGGTGTTCTTCAGCGCAAAACCGAAGAACACGACAAACAGCGCAAAGGCGATCAATCGGACCAGGATCTTCATGGGAGAGCGCAGCACACCAGCGGTAGGGGGATGGACGAAATTGTACGCGAAAAGAAATCCGTTTCCCGCCAGATGCAGGTCGGCGGCCACGGACGAAAAAAAGCGGCATCCCACAGGATGCCGCTTTCACAGGGTTGCCAGACTGCTGAACGTCAGTCGTCGAGGATCGGTTGCCCGACCATCGCGTCGACCCGCTCGCGCAATTCCTTGCCCGGCTTGAAGTGGGG
>JACCDG011597605.1_pt1 | contig 11635 bp, 8 predicted proteins | sample 7442471 | NCBI WGS metagenome assembly JACCDG01 (sample SAMN15323444, study PRJNA562643) | freshwater metagenome | isolation source: river surface water | place: USA:Blue River Watershed | collected 2017-08-17
ATACTTACTATATATTCGTCTAACTTTTTCTTCAGTTCAGCTTTTGCTGCCTCTGTATCTTCTGTATTAACTACAAGTTTACCAATTTTATCTGATTTTTTAAAGCTTTTCTCCAATTCTTTTATCTTACTCCATGCGGTCTGTAGTTCAATCGATTGCGCATCAAATTTTTGCTGGAGCGCCGTTTTTTCTTTCTCAAGTTCTTCGATTTTCCCGTCATTTTCTTGCAAACGCGCAACCAACAAACTTATTTTTAGTTTGAGATGGAGGTACTGCTTTTTCAGTTCTTGCTTCATATGATGCTTAATCGATCAATTTGGGTTTGCCCGTCTTCCAAGAAAACTCACGCCCTAACACATAGACGAATAAGGCCAATACCGCAAAATTCTGAGCGATCATTTCAGGTATTACTTGGGTCTGGCTCAGGGCATTAGCTCCGTAAATGAGGCATGATCCCAACAAGATATAAAATAAATCACTCTTCCAGCGGTAAGGTGTTGGAGAATATTTTTGTCCACCCAAATAACATAGAGCCGCCATCACAATGCTAGATGCTAAGAAGGAATAGGCGCAAGCCATGTAGCCCAATGTTGGAATGAAAATCACATTACCAAGCAGTGTAATTACCAAACCGATGACCGTAATCAGGGTGCCAAAATAAGTCTTGTTCGTCTGTTTAAACCAAACGGATTGGGTGTAATAAATCCCCAAGAATAAGTTGGCGAGTAATAGAATAGGGACGATTGCCATACCTTCCCAGTAGATCGCTCGGCGAAGAAAAAGGGTCTTTATCCAAAATAAATTACAGGAGACGCCAACCCAAAGAAAGGTACAAACGATGACAAACCAATGCGTGATGAGCGCTAGATTTTCTTTGCTGTTTTCCTCCGTTTTTTTACCCAAGAAAAAGGGTTCTGCCGAGTATTTGAATGCCTGAATCGCCAAGCTCATGAAGACAGAAAGTTTGTAGCAATTGCCATAAATTCCCAAGGCTTCTTGTGAAGTTCGCCCCGGATAAAACCCTTCGGGTAGAAAGGATTCCAGCAACAATCGGTCAAACATCAAATTAAACATGGCTGCTAAACTCATGAACATGATGGGGTACGCATACATCCATAATGCTTTGAATTCTGCCCAATCCCATTGCCACCGATACGCTTTGAATTCCGCCGAAAGCCAATAGAATAAGCTGGCATTCGCAATTAAATTGGCCAAGAAAATATACCCCGCCCCAATTCCTGGCTGATATAATTCACGGAAAAATCGAGGGACATCGACTTGAATTTCGCCCTCTGACAAGGGTTTTAGCAGCATTAAGAAAAATAGATTCAGCCCGACATTGATCAAGATGGATACAATTTTCGCTTTGACAAAGGTTTTAATTTTGTTCTCCAAACGAAGTCGAGCAAATGGGATTGCTGTTATCGCGTCGATCGCTAAAATGAAGGCCAACCAATTTAAGAAAATTCCCTTGCCTGGGTAGCCTAATTGGGACATGATCGGGTCAGCAAATAAGAATAAAAACAAGGTGAAAATTCCCGAGGTGACGATAATGGCAGTCAGAATGATTCGGTAGTATTTTTCGGGGGCCTCTTTGGCAAATCGGAAATAGGCCGTTTCCATGCCGTAGGTGTAAATGATATTGGCAATGGCCACATAACCATAAAGCTTCACATTGACCCCTAATTCCGCTGGAAGAAATGCCCAGGTATGCACGAAAACCAATAAAAAATTGAGCGATCTTCCCAAGATTGTACTAAAACCATAGGATAACGTTTCTCCCGCTAATTTTTTCAGAATGGACATCGTTGTATATTTGCCAAAAATCAAAGTTACACAAATTGTTAGTCTCAATCAAAAACTCCCAATTTTGTCATACAAATCCCAATTCAATGAAAAAAATGTTTGCCCTGTTGGGCCTTTTGATGGCTTCGATCTCCCTTATTCAAGCGCAATCTATCTCGTATTATCCCTTTAACTCCCAGTTGGCCGTATCCTCTAATCCGACGAATTTAGCCTGGGTAGAAATGCGTATGCAGATGAATTCGGCGACTTCTGCCTTAACTTCCGAAATGGGGCCGATGGTGACCGTTCATAAAACGAAAGATGCCTTGTTTTACGTAGGTGGCGGTGTCAATGTCGGTTGGATGTCCAATGTATTTAATCAATCTTCCATCCTAAAAGGCTATTATGGGAGTGTCGGAGTTCGTGCTTTTCCTTTCACAGCTGTCCCACGTCTAGGCTTGAACTTTGAGGTGACCCCTTACACAGATGCTAAAATTCAGACGGGGTTGTTGCGCGCCTGGTTGGGTGTCAACTACCATTTTGGGAAAAAGAAACTGCCCTAGTTATTCCTTTTGGTAGCCAATGGTTTGGTAAAATTGCTCTGAATAACTGTCGCTCAGGGGAATGTGATTCTCTCCAATTTTTACTTTTTGGTTTCGAATGGATTCGATTTTCTTGAGCGAAACAATGAAGGATTTATGAATGCGTAAAAACTCATCCGAAGGGAGTTTTTCGCTAATGAGTTTCATAGTCATCCGACAAACAATCGGGTATTTTTGACTACGTAAATGAATTTTAATGTAATCTTTCAAGCCTTCGATGTATAAAATGTCCTCAAACATGATTTTCATGAGGGAGTAATCGGCATGAATGAATATGAAATCCGTCTTCACATCATGTTTATTCGTATTTCCAAGTAAAGCTTGTTTGCTTTTGTAGAAATCCAAGGCCTTGTGACTGGCCTTCAGAAATCGTTCAAAGGAGATGGGTTTCAAAACGTAGTCGACAACATCTAAATTGAATCCCTCCAAAGCATATTGCTGGTAAGCCGTCACAAAAATAACCATGGGCTTTTGTGTGAGGCCCTCTAAAAATTGAACACCTGTTAGCCCCGGCATTTGAATGTCCAGGAATATGAGATCTACGGTGTTATTTTGTAAATATTCGATGGCTTCAAAGGCATTTCGACACCTCGCCTCCAGTTTCAAAAAGGGGACTTTGGCGATGTTATCTTCGACTAAATCCAAGGCTAAGCTCTCGTCGTCGATCGCGATGCATTTCAAGAAAGTGCTGGGTGTTTCAGTAAATTGTTCCGTTTCTTCCATGGGTTTTAGCTATGTTTAATCAGTAAGTCGACCAGGTAGGTGTTGTCCTTTTCGGTAATCGTTAATTCATGCATTTGGGGGTAGAGTAGTTCCAATCGCCGGCGCACATTGGTCAATCCGATCCCTGAACTCTCATCCTTTTTCTCGGTCGAATGTGGGCCAATTTTGTTTTTGACTACGAAATGTAAGTGTTGGGCATTGTCGGTCAAACGAATGCTGATACTTGGTTTTTCCATCATACCCACCCCATGTTTGAACGCATTTTCTACGAAAGGGATAAGTAGCATCGGTTCGATTGTTCCTGTTGAACCTGCCAATTCCGACTTGAAATCGATATCGATATCATTCCCAAATCGCAAGCGCTGTAAATCGATGTAGGATTCTAGGTAATTGGATTCTTTTAAAATAGCCACCTTCGCATCGCTTGTCTCGTAAATCATGTAGCGCATCAATTCCGATAATTTGATTACAACGGGTTCAACATTATCCGGTTTTCTTCTGGATAGCGATACGATACTGTTCAATACATTGAACATGAAATGTGGACTGATTTGGGAGCGTAAAAAGGATAATTCCGACTTTAATCGTTCGTTTTCTTCTTCTTTTTTGGCTTCCTGTTCCTTCATGTTATCGGCCAAAAAGCGATAACTAATCCCAATCGCAATGATGAAAAGATATTGGAATATGATGCGTAAATAGGTGAATCGTTTCATGCCGCCACCGCCACCACCTTTGGGTCGCTGGATATGCCACAAATCTCTAAAAAGTAGATCGAAAATGATGTCGTTGAGCCAAACCATGATGAAATAGCCGAGTACAAGAAGCAGCAAATAGCTGAATAAATTATAGCGCTTTAAAACCTTAGGAATTAGAATCTCCGTGTTGATGTAGAAGATTGGGATGTTGGCAAGACCAAACACGAAGAAAAACAAATTCCATTGCAAATGGCGTTGAATTTCCTCTGGATTCTGAGATTGTGAGCTGGGGCCTAATAAAATGGGTAAGGCCAAAAGACAGGCCCAAAAAAGGAGATGTAATAAGATGGGCCTCGAAAGTACCTTGAATTTAGTCATGCTATTCACGAATTTGGATTCGAAGTAACCAAATTGCAAAATAATCTTGGGAAATATGCTACCAGTATCCGGATTGTGCCGATGAAATTGTTCATACTTTTTTGTTAGATTTGCTTGAAGAACCTATTTAACACAGCTTATGCGCAACATTCTCTTGCTCAGTCTCTTGTCGTGGTCCTGTTGGGCCCAACAAACGATTCATTTAAACGACTTATCTGCTTTTCGTACTCCGAGTGCGAATTGGACCATTGAGGGTGCGGTCCAAGCAGCCTATTCGGACAGCTCTTTTCAAGTAGCTACCGGCAAAGGTATGTTGGTTAATACCCTCCGAAATGGGAAATATCACCGAACGGATGATCTGGCATTCGGATTTTCGCATGGTGATATTCACCTCTTTTTTGATTTTATGTTGCCCCAAAAAGGGAATTCCGGAATCTACTTACAGAGTCGGTATGAGGTTCAATTGGCCGATTCTTGGGGTAAAAAGAAGTTGAATTTTGGCGTTTGTGGTGGTAATTATGAGCGCTGGGATGATGCTCGGGGTAAAGGAAAAGAAGGGTACGAGGGTTATGCTCCGCTTCAAAATGCATCCAAGGCACCGGGTTTATGGCAAACGATGGAGATTGATTTTCAGGCGCCTCGCTTTGATGCGAATGGCAAGAAAATTCAAAATGCCATTTTTAAAAAAGTTATCTTGAATGGTATTTTAATTCATGAAAATATCGAAGTTTTAGGCGTGACACGAGGGGCCGTCTCTCTGCAAGAAGTTGCCTCTGCACCGATTTTAGTGCAAGGGGATCATACGCAGGTCGCATTCAAAAACATTCGTTTTGAGACGTATGATAAACCGTCTGTCAAGATGGGCACTGTCAGCTATGATTACTACACGGGTAAGTTTACCGAACCTGTTATTGGTAACGCGAAGGCCGTTGAGTCGGGTAAATTAGACATGTTGACCTACCAAGTGATCAAGGCCAAAAATGATTACTTGATTCAATACAAATCCGAGATCGACGTTCCAGAGACGGATGACTATGAATTTCAATCGTATTGGACAGGGTCGGGTGTTGTAAAAGTGGATGGAATTGCCTTGAATCAAGGGGCCCATTGGTATTCCGAAATGGTTTCTGCGAAAATCAAATTGACTGCCGGGAAACATACCTTGGATGTGATTCAGATTAAAGATTTTCCTTGGGGACCACAGGCCTTGGGTTTATTTGTGAAGCGAATCGGTTCGCATCCGGTTGCTTTGCACGAGCGCACTTCATTGCCTGATCAGGAGGCCATCGGAATGATTGAGTTGAAGGCCAATGCGGAGCCTGTATTTCAGCGTTCTTTTGCATTCCATCGAGGTGCCAAAAAAACGCATGTCATTCATGTGGGAGACCCTTCGGGGATGCATTATTCGTATGACTTGAAACAAGGAGCCATGTTGCAAGTTTGGCGTGGACCCTTCTTGAATGCGACTCAAATGTGGGAGAATCGCGGGGAGCCGCAAACGGCGGAGCCCTTGGGAGTAAGCGTGACGCTGGATGGACAATTTCCACTTGTTTTAGCGCATCAGTCCCAAGCAGATTCCATGGATTTGGTTTACAATGGATTTCGTTTGCAAGATGGCCGACCGATTTTTAGGTACCATTGGCCTGCAGCCAATTTGACGCTCGAAGATTACATTCGTCCCAATTCGACAGGAACGGGGCTCGAGCGCACGTTGACATATCAATCGACAAGTCCGCTTCAATCGGCAAGTGAGTTGGTTTTAGGAAATAGTTATCATGGAATTGCTGCCGTTCAGTCAGGTCTAATTGGTTTGCAAGGCCAGTCGTATTTTGTGAAATGGGATGGTCGTCAGGCTGAGCAGTTAAGTCCGAAAAATGGCTTGAAACAGCAGCGTATTCCCGTACTAGGAAATGAAATTTCGTATCAGTTGATTTGGTAAGCAGATGAAAAAAATACTTTATACACTCGCATTATTAATATGTTCGATTTGCGCTTGGGCACAGCGACCATCCGCCAAAACGGAGAAGGATTATTATGAAATTAAAACACTTCCGATTCCGAAGGAAATTTATTTGGAAGTGGGAGGCATCGCGACCATGCCCGATGGGCGAATAGCTGTCAGCACACGTCGTGGGGAAATTTGGATTATCGAAAATTCGTATCAAATCGCGAATCACCAAGTGCATTACAAGCGATTTGCAACGGGGATGCATGAGGTTTTAGGTTTGGCCTACCAGAATGGTGCTTTTTACTGTACACAGCGAGGTGAATTGACAAAAATTACGGATACCGATCGGGATGGGGTGGCTGATAAATACGAGCCTGTTTATCAATTTGAATTATCGGGGAATTACCATGAATATACCTATGGTCCGGTGTTTGATAAAAATGGGGACATGTTGGTTACCTTGAACCTGGCATGGGTTGGTTTTGGGGAAGGAAAGTTTGCTAAATGGCGCGGTTGGTTGGTGAAAATTCATCCAGACGGCACTTTGGAGCCTTTTGCGGCAGGTTTGCGTTCTCCGGCAGGTTTCAGTATTAATGAAGCAGGGGATATTTTTTATGGTGAAAATCAAGGGGATTGGGTAGGATCTGGTCGGGTAACTCATTTAGCTAAGGGCGATTTTGCTGGTAATCCGGGTGGTTTGAAATGGGCCAAAGAATCGAATAGTCCGTTTCGATTGACCTTAGAAGAAATCCAAGATAATGGAGCTCCGATGTATGAGGCGGCGGCGAAGTTGAAGAATTTGAAATTGCCTGCTGTTTGGTTTCCGCATGCGATCATGGGTATTTCCACCTCAGATGTATTGCAAGATACCACACGTGGTAAATTTAGTCCTTTTCCAGGGCAATATTTTGTAGCGGATCAGGGACAATCTAAAGTAATGCGGATGGGGCTGGAGAAGGTGAATGGTGTATATCAAGGATTTTGTATCAATTACCGGGAAGGTTTTCAATCGGGAATTTTGCGTGAACGCTTCGGCTTGGATGGTTCCATGTTTGTGGGGATGACATCTCGGGGCTGGGGTTCGACGGGTAAGGATGAATTTGGTTTGCAACGTTTGGTATGGAACGGAGTGATGCCTTTTGAGATTCAGGATATTCAAGCAAGGGCTGATGGCTTTGAAATTAGTTTCACGCAAGCCGTGGATGTGAATTCGGTGAAAAAAGCGGCATCCTATGCGCTTAGGTCCTATATTTACAAGTATCAGCACCAATACGGGAGTCCGATTATTGAATTGAAAAATTTGAAAATTTCAGGGGTGGAGGTTTCTGCCGATAAACGTAAAGTGCGTTTGGTGATTGAGGGTTTGCGTCAATTTTACATCCATGAATTAAAATTGGAAGGCGTTCGGAATGAGGCGGGAGAACCCTTGTTACACGAAACGGCTTATTATACACTGAATCAGATTCCAGCAGGGGCTAAATTAACTGTACAAGCGGTGAATAGACCCCTCGAAACTGGATTGGCGAAGGATGTGGTTAAAACGGCAAAGAAATCAAGCAAATCGATTTTGACCGATGCGGAGGCAATGGCTTTACTCAAGAAACATACGTGTTTAGCATGTCACGCGAAGGAGTCCAAAGTGGTGGGACCTTCTTATGCGGATATTGCCAAGCGGAATTATACCGACAAGCAAATTCTGGAATTGGTTTATAAGCCGAATCCACAGAATTGGCCTGATTATGCAACAGAAATGGCTCCCATGAGTCATGTGCCGGCTGGGGATGTTCTGAAGATAGCCTCGTGGATTAATGGAATGCGCGGGAAGGCCTTATTGAACCATGATTAAACAAAAAAGGGGCGTTTTTCGAACGCCCCTTTTTAATGTCTTTAAGTTTCTTATTTTTTCGGATCAACTGTTCCAGAAATAAATAATTGGATTTGTTGAACTTCGCCATTGTTCACCACCGTAATGGATTTGTTGAAGTTACCTGGACGACCTGTTGAATTGTAAGAAGCAGTCACTTTACCTGTTTTTCCTGGCATAATCGGCTCACGTGTCCAATCTGGAGTCGTGCATCCACATGAAGGCTGAACGTTTGAAATAACAACGGGAGTTTTACCTGTATTCGTGAATTCAAAGCTGTATGTTGCTTGTGTACCTTCTACAATTTTGCCAAAATCATGTTTTTCCGACTTGAATTTGATAGCTCCTTGTGCATTTGATTGAAAAGCGAACCCAATGATGAGCGCTAGCGCGCCTAAAAATTTTTTCATGGTTATTTCTGTTTTGGTTTACTTAGTGAGCAAATCTAAAACAATGTCAAGATTCGGCAAAGGAATTGTTCGTGTTTTTCTGAAATAAATTGGAATGAGACTTATTTGCCTGCCGATTATTTTATTGTATTTTTACATGTTAAATTTAACAGGATACAGTTGACTTTGTTGAATCATTATACCTTTTCTAATCCGACCATTTCATTTGACCCTGAACGGGTTTTGGATGATTACCGACTCGCCGCATTAAGTCGAGCTTGTAGTCTGTTGGTTCGAAAAGAGGTCTTTTCGGGGCGGGCCAAATTTGGTATTTATGGGGACGGAAAAGAGCTTTGTCAACTCGCTTTGGCGCGTTCTATGCAACAGGGAGATTATATCTCGGGATATTACCGTGATCAGACAATCGGTGTGGCGATAGGGGATTTAACTTGGCCACAATATTTTGCTCAATTATACGGTCATCCGGATATTCAATTCGATCCCCATTCGGGCGGTCGGCAGATGAATAATCACCACGCAACGCGTTGGTTAGATGATCAAGGAGAGTGGCTCGATCAAACAGCACGTTTTAATTCGGTAGCCGGGATTTCTTCTACGGCGGCCCAGGCGCCACGGGCTTTAGGGATCGCGTATGCTTCCAAATTGTATCGCGAACGGGAAGATTTAGCAGCATATAGTGAGCTGTTTTCGAAAGGAGGGAAGGAAGTTTGTTTTACGACGATTGGAGATGCCTCAACTTCCGAGGGGATGTATTTAGAATGTATTAATGCCGCGGGGGTTTTGCAAATTCCCATTGTATTTTCGGTTTGGGATGATGGTTATGGGATTTCAGTGCCTATTGAATACCAAACAACAAAATCGTCTATTTCAAAGTCTTTAGCGGGTTATCAACGAACTGAGACGGAGAAGGGCTTAGAAATTATTCAAGTGAAAGCTTGGGATTATCCAGGGTTGATTGAGGCGTATCAACGTGCAGCTCGCTTGGCACGGGAAGAAATGGTTCCTTGTCTGGTTCATGTGATTGAATGCACGCAGCCACAAGGGCATTCGGCATCTGGGTCGCATGAACGATATAAGTCGGCAGAACGCTTGCAATTTGAACAAGAAGCAGACTGCAATATCCATTTTGCATCCTGGATAATTTCGCAAGGTTATGCCACGGCAGAGGAGTTGAAGGTGATTGATGTAGAGTCGACAGCCCTGGCAAGAAAGTACCAAAAGGAGGCATTTGCAGCCTATATGGCCGCGATTGATGTAGATAAGAAGGCCTTTTTGCGTATCGCGAAGAATTTGTTTGATTCGACGAATGAGCCGGGATTATTAGAGCCCATATTGGCGGAATTGAATGAGTTGCCTTATCCTATTTTCAGCGATTTAGTTCGTGCGGGTCGCAAGACCTTGCGTGCATTTCGCTTTTTTCAGGGACCTGCGGTTAAGTTGTTGCGCAAGTGGTTGGCTGAATTAGAAGCCCGGAATCATCGTCGATTTAGTTCGCACCAACTGAGTGAATCGAAGGACAGTCCATTGTTGGTTCAAGAAGTCAAGGCGGTTTATGAGAAGGAACCTGCGCTAGTGGACGGTCGGGAGATTTTGAATAAGAGTTTTTCTCGTTTTTTGGAGGATCCACGCGTGTTTATTTTGGGAGAGGATGTTGGTAAGATAGGAGATGTTAATCAGACACTTGCAGGCTTACAAGAGCAATTTGGTCCGTTAAAAGTGACCGATACGGGAATACGTGAAATTAGTATTGTGGGTCAGGGATTGGGTGCATCCATGCGTGGATTAAGACCCATCGTGGAGATTCAATATTTGGACTATATTTTATACCCTTTTGCGGTATTGTCGGACGATTGGGCATGTTTGCATTATCGAACGGCTGGTGGCCAAAAGGCGCCGATGATTGTTCGGACACGTGGACATCGATTGGAGGGTATTTGGCATTCGGGAAGTCCGATGGCTGTGCTGTTAAATGGATTACGTGGCGTTCATTTTTGTGTCCCTCGGAACATGACGCAGGCTGCCGGGATGTACCGGACATTGTTGGCCGGTGACGATCCTGGCCTCGTGGTGGAATGCTTGAATGGATATCGTTTGAAGGAGCCAATGCCTTCGAATTTGGATGAATTGGTGGTGCCATTGGGTGTGCCTGAAATCTTGCGAGAAGGGAATGATTTGACGATAGTTACTTATGGTTCGATGTGTCGGATCGTGATGGAAGCTGCGGAGGCCTTGGGCGAAATGGGTATTTCGGTGGAGGTGATTGATGTGCAAACTTTGTTGCCATTTGATCGCTACCATCATATTCTGACTTCGATTCAAAAGACGCATCGCGTCTTATTTGCGGATGAAGATATGCCGGGTGGTGCGTCGGCTTATATGATGCAGGAGGTGTTGGATAAACAGGGTGCTTTTACGTGGTTGGATAGTCCAGCTCGTTGTTTGGCGGCTCGGCCTCACCGACCAGCTTATAGCTCGGATGGGGATTATTTCTCGAAGCCGAATGTGGAGAATGTGGTAGATACAGTTTATGAAATGATGCGGGAGACGGATCCGTCCTCTTTTCCGGCCATATATTTTTAAGATGTCAGCGCTTAAATCGTATTTCAAGGAGATTTTTGAGGTGGTCCAAAGTACCCGTCAGGGAATGGCTTTGACTTGGAAACATGCTTGGAATGCGCGAAAGCAACGTTCGGTACATCAAATTCAAAATCAATCCTATTTTCAGCAGTCGGAGGGAATTGTGACCTTGGAATATCCCCAGGTGGAGATTCCTACTCCGGTGAATGGGCGATATCAGTTGCACAATGAAATGGATGATTGCATTGTCTGTGATAAATGTGTAAAAGTTTGTCCGGTGGATTGCATCGATATTGAACCCATCAAAGCGACGGGTCTTGTGGGGCATGCTTCGGACGGTTCTCCCATACGTTTGTATGCAGCTAAATTTGACATTGATATGTCGAAGTGCTGTTTTTGTGGTTTGTGTACGACGGTTTGTCCGACGGAGTGTTTGACGATGACGTCCGAATATGATTTCTCGGTTTTTGAGGTAAAGGAACATAATTTTTCATTTGCGAATTTGACTGCTGAGCAGGCTGCGGAGAAGAAAAAGTTGTATGAACAGTTTGTGGCTGAGAAGGAGGAGATGAAAAAGGGGGTTGCCGGTACCGAGTCTCCAGTTACCAGTCCCGAGTCACTAGTCGCTAGTCAACAGTCTGAAGTCACTAGTC
>JACCDG010418511.1_pt1 | contig 11634 bp, 11 predicted proteins | sample 7442471 | NCBI WGS metagenome assembly JACCDG01 (sample SAMN15323444, study PRJNA562643) | freshwater metagenome | isolation source: river surface water | place: USA:Blue River Watershed | collected 2017-08-17
CTCCTTGAGTTTAAAATCAGGTATCAAGGATTAACCTGGAGCCATAAGGCAATCTTTCAGTACAGAAAGAACTATTTATATCCTAGCATTTTATGTAGTTTTTGTCAATAGAGGTAAAATAAGTCTCAATTTTTTGATTACCGTATCAATGTCTTTTTTTGTAGTAGTGCGACCTAATGAAAATCGAACTGACCCGGATGTTGAGTTCGTATCATTTCCATAGAGCGCAACAATGACATGTGAGACTTCCCCACTATCGGCTTTGCAGGCAGACTTTTCCGAAACATATATTCCTTGTGCATCGAGGTAGATCACGATCTGCTCGCTACTGTATCCGGTAAATGTGACGTTGATATTATTTGGAAGCCGTATATGTTCATCTCCGTTTAGGATAATGTCAAAATTTTTTCTGAGTTCTTGTATGCAGTATTCACGAAGGAGTGTGAGTCTTTGAGATTCAGCTTCTTTGATGTGTTCGTTTATTTCAACAGCTTTACCAAAACCAATGATTGATATGAGGTTTTCTGTTCCAGGGCGTAATCCTGATTCCTGATCCCCTCCATGGAGTATCGGTGCAATGAGTACTGATCTTTTTTTATATAAAGCCCCAACACCTTTTGGTCCATATAGTTTAGAACTGTTTATGGTAACCAGGTCAACTCCTAATTTCTCTACTTGGATTTTCATATAGACATATGACTGACACGCATCAATATGCACATATGGATACAAATCATTTTTTGTATTTTTACTAGATGGTTTGGTTTTTTTGAAGTGACGTACTATTTTTGTAATCTCTGGAATATTTTGAATAACTCCGATTTCATTATTGCCATGGATAATTGATACGAGGATAGTATTCCCCTTGAGGGATTCTTTGAGCAGTATTGTGTCTATAAAACCATTACTATCAACAGGGATGTAGGTAACTTCTGCGAGCCCTCTTTTTTCTAAGTATTTGAGTGTTTCTAATACTGCAGCATGTTCTATGGTTGTGGTTATGATGTGCGGTATGTCTGTATGGTGATCACGGTAGTATGCTACTGTTCCAGTAATAGCGAGATTGTCTGATTCTGTACCCCCGCTCGTAAAGATGATTTCATCAGGATGAGCATTAAGGCTCTGTGCGATACTCTGTCGAGCTGTAGCCAGAAAGGTATCCGAAATAACACCGAGCGTATGGACTGCATGCGCATTGGCGTAGATTTCCGTCATGGATTTTTTCATACTGTTTGCAACAGCAGGATCAAGTGGTGTACTCGAAGCAAAATCCATATATATACCCTTGTCTTTGTGTAAAAAATGTATCATAAAAAATTATCCTTTATTTTGTAAGCCTTGCAAAAAAGCTTTATATATTATATATTTTTTAGTATATGATGACAACTATACTAGTATCTCTTTCAATTGGCTTGGCCACAATACTAATCATATGGAACACTATCCAGGAAATCCGTATGAGTCGTTTTATGCGTGGGAATAATGGTAAAAGCCTCGAAAAGACCATCGGCATGGTTTTACAGAAGATCAAAGACATCGAGACAGAAAACCAAATCCTCAAAGAAAAAAACAGAGAACTCGATCTACGACTCAGAAAATCAATCCGAACTATCGAAACCGTCCGTTTCAATCCTTTTGCTGATCAAGGCAGTAATCAGAGTTTTGCGACTGCATTGGTAAATGACGAAAAAGATGGTGTTATTATCTCTACGCTTTTTGCTCGTGACCGTACTGCAATATTTGCCAAACCAATTAAAAATGGCCAGAGTGATTATGAATTAACCGCCGAAGAGAAACTCGTTCTCGACAGGAGTACACAATGAATACACAGATAGTAAAGCGACCACCCGTAGTTGTGATTATGGGTCATATTGACCATGGTAAATCGACATTGCTCGATTATATTCGTAAATCCAATATCGTCGCAGGTGAAGCAGGGGGCATCACCCAGCACCTTTCTGCATACGAAATTACTCATAAAGATGAAGAAGGCATTGCTCGCCATATTACCTTTATTGATACACCAGGGCACGCTGCATTTTCTGGTATGCGTGAAAGAGGCGCCCAGATAGCCGACATTGCAATACTCGTTGTATCAGCCGAAGATTCCGTCAAAGCACAAACAATGGAAGCACTCGAAACGATCCTTTCAGCTAAAATACCCTACATTGTCGCAATCAACAAAATAGACAAACCAGGCGCCCAAATAGAAAAGGTAAAAAATGACCTCGTAGAAAAAGGTGTCTACCTCGAAGGATATGGTGGTGATATCCCCTATGCCGAGATTTCTGCCAAAATAGGTACCCATGTTGATCACCTCCTTGACCTCATACTTTTAGCTACAGATCTGAATGAATTAACAACCGATACAGCGGCTGATCCTATCGGTATTGTTATCGAAAGTCATCGTGATGCCAAACGAGGAGTTATTGCGACCATTATTATCAAAGATGGTGTATTACAAAAAGGCTCATACGTTGCAACTGATACGGCTTTTGCACCTACTCGTATTATGGAAAATTTCCTTGGTAAATCGATCGATACTGCACCATGTTCGACTCCTGTATCTATTACGGGGTTTTCTGATTTACCGCTCGTCGGATCATTTGCTATTACATTTGGTACAAAAAAAGATGCTGAAAAGTACATCCTCGAAGAAAAGAATAAAATCACCCAGTCATACGATAATAAACATACTGATCATGGATCAGATATTCGTGTCATACCGATTATTATCAAAACAGATGCAGGTGGTACCCAGGATGCTATCAAACAAGAATTACAGAATATAGAAATTGATACAGTTAAATTCAAATTTGTGACGGCAGAGGTTGGTGCTATCAGTGAAAAAGATATCAGAATGGTAGAAGCAGACCCAAGTATTATTATCGTCGGGTTTGGGGTTGGTATCGATCCTCAAGCAAAATTATTGAATGATCAGGTGAAAGCGCAGATCATTAACCATTCAATTATCTACAAAATATCAGATGAACTTCGTGTGATTATCGAGTCAGTGCGTCCACGAATTACCCAGGTGGAAAAAATCGCTACTATCAAAGTGTTAAAACAATTCAGCTCTGTAAAAAACATCCATGTTGTCGGTTGCCGGATTACTGAAGGCACAGTAACCCAAGGTTCACTTATCAGAATCATGCGTGATGATGTAGAAATTGGCCGAGGTAAAATAGTCGAGCTACAACACAATAAAGTCAAAATGAAAACACTTGATGCAATTATCGAATGTGGTATATCTGTCGAAACCAAAGTAGACATCGAAGAACATGATAGTATCGAAGTTATTAATGAAGTAACTGTATAAATATGATTGAAAGAAAAGCAAGAGTAGAAGAAGAAATTCGTAAAGTAGTAGCCGAATATATCGAGCGCGAGAGTAATCGCGATGCGCTTATTTCTGTAACACGTATCACCCTCAATGATAAAATGACCCATGCATTGGTATATGTATCTGTACTGCCTGAAAACAAAGAACAAGCAGTGGTGTATTTCCTGACTCGTAGCGGGAGCGAACTCAAACAATTTATCCGAACCAAAATTCCCTATATACGATCACTTTTTTTCGAATTCATCATTGATGAAGGTGAGAAAAACCGTATTCGTATCGACGTATTGTCGAAAGATAAGGATTTCTAGAGGTTCGTGAGGTGGGACTCGGCTATTACATAGCCAGGTACTTTTTGACCAAATTTCGCTTTGCTCATTTAGTAACAAAAAGTCTTTCGAGTCCCCCCACATGACTAAAGCAGTTTAGTCATTCTCGGGCACAAATAAATAACCTTCTGTTGAAGGTTTTTTATTTGTGCCCGAGGTGGGACTCGAACCCACACGGCATTGCTGCCTGGGGATTTTAAGTCCCCTATGTCTACCATTCCATCACTCGGGCAGTGATTCGAGCATGTATCTATGCTTGGGAGACCCAGGGCGGAATCGGACCGCCGTATAAGAGTTTTGCAGACTCTTGCCTTACCACTTGGCGACTGGGTCATTTTATCTCACTTTTATGCACGTAATTACTGTAATACTATACTTGACCGTCCAGACTCTTGTCTTTGTCTGTTCGCTACGCTCATGCCACTTGACCCCGACTGGGTCATATATAATTACTCTGTAGGAGTAATTATATATGTACTATAGCACTTTTTTGACTCTTTCCAAAGACCTATTTTTGCCGAGTATTTCCATTACAGTAAAAGGCTCTGGGGATTTTTCCATCCCAGTAAGGCAGAATCGCAGTGGCCACAATACTTCCCCACGACCGTATTTTTCTGTTAGTGGCCAAATAATGTCTTTGATAGATTCTTTGGTCCAGTTTTTTTCATCTATAGTTTCTAGTGCGATCTGTACTTCATTGAGGTATTTTTTTGATTCATCAAGTGTTGAATTTTTCCATGCGAGTTTTGATTCATCAATAGTATTATCAGTAAAAATCCAATCTAATTCCCCTGCCTCTCCTTGTACTGTTATATCACTCCATTTGGATATACGTTCTGTGAGTATATCAAGAGCTCGAGTCATGATTTCTGGACTGTAATATTTTGACTGTTTTATTTTTTCAGGCAAGAATTCAATAACAGATGATAGTTTTTCTTCATCTGTAAGTAATTTGATATGCTCCCTATTGATCCAGTCGAGTTTTTCTTCGTTGAATGCACCACCAGCTTTTTGAATACGATCTAAAGAAAATATTTTCACAAGTTCAGCTAAAGTAAATATTTCTTGATCAGTTCCTGGGTTCCATCCAATGAGTGCGAGGTAATTGAGTAATGCACTAGCAAGATATCCTTCTTTTTTGTAATCTAAAACGTCTTTGGCACCATCACGTTTACCAAGTTTTTTTGTACGATCATCACGAAGAATTGGAGGTAATGTTGCTTGGATTGGAGGTGTAATTCCTAATGACTCATAGAGACTCATAAACCTCGGGACACTTGAAATCCATTCATCAGAACGTAATATGTGCGTAACACCCATATTATAATCATCAATAATATGAGCAAGTGCATATACTGGGTACCCATCTGCTTTTATAATAACAATATCATCTAAAGCTTCTGGTCCGGCAGATAATTTTCCTCGTGCTTCATCTACCCATTCATAACGTTTGATTTCTGGGACTTTATATCGAAGTGCAGTTTTACCATCCCATGTACCAAATGTTTCTGGTCGATGATCACGGTATAAAAATGGACGTTTTTCTTCTTGAGCTTTTTGTCTAAATGCTTCTACTTCTTCTGCTGTGTATGGGTCAGGATATGCAAGTCCTTTATCAATTAATTTTTGCGCCCAAGGAAGATACGTTTCAAGTCGTTCTGATTGAATTGCTGAGCCAAATGAACCAGGTTTATCTGGTCCAAAATCCCATTCTAGGCCAAGCCACCTGAGTGATTCTTGAATATGGTTAAGCGATCCTTCAACTACACGAGCACGATCAGTATCTTCAATGCGCAAGATGAATGTACCATTATTTTGACGTGCCAATAAATATGCAAAAAGTGCTGTGCGTATACCACCAATATGCACAAACCCAGTTGGGCTTGGGGCGAAACGAGTGACTATTTTTGATTTATTATGTATTTCATTCATATTATTTTTGATGTTCAAGTGTTAGTCTAATAAGTTCTTGAGCAATTGTTTTAGCTGCATTGGGGTTGGATTGGGCTATCGCTGCCTGGCACATAGCTTGGTAGCGATTAGGATTACCGAGTATGAGGTCAAGCTGTGTTTTGAGTATGGTGACATTGAGGTTTGCTTGCTCGATAACAATACCAGCACCACTATGGGCATATTCATATGCATTTGTTTTCTGATCGCGACTTATGGTTTCTGGTATTGGGATAATGATCGATGGAATTCCCCATAAGGATGTCTCTGCAAGCGAACTTGATCCTGCCCTGGTAATGATGATATCTGCTGCACCTGCAGCCATTTTCATTTCAACTGGATTCATCAATCCGAATAGTGCATACCGAGGAAGAAGACTTTTATCATGGAGTGCTACACCTACAGTATCAGAAACGGTTTGATACAGTTCAGCTCCTGCTTGGTGTATGACCTGATAATCTGTCAGGAATGTATCGAGTCCATCAACGATAACATCATTAATGTATTCTGCCCCTGATGAACCACCGATAACAAATATTGTTTTTGTATTAGGATTAAATTTGAAGTATTCATGGACATTATCTTTGGCACGCTCACGGATATTTTTCCTAATGGGTATGCCAACCAGAGCTGTTTTTTCTGTTGGAAAAAAGTCTTTGGCACGTATGTGAGCAATAGCAATTTTTTTGGCAAATTTCGCTGACCAGAGGCTGACTCTACCTGGGACTGTATCTGATTCATGAATTACTACGGGGATCCCGAGTATCCGTGCTGCCACAAGCGTCGGGAAACTCGCATACCCTCCTTTAGAAAAAATAACATCAGGATATATGAAGAACAATTTGATGAGCCCAATAAAACATGATGGGATGAGTTTGATCATGTCAATGTAGTTTTTGATACCACCGGTCAATCTATTTTTACCCGCTGGTACATACACATACTGAATACCATTTTCAAATAGTGCCCGTTTGTCGTACGGTTTGTCTGATATAAAATATAGTTTAATAGGGAGCAGCTTTTCCTCATCAATAATTGTACGAATTTCTTCGGCAACGGCAATGAGTGGGAAAAAATGTCCTCCAGTACCTCCACCTGTTAATACTATCTTCATCTGCCAAAATTTTATTACAAAATACTAACTTGCATGTTTAGTACTATATAAATAAAAGTATTACTATTAATATCGACTTACCGCTTTAAAAATTTAGGCGGATTCATAGACCTTTCTATTTTACACTATTTTTTGATACTGTGAAATCTGAGTTATTATTCCAACAGCAAATAAAGCAATTGCAAGAGATGTTCCTCCATGACTCATAAAAACGAGCGGTACCCCAGTCAATGGGAATAATCCCACGAGCGATGCAATATTAAGGAATGTCTGGAATGTATAGAGGGTTATAATCCCAATAACGAGTAATTTGGAAAACTGATCCGGTGCATAGAATGCTATCCTGAGTCCACGCAAGGCAAAGGCGAGATACAGGAGAATACAGATAGTCGTACCGAGGAACCCTGTTTCCTCGCCGATAACTGCAAAGATTGAATCCCCTTGGGATTCTGGTAGATAACCAAATTTCTGGACACTTTGTCCAATACCAGAACCAAATACACCCCCAGTACCAAATGCAATGAAAGCTTGTTGTAATTGATATGAAGCACCTTGCGCATCACTACTCGGATGTATGAAAGTCTGTATACGTTTTTGTATATAAGGAGTGGTTGATGCAAGTATACCGAATCCAACAATACCAAGTATTCCGACAATAATAAAATGTTTAATCGGTGAACCAGAAATAAATACCATCGCTATCCCCGCGACACACATGAGGATAAAACTTTTTGTATCTGGTTGCAAGAAAAGGAGTAATGCCATGATACCGAGGATGATAATAAATGGAAGGATGACACGTTTGAATGAATGAACTTCTTTTCTCATCCAAGCGAGCCATGCTGATAAATAGATAATGAAAGATATTTTGAGTATTTCTGCTGGCTGAAAAGATATTGGCCCAATTGCTATCCAGCGTCTGGCTCCTCCATGAGCAAATGAAAATGCGGGTATGAGTACTATGATCATAAGTCCTAGCGTGCACATGAACAGGATAAAAGCTTGCTTCTTCCAGAAAGTATAAGGAACTTTGAATCCAATAAAAAATAATCCAATACCACAACCAATCCCAAGGATGAATTGATTCATGACTATATTTTTAAATAATGCGGCATTTTTAGCATAGATACCGAGTGATGCTGACAAGAAAAATACTAATCCAACACAAATGAGTACAACAACAATAGTGATAAAAAAACTATCGATTTTATTTTTCTTGAGTACTGCCATATTACAAGAATGCTATGATAATACCAGTAATCGCACAAAAAATAGAAATTACCCAATACCGCATTGTTACTTTGTGGGCTGGCCAGCCTTTTGCTTGGAAATGATTATGGAGTGGTGCAACAATAAATATTTTTTTTCCTTTACGTAATTTTTTGGAAGCTATTTGGAGTAAACTCGATAATGCAGTGACAAAAAGAGGTAGACCGATAATACAGAGTACAAACACTTGATCAGTCAATAATGCAACAACTCCTAATGTAAGCGTGAGCGACATACTCCCAGTCTCAGAAAGGAAAAACCGGGCTGGAGGAATATTGAACCAGAGAAATGCAAGTATACCCCCGACAATACTCAGGCACAGTGTTGCCAAATCTATCTGCCCCTGGAGTAATGCTATAAAACCATATGCACTAAACATACTTGCGAAAACACCACCAGAGAGCCCATCGACACCATCAATAATACCGCCACTGTATGTGGCGATAAAAATGCCTATTGCCAATGGTATAATCAGCCAGCCAATATGAAGGGTGTAACCGAGCATGATATAGATCTGCGTATAATCAAGCTTGAAGTAGAGCCATAACCCCACAAATAATCCTAATGCTGTGACAAAAAGTAATCGAGCCAACAATGATAATCCTCCTCCTTTATAGCTTCCTCTATCTTTGCAAACAAGGTAATCATCTATTAACCCAAACAAAGCTGAAATAATAAAAACACATAATGGTATCCATGTCTGAGATCTGGAAAAATAAGTCAGATTTTTGAATCCATCAAAGAAAAATGAGAGTATAAATAGAGATGATATGACAATAATAACACTTCCCCAGATAACGGTGCCACCCATTCGGGGGGTTTTTCGCTCTGCATCATTATGAATTCTGCTCGTTATTTCTGCTGTATGTCCATCAGTTGTGGTATCTACACTTTTCTTTTTCCACATGTGGTGTTTGTACAGAAAACCAGTGATGACCGGTGTAATCAGTATTCCTACTATCCAAGTTAATGCACTTGGTATAATGATTTTAATAATTGTATCCATATTATATGTATGTATTTAGAATTTCTCTGACAATGGATTGTTCATCCCATGGATACGCTATACCACCTATTACCATAGAACGTTCGGCTCCTTTACCGCATATACATACAATATCATTTTCTCGAGCCAAAGAAAATGCTTTATTGATTGCTTGTCGCCTATCTTCGATAAGGAAGACATTTTCATCAACTATTTTTGTACCACCAATTACATACTGCCCTATATCAGTAATAATAGACATAGGGTCATCATCATAGGGGTCAACATTTGTGACTATAACTATATCAGCCATTTCATGTGCGAGTAGCCCTATGTCTTTTCTTTTCTGTATATCACGCCCCCCACCTTCGGCACCAAAAAGGAGTATAATACGCGCAGTATCTTTTTTCTGTGCTAGTAACGTCTTGAGTAAATTATCCATAGATAATCGTTCATGAGCATAATCGATGTATACCGTAAAAGGTTGTCCCAGGTTAACTTGTTCCATACGGCCAGGGATGAGCTGGACGTGTTCTATGCCTTTTTTAATCTGCTCTCCTTGTAATCCACACGCGTGCCCGACAGTCGCAGCTGCGAGTGCATTGTATAGATTGAAATACCCTGGTAACTGGACATGGATCTGTGTGCTATTAAATATAAACTCATTTTTGACCTTATCAAGAGAGCCTGATTTTTCCAGTTCATGACAACTGTATACTAGTTTGTGTGGAACAGGAAAGTTGTAGTAATAAGAAAATGATTCGTCATCACGATTGTATATTCCTGTAGGTGTCGGGAATATCTTTTTGTATGTGCGATTGGCTAGTGCAATAAATAATTTACCTTTGGCTTTTCTATATTCTTCAAAAGAATTATTATGTGAACGTAAATGTTCTGGACTGAGGTTGGTAAAAACACCAATATCATAGTCTATACCGATATGTCGATTTTGTTTTAATCCTTCTGAACTGACTTCGAGTACGACATGGGTACAGCCAGATGATACCATCTGGCGTAGTAATTTCTGCACCAGCCACGGGCTCGGCATAGTCATGTGTATTGTATTGGGTAGCTCTTTTTCACCGATATAGATATGTGCAGTGCCGATGAGCCCTGTTGTATGCCCACCACCATGTTGCAATACCGACCAGGTGAATTCGCTCGTACTTGTTTTGCCTTTGGTCCCTGTAATACCGACAACAATCAACTTGCGAGATGGAAAACGGTACACACACGCAGCCATACTAGCATTCAGTGTATGATACATAATGAGCATCCATTCTGGTACGCTGTTCTTAATTTGTTTTTTAATTTTTCGCAACATCATGTTATGCTTGATCCACCGTATGTTCTTCTATGGTATTGTAATTAATCTGTGCCCTCTCAACTTGTTTTTCCAATTCCTGAGTATGTTCATTGATTGCAGTAATTAATCTACCAATGTAGATAATGACAAATATGCCAAACAAATAGACGAGCAATCGTACAGGACGACTCACGTACAGAGAATAGAGGTCAACATTATGCATGTTATTTCTCTTCTTGATGAGTACTTGTAAATACAGTGTTTATTTTCTCGATAGTATCAGTATATTCTGGTAATTCTGTGATTGCCGTAATACCCAAAAACCTGAGCGTATCGATGGTTGGGATGTATATGTACGATCGACTGTCTTTGCTATTTTCTTTTTTTTCTATTAATCCTCTGATGTAGAGATTACGAAGGATGAAAGATGAATTGACCCCACGCACATAGTCAATTTCACTCCTTGTTGCACCATTTTTGTACAAAATAACAGCCAATGTTTCTAAACTTGCTTTGGATAGTTCGCCGCCGCGTTCCTTTTTATCGATTGCATCGATTGATTGATCGAGTTCTGTGTTTGTACCCAAAGCTACATCAGCGTCAGTTTCTACGAGCACAATACCACTCGTATCATTATATTTGGTACGCAACTGAACAAGTAGTGTCTCGAGTTCATCCATATTGATACCTACTGTCTCTATGATGTATTTTTTTGTCAGACTTTCACCCTTGAGAAATAAAAGCGCTTCTACGAGATTGTGTGTATTCATACGTATTATAGTGTATCATGTATTTCATTTCTTGTAATATTCATATCCCCAAAGGCGTCGTTTTGATCGGCAGAAAGAAGCCCCGTACGGATGAGCTCGAGTATTGCTAAAAATGATATAACAGTAAAGACTTTTTCTTCTTTGGTAAAGGCTTTTTTTGCACCAGAAAATTCATTAAAAGAAAATGATTGAGACAATGTTGATACTTTGTCTTCTATCCTTTTCATGACATCTTCGAGTGTGATCGTTGTGCGGACTTTTACTTCTGGGTTTTTTTCTACTTCAACTATTTTTGGTGCCTGGGTAACAACTTGCTGTATTGATGCAAAAATAGTGTCGAGGTTGATTTGACTATCGGGAATAAAACGAACTTCCTGTTTTTGTGCTGATTTGAGGTGGATCGTATGGGTGTCAAAACGATCGGCGAGGATTTTTCCAATATCTTTGTATATTTTATATACATTCAATCTTTCTTCTAGATCTTCTATGGTTACTTTTTCCTCGGTGGTAATATCAAAATTAGGCAACAGTGACCGTGATTTGATGAGCAAAAGTGTTGCAAGTATGACCA
>JACCDG010955890.1_pt1 | contig 11634 bp, 14 predicted proteins | sample 7442471 | NCBI WGS metagenome assembly JACCDG01 (sample SAMN15323444, study PRJNA562643) | freshwater metagenome | isolation source: river surface water | place: USA:Blue River Watershed | collected 2017-08-17
AGAATGTCATATGTCAGGAGGTACTATGACGCAATCTCAAAGCACAAAATCAACATTCCCACACCTATCATGGCAGGAGTGCGAACTCCACTTCGACAATTTGCTAGCTGTGTTCTTGTTGATTCTGATGACACCCTCGATAGCATCTTTAGTTCTGATATGGCTATCGGCAGATATGTTGCACAAAGGGCGGGCATCGGCATCAACTCGGGTAGAATCCGTGGTATCAACAGCAAAATCAGAGGTGGAGAAGTTCAACACACGGGTGTTGTACCATTCCTCAAAAAATTTGAGAGCACTGTCAGATGCTGCACTCAAAATGGCATCCGTGGTGGATCAGCAACTGTCCACTTCCCAATCTGGCACCAAGAAATCGAAGACATTCTAGTTCTTAAGAACAATAAAGGAACTGAAGATAATCGAGTTCGTAAATTAGATTATTCAATTCAAATTAGTAAATTGTTTTATGAAAGGTTCATCAAAGATGAGGAGATTACTCTCTTCAGTCCCCACGACGTACCTGGACTTTATGATTCTTTCGGACTCCCTGAGTTTGACGATCTCTATGTTTCATATGAAAAGAATCCGTCCATTAAGAAAAAAACTATTAAAGCACAGGAACTCATTCTTGATCTCCTCAAAGAACGTGCTGAAACGGGTCGCATCTACATTATGAATATCGACCATTGTAATTCTCATTCATCATTTAAGGATAAAGTTTGGATGAGTAACCTCTGTCAGGAGATTACACTTCCCACCAAACCACTTCAGCACATTGATGACCCTGATGGTGAGATTGCTCTGTGTATTCTTTCTGCTGTTAATGTAGGAAAGGTTAAATCAGATGATGAGTTTGAAGAACTCTGTGATCTTTCTGTTCGTGGTCTAGAAGAGTTAATTGATTATCAAGAATATCCAGTAGTTGCTGCAGAGAAATCAACTAAAGCACGTAGATCTCTTGGTATTGGTTACATTGGTCTTGCACATTATTTGGCAAAACTTGGATTTAATTATGATTCCCAAGAAGCATGGGACGCAGTTCACGGACTTTCTGAGTCTTTCCAGTATTATCTACTGAAGTCTTCTAACCAAATTGCTATCGAGAAGGGCAAGTGTGGTTACTTTGACCGCACCAAGTATGCTGATGGGATTCTTCCTATCGATACTTATAAAAAAGATGTAGACGAAATTTCTTCTATTCCATTACAACATGATTGGGAAACTCTTAGAGCATCTATCCTGGAACACGGTCTCAGGCACTCAACATTGTCCGCACAGATGCCTTCGGAGAGCAGTTCCGTTGTGTCAAATGCAACCAATGGAATCGAACCTCCTCGTGGATTCTTGTCCGTTAAGAAATCGAAGAAGGGGCCACTTAAGCAGATTGTTCCACAATATCATACACTTAAGAATAACTATACTCTTCTTTGGGATATGCCTGATAATACTGGGTATATTAACGTTGTTTCTGTAATGCAAAAGTTTTTTGATCAAGCAATTTCTGGTAACTGGAGTTACAATCCAGAAAACTATGATGATAATGAAGTACCAGTAAGTGTAATGGCAAATGATTTCCTAAAAACATACAAGTATGGATGGAAAACCTCTTACTACCAAAATACGTATGATATCAAAACAGATGAGGTTAAAGATGAAAAATCTGATATTTCTCTTTTGATTAATGAACTATTGAATTCTGGTGAGGAAGATTGCGAATCATGCAAGATTTAAAAATAACTGGTGAAGGTAGATTATTTGCAATGTTCCCAACTCCAGTTGGAGTATTTAAAGATGATGATTTCCAAGATAGGAAAGATGAAATTTTAAAAATGTGCAATGATGAGAGAAAGAATGATACCAATGGTAATTTGAGATCAAATAGAGATGGATGGCAGAGCACTACCGATTGGTTTTTTAGGGAGGAGAATAAATCATTTTATGATTATATCCATAAAATGATTGAATCATTGTTTTACGAATCTTTTGATCATCGTGGAGAACTTTCTTTTACCATACATAATTGTTGGATTAACATTAACCCTCCAGGAGCATATAATCTTTCTCATACTCACCCTGGTTGTGATTATGCTGGGGTATTATATGTAAATCTTCCAATCAATGATAATGAGGAGGAGTCTGCACCCATTGTGTTGGATAGTCCAAATTCACATGCACATGGAATAACTTATAATATGTACTCAGAAAGATTTGTTCATTCTTATGGATTATACTCTGAAGTTGAAGTGTATCCATCAGAAGGTACTATATTAATATTTCCTTCTGCACTTAGGCATTTGGTTGAAACAAATAGATCAACAGAAGAAAGAGTCAGCATAGCTTTTAACATTGCAATAACAAATTATGGTAAACTTGGGAAAAACTACAAAAGGGGTAAAATAAAATGTTAGATGGAATGACTGTTTTTAACACGAAAGAGGTTGAGACAAAAAAGCAACCTATGTTTTTTGGGCAACCTTTAGGTGTTCAAAGATACGATACCTATAAATATCCAATTTTTGATAAATTAACAACCCAGCAGTTGGGATATTTTTGGAGACCCGAAGAGGTCTCCCTCCAAAAGGATCGTGCGGATTATCAAACCCTACGTCCCGAACAGAAGCATATCTTTACTTCTAATTTGAAATATCAGATTCTTTTAGATTCTGTACAAGGTCGTGGTCCTGGTATGGCATTTGTTCCATATTGTTCTCTTCCTGAATTGGAAGCTTGTATGACTGTATGGGAATTTATGGAGATGATTCACAGTCGTTCTTATACATATATTATTAAAAATGTTTATTCTGATCCCTCTGAGGTTTTTGATTCAATCCTATCAAATGAGAACATTTTAGAAAGAGCATCATCTGTGACTGGTGCTTATGATGATTTTATCAATTCTGCACAACATTATGGAACTTCTAATGATTGGTTATTTGCACAAGAGGGTGCTGGTTATGCAAGAGAAGGAAGAATTGAATTAAAAAGAAAACTTTATCGTGCCATTGCTAATGTCAATATTCTCGAAGGTATCAGGTTCTATGTCTCGTTCGCTTGCTCGTTTGCATTTGGTGAACTCAAACTTATGGAAGGATCCGCTAAAATTATCTCTCTCATCGCACGAGACGAAAACCAACACCTTGTTATTACTCAAAACATCCTCAATAAGTGGCGTGAAGGAGATGATCCAGAAATGCAGCAAATTGCTAAGGAAGAAGAAGAATGGGTGAGAAATGCTTTTGACAATTGTGTAAATGAAGAGAAGAGATGGGCACAGTATCTATTTAAAGATGGTTCTATGATTGGACTAAATGATAAACTCCTACACCAATATGTGGAGTGGATTGCAAATCGTAGAATGAAAGCAGTTGGCATTAAACCCCTGTACGACATCTCTGCAAAGAATAATCCTCTTCCTTGGACTGAGCATTGGATTTCATCCAAAGGTCTTCAAGTTGCTCCCCAAGAAACGGAAGTTGAAAGTTATGTAGTTGGTGGTATTAAGCAAGACTTGAAAAAAGATACATTTGCTGGATTCCAACTTTGATTTATCGGGGGGCATTTGCCCCCCTTTTTTTATAAATAACTAAAAAACTAGAGTATAAAAATGTCCAGTATTAACAATATTGCAAACTTGTATAAACAAATTAAAACTTCCGAAACTGCAGGAACAATTCTTTCTGAGGCAAGTTTTGAGATTGGTCCTGGACATAAGGCAGCACAAAAAACGCAGAAAATTTATAATAAAGCAAAAGAAGGTGCTGGTACTGAGAAGGAATGGTTGAAGAAAACTGGACCTCAACTTCCTTTAGCAAAAGCAAAACCAGGAATGCAAGTTGCTGGATATGAACCAGAAGGAGAATTAGTTTCTGAAAGAGAAATGACAAAGGCAGAAATGAAAAAAGAGAAAAAACTTAAGAATAAGTATGACACTTCTGCAATGAAGAAGAGTATGATAAAGCAATATGGAAAAGAAAGAGGAACTCAGATTTATTTTGCTACTATCCGCAAGCAAGCAATGGCAGATTCATTTGAGGTAGAAGGTGAGCAGCTCGATGAACTTGCCCCTCTTGCTGCGGGAATGCTTGCCGCAGGTGCTGCTGGACTTGGTGCAATGGCAATTAATAGAGCAAGACAAGCAGCAAAATCTGGGGTAGATGCTGCTAAGTCTGGAGCAAAAGTAAAACCATCTGGTGGAATTGCTGGTGCTGCATATGGTATGCAAAAGAGAAATCAAGAACTACAAAAACTTATGAATCAATCATTCGACTACAATGATGCTTACGATTACATTATTGAAATGTTAGTTGCTGCTGATTTTGCGGAAGACTATGAGGCAGCAGAAGTAATGTTCGAGCACATTAGTGATGAGTTTACTTCGGCTATTCTTGAAGAGTATATTGAAGAAAAGGCAAGAGGAACTAGACCAAAGAGAACAGTTCACGCATATGATGTCGATGAAACTCTTTTCTCACATGGTAAGAAGGGTAAACCAAATGTTCAGGTTCACGTTAAGGATGCATCTGGTAAGAGAGTCAAGAGCCTAAGCAACCAGGAGTTTAATACCCATAAGTTAGAGAAGGGACATTCTTATGACTTCAGTGAGTTCCAAAGTGCTAAGAAGTTCAAGGAAACCTCAAGTCCAAATAAGAAAGTAATTAAAGACATTAAGAGAAAGCAGGCAAGAGGACAAAACGTTCATCTCATCACTGCTCGTTCTAAGTTTGATAAACCAAGTGAATTCCAGGGACACCTTAAAAAGCACGGTATTGATGTAGATAAGAAAAACATTCACTACACTGGTGGAATGAAAGGTGGTGATATTGGTAAGAAGAAAGTTGATGTTGCTAATGCAATAGCGAAGAAAAGTGGTGCTAAGAGCATTCATATGTATGATGATGCTGCTAAAGTTCATAAGGCATTTGAAAAGGAAAAGAAAGAGAACCCAACATCGAAGAAAATTAAAACCCATATGGTAGCACCAGACAAATCTGGTGAATCAAGAATTCGTTCTTATCAAGCAACCAAGAATGAAGAGATGAGTGCTTATGAATACTGGAAGCAGTTCATTGATTGATAATGAAGTTTAATTTTTCTTTTGGAAAGAAAAGAAGAGGAGTTATAGAATGGGCAAAGATTTCTATACTCCTCGAAGGTATTATTGATTTTTTATCAAACAAATTTGGCATTGATAAGAAGAAACTTTGGGATATTGTGGATGAAATCCAAAGAGAACTTCTAAAAAGAGGTTGGATTGATGATACTGTAAATGATTATGTCATCAATACTCCAGAACTATTAGACCAAAGAATTGAACGTGATGTTGATAAAGCAATAGAAGAATATAAAAAACTGGAAGAACCAGAACCAGTCAATATGAAGAATGAAGTGATATTAAAAGAAATTGAAAAACCAAAATATACAGAGACTCAAAAGAAAATTGTAAAAGATGCTGTATATTATGAAAAGCCTTCAGATGGCAGCAAAGCACAGGACCTTCTGGGTGGAGAGATGGGAATAAAAGCAAGTTGGAATCTTGATGAAGATAAATAAACGATAAATATTATTAAGAAAAGTACTTTTCAATACCCCAAAAAGAAGATGAAGAAAGAAGACTTGGATGCTTTAGCAGGTTTATATGAAGGTGTTTATTCACCTAACACCGATAGTGAGTACTTGAGTGAGTATGCTGGTGGTCAAGGACCATCTGCTGCTGACTTAATCAGACAAAGGCAGGCAGCAAAACAACAGTCCCAAATGAAAGGTCTTTCTATTGGACAGGGTGGATTTAGAGTAAACAATAAACCAGTAAATCCAGGAATGTCTCCTATCTTCCAAAGACCTGGAGCAAAACCAGGAGCACTTACTCCTGCAGTAAAACCAGCAGCAACACAACCAGCAGCAAAACCAGCAGCATCAGCACCAGGTGCTGCAAAGGTTGCTCCATCTTCGACAAAACCAGCAACCCCAGCAAAACCAGCAGGGTCAGCAATGGACCAGTGGGCTGCCGCTAATCCAAAACTTGCTGCAGCAAAAGCAGAAAGAGATAGAACAAGAGGAACTAGTGCAACTACAAATCCTCTAATGAAGGATTTTAAAGATAGACTTCCTGCTCCAAAAGCACCATCACCTTCCACATCATCAACTGCATTTGCGAAGACATCTCCTTCATTGAGTTCTTCATCTTCTGCAGTTAAGTCTGCTGGAACTGCAGCAGCTGCTAAACCAACTACAAATCAAACTTCAACAGCATTTTCTAGCCCATCTTTAGTTAAACCAGCAGCACCTGCACCTGCAGCAAAACCAGCTGCAACAATGCAAAAGAGACCAGCAGGACCTGGTACTGGTGCAATGACCAGAGGTGGAGCATCAGGTGATGTTGGTCCAAATACTAGAACAATTCGTAGTTCTTATGAGTGGGGTTCAAAGGCAACTCTCAAGGATGTTGCAGATGCGTATAAAGCAGTATATGAAGCAAAGAAAAAAGACCAAGACCAAGATGGTGATAATGACTTCGCAGATGTAAGAATTGCAAGAATGATTGCATCTGGAATGTCTAAAGCAGAAGCAATCGCAGCAGTTAAGAACAAGCCTTATAATGAAGAAGTTGAGATTCTCGATGAGGCAGAAGGTTCTTATGGTGCTACTCCAAAGGCATATAGTGCAGCATCAAAAACCAAGATGACTGCAAAGAGAAAGCCTTTCCTTAAGAAGATGCTAAGCAGAACTAATCCTGCAAATAGAACTTCTCCCTATGATTCCCCAAGAAAGGGAATGACTGCTGACGATAGAGAAAGTGCAAGAGCAGGTTCTAAGCACGGTGTTGGGACTCGTCAAGACCACGATTATCCTTCAGAGGGTCCTGGTGGTGTAACCAAGAGTGCTAAGAAACTCCGCAAGCAAAAGGCAATGGGTGAGATTGGAGAAGCATACGAGATTGTAGCATCATACCTTCTTGAGAATAACTTTGCTCAAACTCTCAATGATGCAAATATAATCATTGAAAATATGAGTGAAGTTTGGTTAAATGAAATTTTAAACGGTAATTGATTACAAAAAAATATAATTCTTAACACCCCCTTGACAGGGGTGTTTTTTTATGTCTAAAATGACTCTGTGGAGTTTCAAGAAAATTCTAGGTTCTAAATAGCTCAAAGTACAATAATACAATATGAGTTATGAAAACCCTTGGAGATTCAATGGGGAAATTTTTGAGTCAGATAATATTCAAGATAATTTTGGTTTTGTATATCTTATATCTTGCGTTCCGACTGGTCGCAAATATATTGGTAGAAAGTATTTCTGGAGTTTCCGCACACCAAGAGGAAAATCTAGAAAAGTTAAGTCAGAGTCCGATTGGAAAAAGTATTACGGCTCCTGTCCTGAACTCAAAGTCGATGTTAACCTTTGGGGGAAAGAGTCATTTAGTAGAATAATCCTTAGTCTCCATAAAACAAAAGGAAAATGTAATTACGAAGAGACCAGACAACTGTTTGTAAATAACGTTTTGATTGAGTCTCTTGACGACGGAACTCCTGCGTATTATAATTCTAATGTCCTAGGAAGATATTATCGGAAGGATTATTTTAATGAGTGACCTAAAAGTTAAAAAAGTCTGCAATACACTTATTGAAGACCATATTAATCGTATGCACGAATTGTGTGATGAGGGTCGAATTAAAGATGCTGAGAGTGTCTATGGTGAGATTCGAGATTGGGTGATTCAGAAAGAAAATCTGGAAATTTTATCTCTGGAGTACATTAGTGGTTATTTTCCTGATTTGTAACAAAACTAAATAATCACTTATAATGTAAAATCCAATCTAGGGTCCCTATTATGAGTAGGGTTTTTTATTATGAGATTTTGAGTGACATTTAGAGCCGTGGGTATTGCCTCTTGAGAAAGAGGAACTTCTCCTTTACCTAGACGGATGTAGAGTTCAATTAATTTTAATGCAATCTATCTTTACAGTAGCCTTGCCCCTTCTGGCAACGGTTACAACCAGTACGGCATCTCTGCCATTCGTCAACTACAAGATGCAGGGACCTCCACCACCAGTGGAAGAAAAGGTTTCTTTTAACGAAGTAAAAGATTTGAAACTTGTAGATGAAAAGAAGACAGCAATCCGAGAGGTTGCTCCCGAAAAGCCAAAAGAAATAAGGCTAATTTGTAAAGGGTGTAATGAGAATGAAAATGCCACCCTGGCATTTCTCCAGGATTATGGTATTAAAGACAGAAACGCCCTTGCTACCATCATGGGCAATATTCGTCAGGAATCTACTTTTATTCCTAACATTTGCGAAGGTGGTAGTAGAACCAGTTGGGGTAACTGCGGACGTGGTTACGGACTGATTCAATGGACATCTGCCAATAGATATTATGGATTGGGTGATTTTGCTAAGAAGTATGGTGGTTCTCCATCATCACTTCACACGCAACTTCGTTATCTAACAAATGAAGTCCAGTGGAAGGATATTGAGGAGAAGATGAAAACTCCTGGTAAATCAATTAACCGATACATGGACTATGCGTATAGTTGGATTGGTTGGGGGCATCATGGTGCTCGCACTTCATATGCTTATGATTATGCTTCCAGACTGATCACGGTAGAAGTTTGATAAAATAGAATAGTGGGGAGAATATTATAATCACCTTCTCCCCCTAAAATGCAATTAAATAATGCGGGAATGGTGTAGAGGTAACATCTGAGCCTTCCAAGCTCCAGTCACGGGTTCGATCCCCGTTTCCCGCTTAGTGGATAAATATCTCAATTAAAACATTAAGTGAATAAAATGATAAAAATAAGATGCAAAAATTGCAATATGGAAATTGAATCCCACTCAACAAAAACAAAATGCTGTGGATGCAGCAATTTAACTTCAATTGTTGGTGAAAAAGTTAGTGCTATCGATTTGTCCTTAGTTGAATGGATTAACTTGAATAACAAAAAAGATTCTAAATCTGTGTTATCTAAAGAAGATTTGCAATATCAAGAAGCAAGAAGAAATCGCAAGGTTAGAAAATTAGATTTTGATATTCGTTAATAATTTAATAATTGCTTAATGAGTGTGTCGTATTGAACACATTAAGTAGACGTTTGAGTATGTGAATTTATAATATATTAGTATACTCTGTAAGAGTTTTATGGACCAACACACCTATGAGAATTGGGTGAAAATCAAGGCAACCTTTGAGGAGTCTGGTAACACTGATAATATGTTCTATAAAAGAGCAGTTGAAATTGTAAAAACTCGAAGAGATCCCCTTGCAAAGTTTCTTGGAGATGAAAAGTGATGCAACCACAAGATGAATTTATTACACGTTCTGAAGTGCAGGAGATGATTGATGATGCCATACGAAAACATAATCGTAATGCTGCGATTATTTCAATGTGTGTTGGTTGGGTTGTTCTTGCTCTTTTTGCTGAAGGTCTGCTTCGACTCATTGGAGTAATTCCGCCATTACTTCCATGGCTCAAAATCACTCTGAACTAATTTTTTTAGTTCCCTGGTTGGTCCTAGTGGGAATATCCCTAACAATGATTGTGCAGGGTTGGATGATTATGAATGCTCATCATGGGTATTCAAAAAGTCCAAAAGTAAAACATCCAGAACTTAACGACGTTAAAGCAGGAGATCCTTTACTAGTGGTTAGATTTACAGACGAAGACATAGCAAAATTACAACAAAGAGTTGCTGAGCAAAAAATGCAAGAACTCTTTGAAGAACCATCTACATATGAAGACGATGACGACGACAGATTGGATGATATTTATTGATTTCGTCTCACATATGCTTTATATGTTTATAGCATTTATGTGCGGAATAATTATTGGTTATATCGTAGGATTCAGAAATGGGGGAGGGGAATGATTAGATTAACTTTTTCTACCATTTGCTTGTTTGGATCTATAACACTTTTTATTAACTGGGGATTAAATAACGCATATCCACAATAGGAGATAATACATGAAGATTTTTTTAGATACTGCTGATATTTCATTTATTAAATCAGCATACGAAACTGGATTACTTGATGGAGTCACTACAAATCCATCTTTAATTCTTAAAAGTGGTAGACAACTTTTAGAAGTCATTCAAGAGATTGCAACCGACTTTGAAAACCTAGAAAGTATCTCTGCAGAAGTTGTTGCAGATACTGCCGAAGAAATGCTTTCACAAGCAGAGAAATATTATTCAATTTCACCAGCAGTCACAATCAAAGTTCCTTGTACTGTAGAGGGACTTAAAGCATGTAAGTTTCTTTCCAATAAAGGAATTCAAACTAATGTAACTTTAGTGTTCTCAGTAGCACAAGCAATTCTTGCATCCAAAGCAGGTGCAACATTTATCTCCCCATTCGTTGGTCGTTGGATGGATAATTCTGTAGATGGAATTGAACTCATTAAAAACATTCGTAGGGCATTTGATCATTCTGGAACGCTTACCAAAATTCTTGCAGCATCTCTTCGTGATGTAAGGCAGGTAGAACAATCTGCTCTTAGTGGTGCAGATGTAGTTACCATTCCCCCAGTTGTATTCTGGGCAATGTATAAGAACATTATGACTGATAGGGGTCTAGAACTCTTTCAGAAAGATTGGGAAGAAGTTCTTAAATCCACAGAAAAATGAAGAAGGAGCATCAATGTTGGCATTTTGTAATGTCCTCATTAGCAAGAATATATGGTGTTGATAAAATAAGAAGTGAAGAAAGATTTCATTCCTTTGCTTTAGAATGGTGTGACGATCATAATTATAAGTGTGATATTCATCTTGATGATTTAAAAAAAGTAGATATTTATTTTAGACAGAAATACGAGTCTTGGGAGCAATAAATGAAAGTAGGATTAATCGGATTAGGTAGAATGGGAGAAGGAATGTCTCGTCGTATGATGAAGGCAGGCATAGAAGTTTGGGGTTATCGTAGGAATTATGAAAAAGCAAACGAAGCATATGAAAAGGGATATGTGGATGGAATTGCAACTACTATTGAAAATCTTGTTAAAGTAGTTAAGCAAAATAAACATGGGAAATATCAACCAGGAATTTTTCAAATGGTTGTTCCTGCCGAAACTGTAGAGGAGACAATCAATGAGTTACTACGATATTGTAGTGAAGGAGATATTATTATTGATCATGGCAATAGCAATTTTAAGGACAGTCGGAAAAGAGCAGAACGTCTATCAAAGTTGGGTATCCAATATATTGATTGCGGCACTAGCGGTGGTGTTTATGGCTTGGATCGTGGATACTGTCTTATGGTTGGTGGCGGAAATACTGCGGTCTCCACTTGTGCAAGGATTTTTGATGCACTCTCCCCAGGAATCAATGCTGCCCCGAGGACTCAGTTTGACTCACCTTTGACCTCTGCGGAATATGGTTGGTTGCACTGTGGTGGTCCAGGAGCAGGGCACTTTGTGAAGATGGTTCACAATGGAATCGAGTATGGTATAATGCAGGCATATGCTGAAGGATTCAATATTATTAAAAATGCAAACGCAGGTGCAAAATATGTCAAGGAAGGAGATGCTGAGGTTGCTCCAATGGCAGACCCAGAATCTTATTGCTATGATATTGACGTTGCTGAGGTTGCTGAGTTATGGCGTCGTGGTAGTGTTGTTGGTAGTTGGTTACTTG
>JACCDG011380938.1_pt1 | contig 11634 bp, 10 predicted proteins | sample 7442471 | NCBI WGS metagenome assembly JACCDG01 (sample SAMN15323444, study PRJNA562643) | freshwater metagenome | isolation source: river surface water | place: USA:Blue River Watershed | collected 2017-08-17
AAGAACTTTGAGGCAGACCACGCCTCTTCGCTTGACTCCTTTATCATGGCCGCCAGTGGCTTAGACACGTACCTCACCATGGCGTACTCATCAAACGCCCACTTACCACCACCCTTCATTTTCCCGGTCTTCTTGTCCCTCTTGGGTTGTGTCTTGTACCTCAGCTCGATTCCGAGCTTATTGAATGCTCCCTCAAGGTGCTGGGATGATCCTGGGTTGAAATGGCTAGCCACATTAGCCGGTGTGACGACTCCTCGCTTCTTCTTGAGGACAACGATCGGGAGGACAAGAGAGTTCAATGCCTTGGCGATAATGGCCAGGTCGTAGTTCGCCTGATCTCTCAGCTGCTTTGCTCTTGTGATATCGGCCTGCACACCATGCGTTTCCATGTCTGTGCAGACGTACACCAGCTCACGCTCTGTCTCGTACAACTGCGGGCACGTTGCTTTGATCTTGGGCCTTAGAAAATACCACAACAAGATCGTGGTCTCAACATCCCACAGGACTCTGTTCATCAGCAGTTCGTCGGGTGCATCGTTGAAGTTCAGCTTTCGACCACGAGCTTTGACCATGCTTCGGCTGTTGTGCTGCTTTAGCCAGTCGGAGATGCCCGTCTTGTGTTCGGTGCGACGACCAAGGTACCGACGACCACAATACTCAAGACCATGTTCCTGTTCGGTACTGTTGATTACCTTGGAGGCAATGAGGGTATCATCAAGCCTTGCACCATTGTCCATCATGCCGAAGATATCGAACCCCTCGGCCTTGAGCATCGTGAGCTCAAACTTACCGTTATGACAGATGATGGTCTTTGACTTGTCCCAGAACAACCGCTCGAGCCACGCGAGGGTCTTTTGTGACCTTCGCATGTATCCCCACTCACCTTTTTCTGTCATGTAGGCCCAACAGATGATGCGGTTGCCGTGGTGCGCTTTCAGTCCGTCTGTTTCAACGTCAAAGCTAATGATACTTCCGGTAGGGTAAGGAAGGTCTTCATCGACCTCAGGAACTGTGTTAGCTCCATCTGGTATACCTTGACTCCGCACTGTTCCATGATTGACAGACCACAATTGTCCCGGTACAGACGGACGTAGTACAACGTTCCAACGCCCGCGTTTACTATCCGTTGAGCACACATTTCGCATGGTACATCCGTCACGAACATGGTTTTGTTTGGAATCGTTGAGTCTACCGCCGCAATCGCGTTGTCTTCCGCGTGCAAACATCCGGAATCGCCTGGAGTGTCCCTCACGTAATCAGGCGGCAAACCCTTCGCCGGCCCGTTGTAGCCAATCGACAGAACGCGTCTTAGGTCGTGGGTGGTTATGACAGCACCAACCTGACGCCTGGGATCGAGTGATCGCGTGGCCCAGAAAAAAGCTGTGGCCATGTGGATGTGCTCGCGGGGAGGCCGTTCAAAGCCATCCTTCCTAAAGCTCGGAGTTGGGATGTTCACCGGTACTCGCTCCTTCCCATCCTGGCGACGATGCCCTTTTCTGCTTCCCAGCAGTGAAGCGACGAGATGTGCATGACCAGTGACCCAGGGTGAACTATCTTGAGCTTGCATTCTGGATGATTGTTGTACTCGTCCATAACCCATTGAACAAGCCTTGCCGCCATGTACACATCGTCCCGGAAGTGCCTGAAGAAGTCACACGACCTGATGTAGTAGGCTACATGTAGCTTTTCGTCACGGAACATGAAGTGGTACCCAAGTGTGCAGGGGACACGACCGCCGTGAACAGCGCCTGTGTCTTCAGGGAACCAGATCGGCAGGAATGCCTGGCGGGTCATCGGGTCCTTGACGAGCATCTTGACCACATCGTCGAGGTCACCATAGGGGAACCTGATCCCCATGTTTGGTGGGTAGGTCATTTCCCTAGGCGAAGTACACGAACTACCATTGCAGTGGTCTTTCATGTATTCGCCACAGTAGCACACTTGCTTGTCTTGACCAGCCTGCTTGGGCCAAATGCGTTCCATGTAGCTGTGGCTGAAAGAGCCGTCACCAGCCTGATGCTTTGGAACGTTACCACGGAAGAACGGCCAATTCTTGAACTGCTCGCCGGGGTTGACAGGCTTCCTGCCAACACGCTCTTGGAAGTGATCTTCAGCCCAGGGAAGGTTTGGCTTGCACGCCATCGCCACTAGCTCTTTGGTTCGGCCAATTGACATCTTGAACGAGTAATGTTCAAGCTCAAGCATTTTTGTGCCAGGCCTAGTAGCCATAGCCTGCCACCTGTCAACATCAATTGGCTTGGCCATCGTCAGCTGGTAAGCCATGTCACGAACCACTTCATCGAAATCACGGCTCAAGATAATACCGTTCTGGATCACAACCGCTCCTTTGCTAACCTCAAGGCTCCAATGAACTCTTCGGCAATCCTCGTCCCCGACCCACCCATGCGAAGAACATAGGAGGGATGCCAGGTATGCACAATCATAAACCTGTGGCGAACGCTATGCAGCAACCTGTGACGTTTCTCATTTTCCACGCCAAGGGACTTAGCTGCCGTTTTACCCAGAGCCACCACCACAGATGGCTCTAAGGTATTGAGTTCCGATTTCAGATACGGGATGCAAGCCACACGCTCAACGTTAGTTGGCGTGCGGTTCCGTGGTGGCCTGCACTTGACAGCGTTGGTAATGTAAACCAGGCTATCCATGCCCAACATGTGTAGTTGCAGGTTCATCCACTGGCCTGATCGACCACAGAATGGCTTTCCGTGGGTTGCTTCGGATTCACCAGGCGCTTCACCAATGAGCACGATCTTCGCAGCCATGTTCCCACGGCCCATTACGCACACGTTATGAGTGCTAATGTGAAGCTCGCACTTCTTGCAAGCGGGGTTACCAAATTGATGAAGGGAAAAGCCTGGCATTAGATCGCCTTCTCGAAGTCTAGCGTGCTGACAGGAAGGGACGGAGGAATACGGGTTGTCAAGATACCCATGTGTTCCATCCACCGACGCTTGATCCTCTTGAACGGCCCATACTTCTCGACCAGCAGCATGTCCTGGCCGTAAGCAGCGTAGGCCTCGAGAATCTTCACATGCCACTTTGCTGTGTAGAACCACGTGGGCGGCATGGTTTTTCTGGCGTGGGGCCTGCGGACAGCCTGTGCATACTTCTCGAGTCGGTCAAACAGATCCGGCTGTGAGAAGACGAAAGGCAGGGTTTTGAAGCAGTGAAGTTGTGAAGACGAAATGACCCACCTGAAACTGATGTTAGATGGGTCATCAATCTGGCTGGCTAGGACATGCCCAATTGCCGCGTCGAGCAATCCCATATATCCAATGTACGTTGTGCGGGAGTAGAATGTGAGAGTCGCCCTATCGCGCTTGTTGTCGCCCCGGAACGTGCACCCGATCAAACATCCTCCCCAGCGATGCTTGTGGCTGTATCGATCGGGTTCTCGGAATGACATTACAGTCGTAGCTCCCTGGCGGGCTCCACCGCGAATGATCTCGCTCGACTGAGAGATCATCAGTTCCACGCTCTTCTGTGGTACGTACTCCTTGATGAGCCTTGACCATCGGCCCTTGTTGAGCCACAGGTTCTTGCCCATGTCGAGTTCGTACTCACAGCTATCGGCCTCAACGACTACGTCGTAGCAGTGTGACTCGATGTTGTTGACCACATCTGGGTTGGGCATGTCGAGCTGATGCCTGATGACTGTGTGCATCATCTCGGTCATGGTCGGAGCTGTCAGGTGAAGCGGCATTCAATACCCACTTTCTTGGCGCTGCTGATTGATGTGGAACTTGAGAGTGTACAGCCTGAATGCCGTAGACCTTGTGATGTTCAGCAGGTCAAAGATCTTGCCCATACCACACCACACTTTGGCCATCTCTGAGAAGAACGAGTCGGTGTCTGTGGCTCGGTGGGTTTGCTTCCATGGCTTGTTCTTCAGAAATCTTGCTGCTCCGCCGAGTATGATGGGAATCTGGTACATGGCAGAAGCAATGTCACATGAGCTTGCCGACAGCGTGTGAACTCCCTGTGGTGTATCGTCACTCCAGAAGTGGCTGAGCTCAGTGATCTTCTCAACAGGAACACCCGCCAGGATTGTGGCTTCGGCCACGAAGTGCATAACGTCCGAAATCTCTTCGAGGAAAGCCCTCTCAAGCTCGTTCGAGTCGAACGTATCCTGCCATTTTGCATTCCACAGCATATTGCCAGGACGGCTCTCCAAGACTGACACAAGAGCATCTTCGGCCTCGGCCACTTCTTCGACAGCCCTGAACATCAGCTCTTTGATCCTGGCCTGGACAAACTTGTTGTCCAGATCCCACGGTGAGTGTGGCACAATGAAGCCAGCAGCCTCTTCGATCTCGTCGTACCTGACCATCAAGGTTCGCTGGTGGTCCAGGATACCCTGGACGATGCTGTCAGGCGTCACGATCTGGTTTAGTGTTTCGATGGATGGTTGATTAGACAACGGTCTTCTCCGGCAAGATGCCCATCATGTAAAAGCCAATGACACAGTAGCCCACGATATCGGCCAATGTGTCATACACGGTTTCATCACCAAAGTCGGTCTTGTTATCCATGTCCCTCATGGTCATGGCCCTGGCAACCTTCTGGTCGATTCGGGACAGGATGCCGATCTCTCTCCAGCCCATAAGCGACTTGAGCCCGTAACGACGATGCTTGCCCAGCAACATCTCGATGAACTTGACCTCATCGAACTGGTCACCCAATAGCCTAAGGGCAGACAGGCCAACATCACTGAATACCCCCTTCCATTCGATGGTCGCCCTTGAGCCAGACACGATGGCCTCACGGTAGTACTCGATAAACTCTTCCATGTGACCAAGGTAGTCGTTCTCGATTATCGGACATGCAGGCCCTTTGTGGTACCCGCGAATCATGGTCAAGCCTGCGACGATATCTGACGGCTTGTTCAACCAAAGTTTCTGAGTCATTTTGCCCTTTCACGCAGCCATACAGTAAAGGCTGGGTTCTTGAAATACCAATTGCCCTTTTCCCATCGGCTAACACAGCCGAGGAGTACAAGTTGGCCAAGCAGTGTCTTTGCCGTATACATGTCGCCGGTGTAGTCAGCAAGAGTGTCGGCTGTGACATGGTGAAGTGTCAGCAGTCCGCTTGTAGTGGCGATCTTGCAATCGCCCAGAGCTTCAAAGGCCGTTGACAAGGCTCCCTCGTCCGAGATTGTCATCTTGCTATTCGCTGAGTTGGAATACGAGTCGTACCCCATGCTTGGCTTTGAATAGCATTCGGTGATGAACATCTCAGCTGCTTCAACGTGCTCGATGTTTACGATTACCTGCTGGCCTGTTGGATCGCAGCTGAACACTCTACATGCAATCGCTGTGGCAATCTTCGCGAGTTTGATTCGGACGTTTTCCGCTTGCACCAGGGGGATCGTTGCATTGTACTTCATGCCCAATCGCTTAGCGGCTTCGATGATGCCAGTTGTAGCTTCTGGAGTAAAAGTAATGTCCTTGCTAGCCCTTGACCAAGCCCACAGAACGAGCGATCGGCAAAGATCCCTGGGATACAAGTCCGCCTTGTCATCACCATCAGATGTGGATACCGTGTTGATAATGTCGCTTGACACTTCGTTGGTGGCGACCGTTATCGCGTAGTCAAACCTGGCAATGTCTTCATTGGCACCAACAAGCTCTTTTATAGCTTGAACACCGGAGTTATAAGACATGATACCACGGCCACTGCGGGTGTTTGACAGCCATACCAATCGAGTGTTAGCTTGGGTCTGCTCGCGAACGATCTTACTGATCTCGGCGATTCCCTCAGATCGGACTCTGGACATGTGCCCGAACTCTTCTTCAGACAAAGCAGAAGCTTCATCGATGGCGACCAATCGCCCATTATTGAGTGGGATAATTCCCCACTTGACGATGAAGCGCTTGCCCACAGACTCGCAGCCACCAACAAGTCCAGCGAAGGAACAGTTTTCGCCATTTGCCACCTCACCCAGGTTGTAATACCTGATCAAGCCCTCGGTCACATATCCCTTACCGCATCGTGTATCACCGAGCACGAGAACATCGAGCATTCCCCGCTTGACAACTTCACCATTGAATTGGAATGACCTGACAGAGTGGAATACGAGGTCTACGCCGATATGAAGATCGGGCCTTGACCTAATCTTGGTGACGTTGGTAGCCTGCCACTCAGCGATTGTACGAAGCTTGGCTAGCACGTGCCTGCCGGTCTTGCCACGAGCCTGGAATGACCTCAGCTTCGTAACCAATTCTGGCGTCAACTCGAATGTCTCGATCTGGTCTTGGACAGGTGTTGCCTGGTCGAACAAGTGTGTAGCGTGCTGGTCAACTGGGTCTGCAACTGTCTGTCCCTCAAACCCATACGTCCTGTTGGATGGCAGTCCGTGGCCGATGTAGTAGCTGGGCCTGATTACATACTGTGACTCTTTGTCATCGAGTGACGGGATCAGCAGCAACCTCTCGATGTTCACTGTCTCGACAACCTCGCACTCATGTCGGCATGATGGCTTGATGGGAAGGCCCGCCGTTGTAATCATCACCCTTCTGATAGTCGCCTTTGAGGCATCGATCATTTCTAGCGTGGCGGGGTCACGCGGGTCGACTACCTTCTCACGAAATGGCTTTGCCGACTCAGCAAGCGGACAGCCTTCGCACTGCTTCGAGCATGACACCCTGAACTTCTTAGGCAAGATGTATGGTGCGGTATCTTTGCCTGTCACAAGGGCATCGACTCGGATACGTTGTCCGTAGTACTCAGATGACGAGGCCCGATCAAGCGCCACCCGTTGAACATCACGAGCCTCAACCAGCTCCCTTGGGTTCTCGACCATGACCTCAGCAGCTTCAGCGGCGGCAAGCCAATTTTCGGCCTTCCGCATTGTCGGATCAACCTTGATCCAGTCAGTCACATCCTTGGTTGTTTTCTCGTGCTGCTTACCATACTTGATATGAGGAATCTTCAGCCGCTTGATAACCCTGGCGATTGACGAGAGATGCCTCATCACCCGCTGGTCGTACTTGGTGCCGTCAGCGTCGTTATCGTAAGCAATGACCACCTCACGGTTCCTGAATAGCTCATTGTACTGTACAGGCCATGCCTTAGCTCCGCTCGTCCCTGTTACTGCCATAATGCCAAGAGACAGCAAAGCCAAAGTGTCAAGCTCTCCCTCGGTAACGAACACCACATCTTCATCGCTGGTGTTCATCATCACAGATACCGGGAACAACATCGTGGGTGACCCGTAAGATCTGGGCTCGTCTTCGATCTTGTAGCTGATAATCTTTGGCTTGCCGTTTGGCTTGTATCTCTTGGCATTGACGTACAGGCCATACTCGTTCTTCACCGGGATAGAGATTCTACCCATGTGAAGGCCAAGCTGGAACTGCTCGATCACCTCCATACTCACGAATCGCTGCCTGACAAGGTAATCAAGCATAGACTGGTTGGCCTTTAGGTTCCTGTGCCACTTTCTCACCGTCTTGCTATCGATCACCGGGTGCAAGAAAGCTTGGAACAAATCCGCAGCAGCTTCCTGGTGCGTGATGTTGTTCAAAGCTGCGTGGAACGAGATAATCGATGTACCATTGTCATCTGAGCCGTGGTCACACCACGCACCGGTATCCTTGTTTACGGTGAGTGATGGATTGTGATCGTCTCGAAGCGGTGACTTCAGTCGAGGCTCAATTCCGCCTGGCGGCCATGCCAAGCCAGGGAATACCCACTCCCAATAATCTTGGGGCCTCACTGACTGACGAACATGGTGAACGAGCGAGCTCATGTTGGCTTACCATTAGTCGGATCGAGTTCAACCAATTCAACTTGCCGCTTAATAACATCTACGAGAATGACTCGGTAAACCCTCCCGCCAATATCAATTACTTGATCCCACTGGACATGGCCTGTTAGATCCATGCTTGCAAGCATTTACCTCAAAACTCCTTCGTGGTGTTGTCGGATGAAAAGCTACCACTCGCCGCGAAGCAAGTGGTAGCAAGTTGTGAGCGATTAGACCTTGACAGCCTTGAGCTTCTTGATCAGCTCCTGGACCGTGGTGATATCACCCTGAAGCCCAGCGTACTCAGCCATCTCCTGACACAGACCCAGCCAGGTCTGGTAATCATCAGGCTTGAACCCGAACTTCACACCCAGGGCATGAAGGTCTTTCTGTACGCCGGGGACGTTGGGCTCGGCGAACGTGAGATTGCAAGAGGCTTCAGCCACTTCAACCTCAGCCCCACCCTCGGCTTCGGCCTCAGCTTCTTCACCCTCACCTTCTCCTTCGCCGGCCTCACCTTCACCCGCTTCCGCCTCGGTGGCTTCATCGGGCTCAATGCCCTCGGCAGGCTCGTCCTGGTTGAAGGGGTGAAGCACAGCGAGGTCCATCTCGAGGGTCTCGCCGTCCTCAAACAGGACCTTCGCCTTCGCTCCCTTGATGCTGGTGATCTTGCCAGAATACCAGTCGTCACCGAACTGTGACTGGCACGCGTCACCGACACTCCAGGACGTAGCATCGAACGGAGCCTCGGCGTCACCTTCAGCCGCCACCTCCGCCAGTCCCTCGGTGTCGATCTCGTTGGAGTCGAGAGCGTTCTGGAAGTACACGTTGACAAAGTCGCTGCCTTCACGATGCTTGACAGCCACCAGGCAGAACGTTCCACGAAGTGATTCCATCACTCCGGGGATCTCGGTCGGCTTCTGGGGAGGCTCAATGCCGAGACGCTTCAGGCCGCCCTTGAACCAGCCGATCGATTCGGAATCGTCCAGGCCATCGTGCTTCCACAGCTTGCGATTGATGAACTCGCCACCGGCAACCGTGAGATGCCACGTTGCCTGGAGTCGACCCGACGTCTTCGCCGGTCCAACCTCTGTGTTGTCAATTCGGCACTGGTACTTGCCTTCGGGCAGACGCTCGAAGCTGTTACCCTTCTCTTCAGCACCTTCCCAGGTCTCCTCCATGTCAGCGAGGATACTGGCCACATCACCCTTGACGCCAGAGGCCGACTGGGTCTTTGCAGCCTGGGGCTTCTGGGCGGGTCGAGCGGGAGGTGCAGCCTTGGGAGGCGTGGCCACGGGCTTGGGTGCGGGAGCTTTGCCAGCCGCCGCCACAACTTTGGCGGGAGCTGGTGCCGCCGGCTTGGGAGCGGGCGTCGGGGTTTTCGCAGGAGCGGGTTTGACCGGCGCAGCCACCTTAGCGGCGGGCTTCGGTGCCGGTGCGACAGGAACGTTGGGACCAATCTTCGGCATTTGTAAAACCTCCAGTGAAGTGAGTGAAAGTCGCTACGGTTGTCACTGAGCAAACGTGGCGATGAACTTTGCTCCGTCAAGGAGTTCGACTCCCTGCGGCTTTTTCCTGAGGTGGCTAATCCGATCCTTGGCGTACAGGTCGTCACGAGGCGTGGTATCGATGGTACGAACTTCCTTTCGCTTACCGTCGGGACCCCTCACAGGTGTGACGCTTGAGTAGCCCACAATGTCCACAAGCGGGATGATGGCGTTCCAAGCCTGCTTGCTCATGAGAGGCATGACCTTGTCAACATCTAGGCCTCTGACTTTGACCTTCTTCGATTCCTCGTGGGCGATGAACACAATCCCCAGGTTGAGAGCCTTGAGACGGGCCAGGTAACGATGAAGCTCCTTCTTCAGCAGCGACCATCCCTTGCCGTAGCCCGCATCAGTCAGGGCCTCGATATTGAGCTTCTGAAGGATGTGTGTCTCGGCAAAGTTCGCCCAGTCGTCCACATGGTCGATGGCAATGTAGTCGTAGGCGTCAGCGCTGCTTGCCTCAAGGGCATCCATCGCAGCCTCGAAGGCTTCCCAGTCAAGGCATTCTTGCCTCATGGCGCTCATGAACCGAGTACCACGATCTGTTGACAGGAATAGTACTCGACCAAACTGATTGACGAATGTGGACTTACCTACTCCCGTCGGGCCAAACACCATGGTGATGTAGTCTCGTAGCGAGTGGGCTGGCTCGGAGGGTTCGGTCGGAAGCTGCAATAATGGCCTCGTTGATTTTGCGGGTGTGGTTTTCTTTACCACCTTTTTGGCCACTGGCATTTTGCTGGTTGGGGGCATGTGGTTCCTCTGGGATGAAAGTACCCTGGTATTCAGTCAAGAACGGCGATCAGACCTATTCTTCCTCTTCATCGTCAACTTCGCTTTCATGCTTGTAGCTCATCCCGGTTCCTCGGTCAAGGCCAACTGTACAGAGCTGCATGAAGTTGCACGACTTGTTGTACTCGTTACAGGCACCATCGTTAGGACCCCACGACCTCGGATCTCGGGGATTACCGAAATCACCACGGATGATAGCCATGTACTCTTTTTGGATTTGGTGAAGCTCATACTCGAAGGCGTCGATATCGCCCTTACGGAATTTGAGAGGCTCACGGTAGAAGTAGAAGTCAGGTCGTGATTGGTAGTCGAGAGAAATTCTGGCATTGAACTGATCAGCCGTTTCGCCACCCTTCTTCCTGAGCTGGCACTTCCTGACAACATCGTACAGCACCTCTGATGTATGGACACCAAGGCCCTTTGACGCACCGAATACATAGCCACGATTCTGGGTGTCAAGCGGCAGTCGTTCGATGTAGCCCGGAGTAATCTTCGACGCCGTTTTATGCTCGCCAATGAACGGCATATTTCCTGCCCGCTTCTTGGCGATCAAGTCGATTGTGCCCTTGAAGTCGAAGTCGCCACAGTTGACAAGGAACTCGGCTTCGACATACTTTCGATCGATAACCCAGCTTTGCTTATCGCTTCCATAGATCTCCGAATATCCACAGAGCATGCCCGTAAGAGTTGCGATAGTTGACCTAAGCTTTTCAAACTCTGATTCATCGTAGAAGTCAGCATTCTTCGCTGCCTCACTTTCAGCCTCCGCTGCAATGCGTTTAGCGATCTTCTCCATCGAGCAATGTCTGCCATTGTACCACTCTCCAAGTGCCCGGTGGAATGAATCACCGATCAGCAGTGCCCCAGCCCTATACCTGGGCGAGATACCCACCATGACCTGCCAGAAGAACTTCCTTCGACACTTGCGGAAAAGCTTCATTGAGCTCTGCCGCCATTGCATCCTGCGGCCAATGTCGATGGCAGGAAATGGGTTCTCCAGTATGAGCTGAGGCAATGAAGCCACTTTCGGTGGCTTGCTGACGATGGGATTCATTTGAAAAGCTCCTAGTCGACAATCATAACGCGAATCGAATTACCAAGGTAGCCTATGAGAGAATTGATCGGAGATCTTTGCCGCGCTTTAGATGGTTCAAGATCTCTGTGGCAAAGCTCATGGACCTTCTGATTGATGACAAGATGGGCCTATCAACTGTGCCTTCAGAAATAAGATCGTAGTAGGTGATTTGCTTGTGCCGCTCTGATCCCCTTCGACGAGTACGGGCCAGCGATTGGTCTCGTGACACTACTCTGTGTGAGTTGCTAAAATAGATCGCCGTATCGGCCACGACAAGCTGATTCATCCCCACACCAGAGTCCACCTGACCAACAAACAACTTGATCTTTGGGTCGTCCTTGAATCTTTGTCTAGCCTCGTCTTTGAGCCTGCGGTTTGAACCAAAGAAGGCCACCGACCCCATACCCATACCCTCTGCCATCTGGTGAATCCGTCTGATCTCAGCCGTGTGT
>JACCDG011459325.1_pt1 | contig 11632 bp, 14 predicted proteins | sample 7442471 | NCBI WGS metagenome assembly JACCDG01 (sample SAMN15323444, study PRJNA562643) | freshwater metagenome | isolation source: river surface water | place: USA:Blue River Watershed | collected 2017-08-17
AGTGCTATCCACCACATAACTCATAATATCTACTGCACTATTGGTAGCAGTTAGTATGCCATCAATACCACCTGGCCATTTCCAGAAGGCGTTAAAAGCTAGGGTCTTAGGTGCAGAAGAGTGCTGATTAAACTGGATAACACCAGACTGTCCTGCGGTTGCATTAGTAGGAGCGGCTAAGGTTGTATTTTCAGTTAGAGTATGATTGAAGTTATTACTCAAATCCAAGTCAATAGCAACAGAGTTACTAGAGCTAACAAGAGCTACATAAGCCCCTCTCTGTCCCGCTGTAAAGGTTTGAGCAACATCCTTACGAGCACCATAATCGTACACATGGTCATTGACATCCTGTGCCCAAGTGGAAGTAATTCTTGTTACATAGGGGGTAAAGGTTGTATCAGCCATATTAGTTATCCACAATAGCACAGTCAATAATTGCAATCTCTACAACAGAAGTAGTATTGCACTCGGTAGAATCTTCATTCTCAGTATCATACAACCACCTTACTTTATTCTCTTTCTGGTCGTAGAAACCTTTAGCATTCTCTCTAGATACAGCAGGAAGAGTATCATAGAAAGTTTGAATAGTAGCAAGAGAAATATTCTGAGCTTGTAGTCTTCCACTTACTTGTTCCGTGGAAAGCATAAAAATTCCACTCTTAGCCCAATAGAAGATGGAATCTCCAGCAACTACTACAGAGTCAGGATTTCTTACACCGATATTAGTAATTTTTCTCAGAGAGTACTCTGTAGCTTTAAAACCACTATCAGAAGTACCATATACCTCCCATACACCATTCTCAGAGAAGATGATGAGCGAGTTGCCTACAGCAGCTAGTCTTACAATTCTATTAGCTTCTGGAATAGCTAGAGTACCACCATCGGTAGCAATGATATCGCTAATGTCAGCAGAAGTAGGATCAGCTTCTTGATAGCAGATAGAGAGGTCTTCCTTAGTTCCTACTGTCTTGGTGAAGAATACATAACCAGAATAGTTGGGGCTATATTTGTCTCCACCAACTACCTCCGAAGCAACCCCAGCATAAAACACCCTACCGCTATAAGTAGTGGCAGTGGAGATTCTTCCGAGTTCCCCATCATTATCTAGGGTTAGGCCAGTTTCAGTAGTACGACTAGTACCTCTGTTGTAAATGTCAAGAATGAAATGACCCTTGGGAGCTTGGGCTAGGGCTTCTCTATTATTAGAAAAGTAGGGATAGCTCCAGCTATCTTCAAACTTCCCATAATGGTACATATCACTATTACTTGGGTACTTCCCTGATCGCAACTTTACAAAAGCTATTTGAGCAATCCACCCTTGATTCTGCAAGTTGTAGTTATGCTCATCAGAAAGGGTAGAAGGAGTTTCTTTGAGGGTCAAACCATCATCTACACCCCAAAAGTCTCTAACTTTAATACTAATGTCAGATTGACTTACAACATCTGTAGTGGGATTATACTCTAGGTAAATAGGATAATTCAACTCACTACCAACAACAACAAGGTTGTTATTGATAACGGTGGTCTCAATGCGAGCATTACTCAGACCAGCAAGGGTAATGTAGTTACCACCATTCTTGAGATTACTAGAGGGAGCAGCAGAGGTCATATCCATAAAATACAACCTATCCCTTACTCTTACAACTCCAAGGGATACCTCACTACTACCGCCAGCAAACTCCCAAGAATGGAAGCTTACAGTAGCTCCGGTAAGCGTAGTAGCTACAAGGGAATAGCCATCCTCATAGTCAATACCAAGCCTGCGAACAATACCACCATCCCTATTAAGGACAATATTATCTCCATCCAGAAAACTATTCTCTGGATAGGTTAAGGGGTTGGCTTCAGTAATAAGACCTTTTGTAAAGGTATTATACTGCTTTTCTCCACTAGCTCGTGGCATACTCTCTAGGCTTCTTAGTAATACGTTCCAAGTACATTTCTACAGCTTGTGCAGCAATACCTTCAGAAGTAAAGAGTCCAGAGAGGTCATTAGGGAGTTCACCACCTTGGTCAAACTGTACTTTCCAAGCATTGCCAATAGGAAATACAGTGATGTCTTTACCTCGGGGAGTTTCATAGTGTTTCATTTTTTAGTAGCTCTTCCATAATTGGGGTAGGTAATACCATTAGATACTTTCCAAGCTTCCTGAGACATTCTCCGCCTACCAGTGATGGAGTGTTGTTCAGCTTTCTGGTCAGGCATTTGTCTCAGCTTGTTACTAGCAACACTTTTTACTTCATTAAGATAATACGCAAAAGCTTGCGTAGGTAGATCAGGAATGAAGCTGTCTTCCAGAGTGAACGAAGGGAGTCTTTTACCATAACATTGTACCTTACTACTTTGAAGAGTATTCTCTAACGCACTATCATAGGCATCCATAATGATTGTGTCGTTATCAAAAGATGTGTAGTACATAGGAGCATTGTCATTAAGCACATAGATAGTTACTCCAGAAGGATCAGCAATAGCCTGCACATTGCTGTTAGTGCTTACACGAGTATTACAATGCTCAATAAAATCTTTAGGAGCCTTATACTTCACTTCTTGATACTTACTACTATCAGTAATGAGCTTCTTCTTATCATACTTAATCCACTCTACCTCATTAATATCAGTAGGAATGGTAAAGTAGGTAGGAAAATCAATATCTGTAGAAGCATCTAGTTGGAAGAGTTGGTAAAGGTGAGGCCAGTCTCTCCCACTAATGATGCTCTCGTAAATACTTCTTGCAATGTATGCAACTTGCATAGACTCAATAGTATCATCAATGGAGTTTACTTCATCTCCATCCATATCATTCAACACTTCCTGAACTACTTCAAGGAGAGTTAGGCGTCTCATTGTTGTCTGATAACCAGGGTAAGTCTGGCACTCACTGTACCAGTAGATGCTCCAGCAGCAGCGATCTTAATCGCTTCTCCAGCGGAGGCCGTATTATTCGCAGAAGGTGTACAACTCTCTACATCTCCAGCAGCACTTCCACTGTAAGCTACAGTGATTGCTCCAGAGGTTACAGGAGTTCCATCAATAGATAGAGTAAACGTCTTGTCTGCACCACCAATAGCGCCACTAATGACACTGTACATTTTTTCAATTGCACAGGCAAATGGGGCAACTATATAAAAATCCGCTACATCTGTAATATCCATTTCAACTACTAGGGCAGTGAGGGGATAATTCATATCCCAAGTACCACTACCAGCACCATCAGATACATATACCTGTCCTACAGATGCAGTGGAAGCACCCTTTGGTTCATGTACATCAGGATCGGTGATTACACTATGTTGTACCGTCATCGTCTATCCTAGAAAAAAGGGGAGAAGGATTACTCCAACTCCCCTTACAAAGCAACTACTGTTTAGGGAGTGGGGCTAATATAGTCCACAACCAAACGAGCCTTACCAACGGTAGGAGCACTACCGGTATAAAGGACACGAATCACAGAGTCAAACAGCGTGGCACCGAGACCAGCAGTACCAGTAGCCAGTTGGGCACCAGCACCCACCAGACGATCACCAACAGCATCAATCGTGGCAAGGGCAGAGCCAGCAGCAGCTACCAGACCATCAGCATCAATTTCAGTCGTACCATCAGAGGCTTTATAAGTACCGATGGTAAGAGCCGTCAGGGCATCGAAGGCAGTTTCAACAACAACATCAGCTTTGATGAAGACAGAGCCAGCCGGGATAACCACATCCAGGCCATTCTTCGCCCAAGCAGCGGCAGCCATACCGGTAGAAGGAGCAGTAAACTCAAGAGTCAGAGTCTTCTTCACGCCATCCTGGAGCACACCGCCGTACTGACTAGAAGTAGAACGGGGGCCGTAAGAAGTAACGACGGAACCAGCAGTTCCACCGTTAGCAGGCCAAGTACGAGTAGAGAAAGTCATATAAATCTCCTAATTAGTAAGCGGTAGAGGAGGTGATGATAGCGCCAAGAGTATCAACACGTTGGGCACCGAAGCCAAAGCGAGAGGTCACTTGGAACTTATTCGCTCTTACTTCGCTATCACGCCAACCCTCAGTCTTCGGCTGTCTCCGCCAAGCATGCATCACAGGTTTAGACTGGTCATCTGCCACCGACATGAACAGGTTCACAACGTCACCGATTTGAGCAGTTTCAGAAGTCAGACCATAGCTGGAGGCATTCAGAGCTTCAGTCGCAGTTTTCAGCGGCAGGAAGTTGCTGGTATAGACATCGAAGCCCATAATGTTACGAACGAAACGGTGACTAGAAGCAAAGCCAGAGGTCATCAGACCCTCAAACTGAGGATTATAAGACACAGAGGTAGTGTTCAAAATCAGACCATTAATCGTAGCTTCCACGATGGGGTCAACAATGGCGATACGGCCAGCTTGGGGCACGTTAGCTTTATCGAAAGACAGTTTCATGGCAATGAAGTCAGCCAGAGTAATCTTCCGGACGTTACCAGCGGTAGAACCAACCCAACGGTGAGGCCGACCATTAACGAGGTTAATGTTGGCATTCGTTTGAGCAGCAGTACCAGCAGAGAGGAACTTGGTTTCAAAATACTCACCAAGCGCACGGGTAGATTCCTGAGCCCGCATAGCCATCAGCGTATCAACTTGATCGCCATCCTCATACAGATCGTCAGAGACTTTCCAAGCATCACCAACATAATCGGTAATGGTGAGGTTGACAACGCCAGTGTCAATCGGATTGTAAATCAGAGGCACATCTTCATCTGCATCTTGCAGGGTGACAGTACCCACGGTCTTGATGTTCAGGGTGGTGCCAGAACCGAAGTCACTTACGTCCCGATAGAAACTCTCAGGCAGAAGGACATCATCCATATTCTCCAAGATAAACTTGGAGTACTTTTGCGCCTCAATAAAGGCACCAGTGTTAGTAGTCAGTTGAGACATTTATTACTCCTTAATTCCCAATTCTTGTTTAACCAATTCGCCAGCATTTCTCCAAGCACTTACAAGTTCCTTGGTAGAAGCACCAACGGGCTTTACTTTCACACTGAGAGCTTGTCCCTGGTTCTGCATGGTCGTAGTGTTAACGCTACTGGAAGTCTTGCCAGGAGTGAAGCTTTTAGCTTCCAGTCCTGCCAACCTGAATACAGCTTGGGGGCTTGTCGCAGCCAGCTTATTCAAAGCTTCCAGAGGAACACCCGTCTCTTGTGCAAGCAGTTTATACTGCTCCGGGCCTTTCTCTCCAAACTTACTATTGAAAGCATTCACTACAGTGTTGATGTTGTTCTGAGCTGCTTTCTGGGCTTCCTTGGCCGACAGGGCATTCTCGACAACTTTAGTGAGGGCTTCCATATCCAGGGGAGCAGCTTTATTCTCTGGCATCCCTTGGGTCTTAAATTCTTCCAGAAGTTCTTCGGCAGCTTTACGCTTTGCCAGCTCTTCCCTTGCTTGCTTCATCTCTTCCTCAAGTTTCTGAATGTGAGATTGAGCATGGGGGATACTCTTCAATGCATCCTCTACCGTTTGATACTTCTTTCCTTCTCCCACAAATTCTGCAAGTTCGGTCGGAATTGCATTTTGCTGGGTTTCTACTACATCAGGGGTCGCCTGATCAAAAATCGTTTCACTCAATTACTTCTCCTTGGTCAGGAAGAAAATCAACTACTTTAGAAAAAGCTTTCAACATACCTAGCTTGAAAGCCAGAAACTCTGCCCAGGATTTTGTAAAATTCTCCTGGTTGTACATTTCTCTAATTATTAGATTCTCTTGCTCTTTCAAATATTCTACAAGGATAAGAATAACTTCTTCTTTTTTCAATTCCTTGTAGATGTTACTCTTTAATGTTTTAATCATAACTTCTATATTACACTATATGAGACTTGACTTGCAAGTTTCGATAGGTTATAATATCTGTATTATGTCTAGTGAGGAGTTTTTCCATGTTTGTTCCCAGTATTAATTGGAAAGAAGAAATCTCTAATATTCTTTCTCTTGGTTCGCAAGATAAGACACTAAGAGAAATTGGTGAATACTATGGCGTATCGAGACAAAGGATTAAACAGGTTTGTCAAAGGTATGGTATTCTTCCTACGGCTATCGGTAAAGGTGCAAAAAGGGCAAAAAGAGAAGCAGCTTTTAAGCAGAAGTGGGGAGATAAGAATGATTCTTCTCTTTACGGTATTCAAAGGTCAAAATATAGAACAAAGAAAGCTAATGCCAAACGTCTTGGTATTCCCTTTACAGTTGCTTTTGGTGACCTTTCCTGGCCGGTCTATTGCCCTATTCTAGGACTAGAGATAGACTATTTTGCAGAGAATAGGTTAGAAAATAGTTGTACCTTTGATAGAAAAAATCCAAAAGAAGGTTACACGCCAGAAAATACTTTTATCATCTCCTGGCGAGCCAACCGTATTAAAAATGATGGAACTGCTAGAGAGCATCAACTCATTATGGAGTGGATGTCAACCCCCTAGCATAGTTTCCTCAACAGGGGTAGCTGCTTCCACATCCAAGTTCTGTTGACTTTGCTGTGCAAGTCGTTGAGTCTCAGCTTGTTCAAACACTGCAATGTTGTCAGCAATGAAGTCAAACTGTTCAAAGCCCATAACATCCTCGACCATTTGAGCTAGTTTCTTACTACTAATGTGAGGAGCAATAAGCTGTCCAACAGGGCTATTAAAGATGCCAGTGAGGTTCTGTACCAATTGGGCTCTCGTTGCATAGTGTCTAGCCCCAACAGGACGAAGCTTACCAGTAGCCGTAATATCTTCTTTCGTAATCGTGAGGAAGTCTGCTACACCCAAGTCATCATCCATAACTCGAATGACATCATTCCCATCCATATTACGCCTAGCCAGTTCTAGCATGTTATTCAGAAGAGGCTCTAGGAATTCAATCTCAAACTTATTCACCTTATGTTGGAAAATTCTACCAGCAGCATTCTGAAGTTGTTGTACTTCAAAGGCAGTCTTCTCCCCTGGCCCCCTAATGCCCATAGCTTCTTTAGGAGCACCTGCCATTTCTTCCATGAGCATTAGCAGGTATTGAAGCTCATTATTAACTTGGAAAGCTGCACTATTAGGAGCAAGAGGACGTACATCTCCATCCTCCGGAACATGAATATCTGCCCCCGGAGCCCAGGTAAAGGGATCAACATCTCCTACAATAACTTTAGGAGGATGAATGGTAAGATCAAGAGCATCTGCTTTCAGGTTCTCAAGGTGGTCTACTCTATACTGCAAACCCACGAGATTATCCAGAGGCCCCATACCATAGAGGTTATCTGACCTATCTCTCCAACCTACATGCTCTTTAGTATCCTTACCCAGCCAAGAGGGGTTCTGTACGTTACGGAGAATATAGCTGCGATCAATAATAGTGATGATACGATTCTCAAGAAGCTCATCTTTATCTTTGTCGTAAATGTCTCCTTCAAACTCAATGATCTCTACATAGTCAGATTGATAGTATTCAAAGAGAGTACCAAAACCATCAACAATGTAGCCCTCGCTCTTATTGACATCTTCCATCTTGAAGCCAGCAAGAATACTTCTAGCCTTTACAGCTTTCTTAAACACTTCATCACTAAACATCAAGTCAGGACGAGTGTTAATTTCCTTCTTCAGCTCACCCAAGGACTTGATATAGCGAGTGAACTTGGGTGCATCTTTGTAGTTGGCAGCCGTAGGATTAAATACGTGGTCATAGGGACTAATGCGTTGTACAGCGGGGCCAATATATCTCACCACTTCTTCTTGAGTAATGGGGTCTACGTATCGTTCATTTTTCCAAATAGCTTCCCCAAAGACATTGCCATAGTCAATATAGTCATACACACATTTACTAATCTCTTCTCTAAAGCCACCTTGACGGCACTTATTCTTCATGTAGGCTTCAATAGCCCTACGCTTCTTAGCCGTCACATCGTCTTTAGAATATCCCTCCCAACGAAGCCAATTATCATTAGGGAAGAGCGCATCCATATAGTTGGCATGGAGGTTATCCCTAATTTGAGTCAGCTTAGGAATAGTAGTTTTATTCTTCCACGGCAGAGAGCTATTACTTGTAGTAGAGGTATCTGTAGCAAACAAATAATTACGCAACTCCCTCCACTCAGCTTCCTTACTTTGTCTCTGAATGTACCACTGGGTATACAACTGCGAGAGTTGTCTAGCCAAATTATCAGGATTGATAATTTCTCTTACTTGAGCGACTTTGCCAGCCATATTAGTTCCTTATGCAAAAGCTACGCCGCCAAAGCGACTAGAGTAAATAACATTATGAGAGTTCATACTATTTTGTGTTCGTCTCGGGGAAGATGCAATAGCAATAGCATTAGCCAGAGCATCTTCTACGTCATCATGAGGAGGATGGGCAAGAGTAAGTTCTTCTTCGAGAATCTGACAATTACCGCCTTTATAAAACCACACTTGCATATTGTCAAACTTGGGTTGCAAGATAGACATAATGCGTTCTTCTTTATCACCCTGAGTCCTATTAGGTCTAAACTCATCAATGGACAAGCTGATACCTTGGGGTTTGATATAGCTCTCTTTCAACTCTTGCACAATAGCTTGTTGAGCTACAGTGATTTCACACCTGATCTTTCTAAAACCCCATTTATACTGAGCCTTCTTAATGTGCTCAAAGTATTCAGAAATCCTATTGGTCTTGAATCTATCAATATCCAATACATAGATATTCCATTCACTATCTACTCCAATAGTTACGAGAGCAGTGTAGTCAGCTTTCTTGCCAAGAGAGAAGGCAAAGTCAATAGCAGCAAAGACGTTAAGTTTCTTATCCCGGAAGAACCAATCTCCCTCATCATTTTTTAGATGAGCTTTGTCATAGTATTGGAACTTGGTAGCATCAATAGGTGCATTCTCAGCACTGTTGGGTTGATTATAGTATTGGGCATAGTACTGAGTTTTATCTACATACTTAGCTTTAATACGGGCTAGGATGTTCTCATCAAAACCAAAGTACTTTCCATCGGGTCTCATTTGCTTAGGCCAGAGAAACTCCCCATCAATCTCTACAACTCTCTGGAATACCTCATATACCTCATCTTCCCTTACAACATCTCCATTCCTGTCATACACAGTTTCTTTCATTGAGAGGAGAGTGTTATAGATGTCTCTGGGATGATATCGAGTACCCACCACCCACTCAAGAGCACCAGGGTTAGCCACGGAAGCAAGCTGGCTATATGCTGCATTAACTTTCTCACGACCTTCCTCTGTATAGGCATTACCAGGAACTACGATGTCATCATAGATGAGAACATCAGCATGGAAGCCTGTTACGTTCGTTGTAAGACCAGCGGCTTTCACCGTACTATCTCTAATGCCTTCTTTCTTACGAAGAGGATGATCTACAGCAAATTCACTCACTGCCCACTTCTCTCTTCTACCTTCATCAGGTTGAATCATCTCAGGCCAATACCGCTTATAGATGGGATTATCCAATACCTGCTTGATAGCATACAGTTGCTTCTCAGCCAAGTCAGCAGTAGCACTAACGTAGAGGATAGTAGTATCTGGATGTTTGGTAATCCACCAAGCTGCTCTATAAGCAATAAGCTGACTCTTCTGGTGTCCCCGAGGCAAGAGAGCAAGTTGTGAAGCTAATGCATCTTCCCTACACCACCATCTACAAAGCTCCTCATGAATGCTACCAAGCACTCTTTTAGGAGCAATGAGTTTAATGAAGGTGATTAAATCCGCTTCTGCTGCTTCACGGATTTGAGTTGTTACATCTTTCACAGGGTCGTCTTCATGAAGGTAGCAGAAATACTACCACCATCAAAGTTGTCACCACCACTTGCCATCAACTTAATACTACTGAGAGCATTAGCTCCCAAATCAATAGAGCCAGCTACAGAGAAACAATTGGCAGCATTGGAAAGCGCTACATTACCAGATACGCACCAAATGTTGTCATCTAAATTAGTAAAGGTAATTACCCCTTGATACACTTCCGCAGCAGCGCCATAAGAGTGACGGAGCTTGAAAGCAGAGGAGAAAGCAGATGCCCCACTACTATTACTTACAGAACCCAAATATCCACTAGTGGTAATACCAGCAGAAGTTCCTAGTTGGATTTGAGGAACATCTGTACCAGCAAGAGAAATACTTCTAATAGCTAGTTGGATAATCTTGGTATTGGCAGGTACACCAAGGATAGCATAAGAAACACCAATAAGGCCAGAAGCTTCAGCCCTACTCATACTAATACTTGGAGCCTCAGAAGACCAAACACTACCATCACTTGTTAGGATATTCCCACTATCTCCTGGCAAGACTCCAGTTACAGTTGTGGTTCCCAAGGAGATGAGAACAGCATTAGCAGGGAGTACATCCAAACCAGTACCACCCTGATCTACAGCAAGAGGAGTAGTGAGGCCAGTGATAGAGGTAATATCACTATTGGCTCCAGAAGCAGCAGCTCCGATATTTCCTCTTGCAGTGGCAGCAGTGCCAGAGAGCTCAGAAAGATTATTGGCAACCAGCATATCGCCAGTACCAGCTCCCGTAGCTCCAGCAGATGCAACAAGTTCCCAGTTGCCATTACCCAAATCTGTAGCAAAGACCCCAGAAGTATGAGCTACCGTACAGATGTAAGTGTTCCCAGACTGCTCTACAAGTTGGTTAACTGTATAGGCAGTGGTAGTAGTCCAAGCACCTTCCCAGGTAAAGCCATCTCCCGTAGTAGCAAGACTGTTGAGGATACGATGACCATTCATATCAAGGTCGGCATTCATCTGATTAGGAGTAGTACCATCTCTACTCAGAGTATTTTCAAACCCATCCTCGATAGCAGAGAAGTTGGCATTAAGAACAGCAATAGAGGCAAAGCCAGAGGCAATGTCATTCAACGTAACTTTACTCATTTAGCTTTTCTCCTGGCTTCTTTCCTCAGATTGGTCTTGGCAGAGACCTTACGAATATTACTCTTACTATTACTACCCCCCTCAGAGAGGGGTTTAATATGGTCTGCATGACGAGGATCACCAACCTTTAGGCCAGCTTCCCTACGAGCTTTATTCCTCATAGCTCGTTCTTTCCCTCGTTTATCCCCCTTGGCTTTCTCCCAAGAGCGTTCCTTCTTATAGTCACGTTTTCCGTTCTTCATGAAAGGCATTATGCTACCTCTACATCACCACCAAGGGACTCATAACGAATGATGAGTTGCCAAGTACCAGTAGTAGAACCAACACCTACGGTAGTTGTAATGATGCCAGCCGGGACAATAATACCTACCGTACCAGCAATACCAACACCATTGGCATAGAGAGCAGGAGCAGTTGCAAGAGTACCAGGGACAGTTGCTACAATAGAACCAGCAGCAGCATTAGCTAGAGATGCACTAGCACCAGTAATAGTAGCAGCACTGCCGTCAGTACCATCAGCAGAAAACTGAAGGGTAGATGCAGTGGCATTATTAGCTGTCTTGCATACAGCAATAATTTGTTTAATGAGAATTGGACCATTGGTGATAGTGAAAACTGTCGTACCATTAACCAACGTAGCTGCCTTCCTAACAACAGTTTTAAGGGCAGGTTGAGAGAGGATGTCATTAATAGAGTTCATTCTTTTCCATTCACAAGTTTGAGGGCAATACGTTCAAGGTCTTCTTCATACTCAGAGGAAATAGCAGCTTGGAACTTCCTCTCCCTAT
>JACCDG010625296.1_pt1 | contig 11631 bp, 24 predicted proteins | sample 7442471 | NCBI WGS metagenome assembly JACCDG01 (sample SAMN15323444, study PRJNA562643) | freshwater metagenome | isolation source: river surface water | place: USA:Blue River Watershed | collected 2017-08-17
CTCAGCATCTCGAACGCCTGAAATACTGCCAAAGTCGTCGCAGTTCCAATAGGCAGCCCTTGACCGTTCATCCTTCATCAGTTCAGCGCGCTTGGCAGCGATTTGCTGCTCGGTCTTGCCGTTCATGCGGAGAGTTGCGTGAACAGCGGTCTGTACGGAAGCCCTCTGTTTGGGAGTCTCGAACTTCTGCAAGAAACGGGAAAGGGGAATCTCGGCGATGGTATCCCCTTGGCGGATACGGACATAGATGCCGTCCACCACCTTGTTCTGCTCAATGACTGTCGTGAGCGGGTCGCTTTGGGGTTGCGCCTTGAAAACAACGGTCTTGCCGACTTTCTTTGCCTTGATGCGGTCTGCCATGTTGTTTCCTTTGCGCGAGGAAGTCTAGCCCTCTCAATGCTCGGATGGAAGGAGGAGAACCCGACCCCAACCACGTTCCTCAAGTTCCTCCTGCGTCTTGGGAGTCGGTCCCTCGCCCTCGACCCAAAGGTTGACAGTTTCGCCACCCATCTGATCGTAGGGGAAATCGGCGTACTCGATGGTCTGAGTGACAACGGGCTTCATGTTGCTGTCGGGGCGGCACTCAAGAAGAGCGCGCTTGGGCATGTTGGGAGTAGGAGCGGGCGTAAGAGTCCAAGATTGGAAGCCCCCGCACTTGCGGTCAAGTTCCTTGCTTTGGTGGCTGGCGATGGCATCGACAAGCCAGAAGCAGTTGGTCGCTTCTCGGAGGAAATTGATGCCGTCCGTAAAGACGAGGGAGCCAAACGAGTGGCGAACGTATCCCTCAGTACCAGTAAACTGACGCAGTTGTTCGATGAGCATGACGTATGCCTTTGTTCTGAAAGTCTAACCGCCGTTCGGAAGTCGATTGGTCTGCTGTTCCGTTCAGAAAGTCTAGCCCTTGACTTTAGGCTTTGATTTTCAGAGGACCAGCAACGACTCTTGATGTGGAGCAAACGATACCCCGCTGCTCGTCGATCTTTGTCCCAACAATGTTGTCGAGTTGAACAAGGTCGATTCTAACTCGAATCTCCTTGCCTCTCATAACAACCATATAAACCTCGCCCGTCTTGATGCGTTCTGCTTTCATTGCCACTCCATCGGCTATTTTAGAGCGGAACCTAAAGATTTTGCGCAGAAAAAAGGCCCACCCGCAAACGAGCGAATGGGCCAGAGGAGAGGCTCGCGAGGAATCAGAATTTGAAGGAGAAGGGCTTGACCCGTCTCTTCCACTTCTTGTGGGCAGCATTGAACTTGGCAGCCGTCTCGAAGTTCTCAGCAACCGGCTCCTTAGCGTCGTACTTGCCAATGAAATCGTCAACCGACTTCGGGAACTTGACGTTGAGAGCCAGCGAAATATACTGGCTGCCTGAGCCGGTGACTTCGAGATCATCAATAAACTCAAAGCCCAGGCTCTCGAAATGCTCCCGAACAGCAACGGCAATCGCGCACTCAGTGCTGTCGTCGGGCGTTGAGTTGTCAATGTGCTTCTGCGTCACAGAGACAGTACGGGGGAAGGACGGTTTCTTGCTCTTCTTCTTCGTTTTCGTTGCCATTTCTTCTGACTCCTTTGGTGGTTGAGGAACGAGGGAAACAATACGCAGCGAGTTCTTCACCTGCTAAAAGGGTGGTGCCGACAAGAGGACTCGAACTATTTTATCTTCCGAAGTCTAGCCTCGAAAATCTTGTCTCCAAAAGAAGGGGTCGGACGGTTCGTGTGGTAATACATGAACTGTCCGATAGTCATTGGAGAAAAACATGAAAACAATAGAACTTGCTTGTACGTTTTGTGGGAAACTTTTTGAGAGAGAAGAAAGAAGACATCGAGCCGCTGTCAAAAAAGGACACAAGCCCTGTTGTTCTGGAGCCTGTCAATCTCAAGTTGCAAATAAAGAAAACAAAAACAGGAATTGGAGCAAACTGAATCCTTACAACAAAATAGATGAGTTGACTCCATTTAGATATTTTCTCAACAACATGAGAGCGTCTAGTTCTACTCGGGAAAAATCTAAACGAAAAACAATAGAACTAACTCCAAAAGAGTTAAAAGAAATATGGGACAAACAAAACGGAGTTTGTCCCTTTACTGGCTGGTCTCTTCTTTTGCCGCCTCGCGCTCACGGGTGGCAAAAAGCCCCGGTTTTACGCAATAGAGCAAGCGTTGATAGAATCGACAACGCCAAAGGCTATTCCAAAGACAACATTCGTTTTGTTGCTTTAATAGTCAACTTTGCTCGGAATCAATTCAGTGACGAGGATGTTCGAGAACTTTGTAAGTCAGTGGTTTCTTACCAAGAAACCCAAATCTCCGCCCAAGACTCCATGCCAGCACCATCATGGGCGTGACGAACCTCAACTTGAAGTCCAGCCCTTTCGCACTCTTCGATGACGATGAGGCCGTGACCGCCAGTAATGCTGGCGTCCCATCGCTTGCCTTTGCCTTTGTCAACAAACTCAGCCTTTTGGTTGCTGTAATTCCTCTCCTCCATCACTTTGATTGCCTTCCCTCCCTTTGCTGCCGCTGCTTCGCACTTGGCAGGGATGTCGGCAAGAACGGCATCAGCCTTGGCCCTCATCTCAGCAATCTCAGCAAGACGCTTGGCCTCCGCTGCCCTCGCCTCAGCAGCAAGACGTTCCTTGCCCTTCTGGATGGCTTCCTGAGTCTTGGCCTTGAGGTTTGATACATCAATGTTCATGCTTCTTATCTTGCGCCAAAAAGTCTAGCCCAAAGAAAAACCGCCCCATGAAGAGGCGGTTTGGGAGTTGATTGGATTGATGCTCAGCGAAGGTTGAACAGTCCCTCAACCATTTCTCGCATGTCGGAGGGCATGACCGCCATTTCGATAGCGAGAGCCTCCTTGATGCGGTCAACAAAGGTTCCGCCGTAGTTGCCAGCGTCATCGTACTGCTGCGCCAGTTGCAGAACAGCCTTTGCGTAGGGCGTTTCGAGGGCGGAAGAATCAGCAGCCTTCTGCTCAGCCCTTGCAGCCGCCTCAAGTTCAGCCTCAATCGCCTCGGCTTCGTCGATCAGCGTCGGTGCGCTTGCGATGAGGCGAATGTTGCGAGGGTCGATGCCAGTCGCCAGCAGACCGTCAACAATCTCTTGGGTCCGCTGAACGACCGCCGCAGACTGCTCGGCCCCAAGCGTCTTGGCGATATGGGCGGGCAGAGGAGGAACGGTCAGTTTCCGAACCTCAACCATCGGATGCGGCGTGTTGGGGATGCCGCTCTGAACCCCATCGGGCGGACGCTTGGCCTCAATCTCAGTGGAGGGCTTGTCGAGAACCGCAGGCTTGGCCGGCGCGGAGCCGATGCGGTGGGTGTCAAGGGGAAGAGGCGAGGGGTCTCGGAGGGACTTCGGAAGGGGCTTCTTCTTCGGCTTGGAAACGACCTTCTTAAAGGCCTTCTTGATGGACTTCTTCGAGAACTTCTTGGCGGGCTTCTTGGATGCTTTCTTCGTTGGCATGACTCGGTTCCTTTCTGTCTACTACTTGATGATGGAAAGTCTAGCCTTGATTGTTTGGCATCGACTTACTGACTGCTGGAAATGACTAGAAAGTCTAGCCTTGGTCTAGCCGTTATCCAACCCATTCGCCCTTCAAATCCCTAACCGTCCATTGGGAACTTTCGGCGGTTTCGGAATACTTCGTGTTGTAGAGGTAATCGCCTTCGCCCTCCAAAGCCTTCTCAACGGCTTCGTCCTTGTTCTTTGCGACAATAAGAACGCTTTGGTTATGACGCTCCTCAACCTCAACGTCGAAGACTTGCTCGCCCTCTTCGCATGTGAGGCCGTTATACGGCATAACAACGACGCTGCCTTGAATGGGACTGCCCATATCAAGATTCATCAGTCGCTCTTGGCGCAGACGGTCCTCGTCATTTGCAATGGCTCTTGCTTCTGCCTCGCTTGAGGCTTCGACAAGATAGGTTTCGGTAACTGTTCGTTGACGACCGATGTGGAAGAATGGCATGGTTGTTATGAAGTTGCAGAAAGTCTAGCCTCCAAAGAAAAAGCCGCCCCCGAAGGAGCGGCCTTTGTTCTTCATCGAGTTGCTGGCTTAGGCGTAGGCGTTCGGACGAACTCGGTCGAGGACAGCCCGACGATGAGAGGGAGAGGACGGAGGACGACCGTTGTTCGCAGCATGCGCCGTCTTCTTGACAGCGGTGGGCCAAGCAACCTTGACGCCGTAAGCGGTGGCGAGGTTTTCGAGTTCGGCATGGAGGATGAAGTTGAAGAGACTCTTGGCCTCAACCTCCCCAATGCCAGCCTCGATGAGCGTCTTGAAGGCGACAGCAGCCTTGTCGTGGGCGTTCTGAAGACCCTGAACGAAGCGTTCGCGCTGAGCATTACCCCAAGTCGGAGCGTTGATCATGTCGGACAGACGAACCTCCTTGTCGCTGAGGTCGCAGACGTTCGCCTGCTGATGGGTGTAGTTCGCCATGATCTTCTGCATCTCGGGCGAGGCGACGAGGTAGGCGGCGCAGCCGCCATGAGCGGTCTTGTAGAGAAGAGTGCCATTGGAGTCAATGGCGGGAGCCATACCTCCAACGATGAAGGCGGAGGCGACAGCGAGGATTGCGGCGGAGGGAGTACGAGCGTTGCAGTGCATGTTGTTTCCTTTTTGCTTTAGAAGAGAACATTTCTCTTCATGTCTTCTGATTCTTCTCAGAAAGTCTAACCCTGAACTTTCTGATTGGTTTCGAGGGCGATGCGGAACTCCTTGTTCATATACGAGTCGCGCACCCAAAACTCGGTATCGAGCCTCTCGAAAGAGGGGTCGCAAACAAAAACCTCTTGACCATCATCCCAAAGGATGACATCAAGGTAGGGTCCGCTGTCTTCGTTTCCATTGACGAGCTTGAACTCAACTTCGTATGTCTCGTCCTCGTCGCCGGGGAAGAGTACGATGTCAAATCGTTCAATGACTTCATCTCTCTTGGTTCCTTCAACAGCCTTCTTAAGGCGAAGGATCTCGTTCCAACGAGAAACAAGGTCAGCGTCAACAACCTTTACGATTCTGCTCACTTCTGTCCCTTAACATATTCGTCGGGGCCGTCATCCTGATAGACCCTGACTCTCTTTGCGCACTTGAACCTCGCTGCCTTGCGAGCAATCTTGCGGGCGTTCTTCTCGGTCTTGCCGTGATAGGAAACATCCCATCCGTAAGACCCTCCAAGAGAGCCTGACCCCGACCCTGAGCAGGGGCCGCAGGAGGCTGCAATCTTGTCTCGGCCAATGAAGTAATCAGTGCGGGCGTCCCCGTCGATCCAAACGTTCCAATAACGACGGGTTGACTGATTCTTTGCCATGCTTACTGAGTCAGTGCTGAAAGTCTAGCCTTGGTCAGAAGTATGTGCCTTCGCCTTCTGGGTCGTCCTTGCTTGGCTTGACTTCGTGCTTCATCTTGCCGTCAAAGGTGAACTTGTTGTGGTCTTCGTTATCGCAAAGAGGGATCTGCAAGACAGCGTGGCCAGTGCCGTCCGTCCAAAGATCATCTGCAATAAGACCGTAAACGTGCAGATTGTTTGCGATGTATGCAGAATGAGGAGAGAAACGGTCAAAGTCCTCTGGAACAGAAACCCTTACCGACATTCCCTTTGGGAACTTCGACAAGAGATTCATTAGTTCCCCAACAGTATTAATCGGTCCACCGAAGGGGATGGGTGTTCCTCGTCCGTCAGTCTTTGCTTTCTTTGCCATACTTGCTAGTTAGGCGCAGAAAGTCTAGCCCTCATTCTTCAGGAAAGGGGTTGAAGCCAAGACGGGAACGGAGGTTCTCTTGACTCTTCTCATCTCTGTCCAAATACCCAATGGCGTTGATGCGCTCCATCGGTGTCATGGTTTCGGCTTCCGAGATTCCGTAACTGATGTCTCGGATGTTCTCCCCATTACCCCAAGCAATGACATCGGCGGCAACTTCGAGGAGTTTCTTCTGCTGCTCCTCAGAAAGCCAGGGCATGTAGTCGCCGTCGTTGATTGACCCAGGGCTGATGAGGTAGATTGCGCCCCTCATCTGCTCGATGGTGGTCGTTTCGTCGTACATTCCAGCATCATTGCTTTGCAGGACTTCTCCATACTGGTCAAAATCACCAACAATGGTAGAAGCATTGTTGAAGAGCCGCATGAAGTTCGGCCAAGAAGCGGGGTCCGCAATGATATTGATGAAGTCGTTGGCGTTGTAGCCCTCCGTCGCTTCCGGCTCTTCCTTCGCATCGCAATGAAAGTCAATGACAGCGGTGAGGTAGTCATCGCCAGTCGTAGCGACTTCAATTTCTCCATCAAGGGGGTAAGTCTGCCCCAAAAACTTGATGAGTTCGGCGATGGTCTTGATGGGTTGCTTTTCGATGTGAGCCATGTGCTTTTCTTTCGCGGAAAAAGTCTAGCCTTGCTCTCTGCAATCAGAACCGCAACGCTTGACGATCCAAGTATTAAGAACGGCAAGGTCTTCAACAGAAAACCACATCGTCCTCAGCGTTCCAAGTTCATGCTCGTTGTCGCCATGAGTAGAAATGTCAACAGAAAGACAAACCCCATTACGACCAACGATTACGACCTTATTGCGCTCGACAAAGGAGGGCATGTCGAAGTCGAACTCCTCCTTGAAGTCCTCGCCCTGCTCGAACGCTCGGAAGGAGTCAAAGCAGTTGCACATCGCATCGCCCGCAAGAAAGACCTTTTCATGGGTCATGCGGTCTTCTTGGTGGTTCTTGATGAGGCGAGAAAGAGTCTCAATGAAATCAAGGTCCATCTTCAACGCCAGCGTGTAGTTCTTGTCCTTCTCGTAGATGGAGTAAAAGAAGAACGGGACAGGGCTGTTCAGAACTCCAAGTTCATTGCAGTCACAGATGTCGTTATCAGCGTCTTCTCCGCCCTGCCCAAATGCCTCGCAGAAGGACTCTTCTTCGTCAGCAGGAATGAAAACAGTGTTGAGAAGACCGTTACAACGAGGACAATCCCTGTTCTCGCAGTGAATCGGGTAGGCGAGTTCCAGCATTGAGAGGATTCTGCTTGGCATGGAAAAACTCCACTTGGTTGCTTCCCAAGTGTAGTCAGAAAGTCTAGCCCTTGCTGCTCAATCCTCGTCCTTGAAATGCTCGCTGAGGTACTCAGCCCCCTTTTGATGAAGGTAATCAACAAGCCCGTCTGCCATCTTTTCGAGCTTGATGCGAGCTTCGTCAAGGCTGATGTTCTTCATCGCCACCAAATCTTCCGCCTCGAAATGGACGGGAACAACAGAAGTCGCTCTGACCTTGGAATCAGGCGGACTCTCAGCATACAGCCATGCCTGATCAAGATAGATGGCTGCGTTGCCAATCAGATTGTTGCCAGGGATCTTGCCGAACGTCCACTCCAAGCAAGGCTCTGCGCTGTATTGAACCGGGACCGCAGGCTGAGGGATCGCAACTCGACGGTATGCGTTGCAGTGAAGTTCATCCCCTTCAAGCCAAAACTGAAACTTGTAAGGAGCCTTGTGAAGAGTCTGGATTTTGGTCTTCTTTGCCATGCTTCTTATTTCGCGCCAGAAAGTCTAGCCTACTTCCCCATGAGGAACGAATAAGCGGCATGACCCTTCTTGAACTTGTCAGCGGCATCAGCGTCCTTGCAGACATCAGGATGCCACTTCATCGAGTAGGCCCGGAACGCCTTCTTAACAGCGTCCTTGTCAGCGCCCTGCTGCAAACCCAGCACAGTGTAGGGATTGTCCTTGTCCAGGACTGCGACGGCTTCATCAGCCCCCATCATCCGCTCTTCGTAAGCCGAACGCCATTGCTCGGGGCTACCTCTCTGCGCAGTGTGACCGTAGGGAGCGTAGTCCTTCGAGAAGACGTTAGGCCTTGGTTTGGTTGCCTTGCGAGGCATAGTTAGTCCTTCTGTCCAGGTTCGGTTTCTTCAATCTCATCAAGGGCAGAGCCGATAGCAGCCTCCAAGATGGAGAAAGCAGAACGCTGAGTACCATCATCCCTGCTCACTTGCATGTCAGGGTCAATCCCGTTGGCCTTGAGGATTTCGATGATGGGATGGGATGTGTTGGGTCCAGCAATGTTCGCCATGCTTCTCTCCTTTGCTCTGAAAGTCTAGCCTTGGTCTACGACCAACGGGAGTAGCCGTAAAACGGATACCTAACAGAGTTAGCCCTCGGTTTGAGGGGACTCAGCTTCTGCCTTTTTGATTGCTTCCCATGTGATTATGCTCGCTTCCTCATCCGCATCTTTGACATCCCACTTTTCGTAGCGCCAAAGACGAATAAAGATGCAGCCCCAATACTCCGCCCAACGCTTCGGTCGATGGCCAGGCAAGGCACACATGAAGCCAAAAGGCCAAAACAAGGTCCATGCGTCATAGATGCTACGTTCGTAGCCAGGCTCGCTCCGACGTACCTCCGCCTTATGGTGAGCGAGGTACGTCGAACAGAACTCGGGGTTCTCGAAGTCTTCGAGTTGAAAGGAACAAAAAGGGTCTTCTGATGCCTCAACCAAAGCTTTGTCGTTGAACATGAGGAACCCTATGCGTTAGACGGCAACTCGTCCATCGAACCAAACATTCAACTGACGACGAACCTCATCAACGCCCATCCGCTTGATGAGGAACATGATTTGAGCCTCAGCCCCCGCGTTGTTGGTGTCGCTTCCTTCGTTGCTCACAAGATCATGAACAGTGTCGTCAAGAAACTCTTGAAGACCGTCATTCTCGTTGACATCGCCAGCCTTGGCAATGATTTCCCTTGCAAGAGCCTCAGCAGCCTCATGCTGATTAACAAGGGCCTTCAACGGAGCGCCTGCCTTATTAAGAGCGGCCTCTTTGCTGCTTGATCCACTGTCAGTCGGGAAAAAGATATCAGGACCAAAAAGGTCCTCGATAGCAACAATGAGAGCCTTAACCTGTTCGATTGAAGGTTGTGTCATGCTCTCTGGATTAGCACCAGAAAGTCTAGCCCTGGAGATGTTCTTGCAAAAAGGAGGATTTTACAAAGAAAATGTCGAAATGTAGATATGAACACAAGAATTTGTAAAGTATGCGAAATCGAAAAACCTCTTTCTTCTTTCTCAAAAAGAAGAGCCAGCAAAACTGACAAAAGACTCTATCACAGGCATCAGTGTAATACCTGCATGAGCAGGCAAAACAAAGCAAGACCCAAGGGAAGAGAAACCGTTAGGCGCATTGCTAAAAGTTGCAAACAAAAATATAGACAAAGAGTTCCTGAAATGAAATTGCAACTTCTTAGAGATATTGAACAAACGCAATGCAAACATTGCGGAATAAGTAATCCAATTGTTCTATGCTTTCATCACAGAAACAAGGAAGATAAATCTTTTGGGATTGCTTGGGCTTTCACTCATTCATACGCATATGAAACAATCTTGCGAGAAGCAAAGAAATGCGACGTTCTATGCGCTAATTGTCATTTGATTTTGCACGCTACTGAAGAAGTCCGTGCTTCTTCGCAAAATCCAAACCCTCTTGACGAGGCATGTCGGCTCGACCCTTAAGGCCGCACGCCTGAAGATGCTTGCAATAGCCTCTTGAAATTCCGGCAGGGCAAGAACAACGCCAATACAAAGCGCCAGGAGCATCATCGAAAGAAATCTTGTAAATTCTCCCGCTGCTCGAACTGGCGATCCCGAATCCAAACCTCGCTCGGGGAGCGTCTTGGTAAATCTGGATTGCGTTCGGAGGCGGCGAAGGCCTTGTGACCTTTACGAGGGCCGAAGTACGCTGAATATGATTGGGCTTTGCCATAATTCAGAGTCCTATTCAGAAAGTCTAGCCCTTGTAATACGTCGTTTCAGCCAAAGGCTGTCCTTGGCTGATAAGGGTTTCGTTAGCGATTTTGCGAGCGGAGGTATACATAATACCCCGAGTCACGGCGTCGTTCGGACCTGTCCTGGCTTCATGCCGGTTGTCAGGAATGTTGCCTCCAAGAGAGCTAATGGTCCGCAGTGCCTTGTACGCCTTTTCGAGCTTTTCTTCAGTCGTCATGCCGCCCTCGCCTTCAGGATCTCACCAATGATATAACGAATATCATTAGTGATATGATGTTGTGTCCTCAGTATGGCCTCAAGATGCTCGGTCGAGCAATCCATCAAACGAACCCATTTCAGTGGTTCTTGGCCGCTCTTGCCGTATGTGCCCCAGACAGCCCTGCGAATCGCCTCATCCTTGGGAAGAACAAGGGTAATAAGGTTATTGTTATGAAGGATTTCTACGCTATAAAGCCCAGATCCAGCAAGGCTCAAAAGGCTACTGGCAATGCCAAGCAGAGTTTGGCGTTCGTTGTTGTTCATTCTTACCCCTGGAAGTTAAAAGACTTCTTAATGGGAGTGGCCTTGCCAACAGAACCGTCTGTCTCTCGCAGCCAACGCTCAGCCAATCGAGCGGAGGGAGCAAAGACAATGTGATGAGTGTCCGTCCCACTGTCGATGTCGTAGCACTTCAGGTGCGGAGCCAGTCGGGAGAACTTGATGATAGCCGCAAGAGGCGGTTGACTTTTGTAGTCCCAGAAGAACTCAGCGAAGTCATCCATGTTGAGTTTTGTCTTGCGTGCCATACGTCTTGGTTTGCGCGAAAAAGTCTAGCCTTGTCTAAAGACAACGACTTTAGCCTTAGTCTGCGACCAACGGGAATAGCCCTTAGCCGACCGGCGCAAGACCCCTCAGCGCAGTGTGAACTTCGTTCCAACTCTCGAAGTCGATGGTTCCTCGCTCGAAGCGGTCCTGCACGCCGCCCTCGATGTCGTACCAAACATAAAGGTCGCCTTCAAGTTTGACAGAGGTTCCGTCGTTGAGGTCGATGGTGTTGGCGTCCTCGTCAGAAAGACGGCAAGGCCACCCGCACTGAGGAATACGTTGATATCCGTTGTTCATGTCCCGTTCCTTTGATTGAAAAGTCTAGCCTTTAGCCGCCAATCATTTCTGTTATCTGCTCTTCGTATGTGATTGACGAAGTGGCATCAGACTCATCGCTGCCCTCCTCCCAAAAGTCCATAATGATGCCCTCATGCGTGAGAACAACAATAAGACTTCCGCCATCAGGGAGGTTGTATTCAATCCTCATGTCGTTACCAACACGAATCGGAACGTCATCGACCTTGAAGGTAATGGGAGAATGAGAACGAAGGTCATTGCTCTCCTCAGTCAGGTCCGCAGCGGAATCGGGGTCGCCGGCGGTGTACCGACGAGACTGCGCCAGAGCGATTTCGAGTTGTTCCTTGGCGATGTCGTCGAGGTTGTTGGCCTTGATGCAAGCGACTGCATACTCAAGAGCGTTGTGGATGCCTTGAATATCAGTGGACAGGACTTGAACAGTCGATCCAACGGTGACAATTTCGTACTTGATGCAATCAACGCCTGGAAATCCCTTACCGTCAGTGACGATATCTTTGTAAATGTTGACGCTCCACCAGCCAACGATTTCGGTCATGTCCATAGCAAACTGAGCGTCAGTAATTTTGCTTGAACGCTCAATAATGTTTGGACCAATCGAAAGGTCACAGTGAGCGGCCTTGAGGATTGTACCAAATCGACCGCTATGTGTAAAGGGCTTCATTCGGTCAATTTGAAAAGGATTTGTCATATTGATTCTCTTTGCTGAACGAAAGTCTAGCCGCAAAGCGGATACCTAACAAGGTTAGC
>JACCDG010638403.1_pt1 | contig 11631 bp, 20 predicted proteins | sample 7442471 | NCBI WGS metagenome assembly JACCDG01 (sample SAMN15323444, study PRJNA562643) | freshwater metagenome | isolation source: river surface water | place: USA:Blue River Watershed | collected 2017-08-17
CAGTTGGCCGCCTGGACTACAGAGAGGTATCGTAAAGTGTACAATCGCAATCTTAAAATCTACAAAAGTGTTGACAACAGAATTGATATTCAAGTTAGAAACTCCGATCAAAAAACCATGAACATTATAGGTTCTACTTTGGTATTTAATCTCGTTGTAAGGGACACTCAAGATTTAGTTTTTAAGAAAGACTTTACAGCACAAGATCTTAGCACTGGAAAAGTAACTATTACATTGACAGAAAAAGAACTTTTTGATATCGATCCTGGATTTTATCAATATAGTGTAGTCAAAGAAGTTCGAGAAACTGTATCTGACACTGAATATAAAGTTACATCGAGAATCCCTTTATATGTTGATAGTCAATACGGAGCTCTCGCGAATATCGAAGTTCTCGGTGACGTAGAAGGAACAGTTTCTCCTAGCCAAGTAATTAAAGAATTTAGTTTAGTAGATCCAACAACATCCGGAGAAGCATCTCCTCCGCCTTACTTTTTAAGCACAATAGTAGATGCTAATTTAAACAGAGCTACAGCAGACTCTTTACATACTTTCCAATTTTATTTTAATGGCTATTCGGGAAGAGTAGTATTGCAAGGTAATCTAGATACACAAGGTGGAACTCCTAGAGAAACTAAATGGAGTGATCTACTGACATTTACACCAGATGCAGATATAGTCTATAAAAATATCGTAGGCAAATATAATTGGTTTAGAATCAAACATGAACCACAGAGATCTACATCCACAGCTAAGTTTATAATAACACAAACAATATTAGGTGACTACGAAGTTGGTATAAATGAACCAGGAAAAGGTTATACCAATGGTCAAACCATTACATTCTTAGGAAGCCAATTAGGTGGTGCTACTGGTCCTAACAATCTTGTAATTACAGTCACCGATGTAGACACTGCTGGAAGAATCAGAAACATCAGTTGGACTGGTTTAAGTTACAACGGTGTTAAAACATTTGTTTTGAGCGATAGCCCAATATCAGTTTCAACCATTGACAAAGTATTGTACAGATAGTACAATATTTGTATGACTCTGGTTGTAGATAAGTTTCGTACATTGATCCCGCCCCGTGCTAAGGCCAGTCCGTCTGGGTGGACATCATTCAATGCACCATGTTGCCAGCATCGCGGGCATAGTCCGGATACTCGTAAACGTGGAGGCATTCGGTTTGACGGCAATGGCATAGTCTACAACTGCTTCAACTGTAAATTTTCCACTGGATGGCAACCTGGATCACCATTTGGCGAAAAGATGAAAAGTCTTGCTCGTTGGATGGGTGCTAACGAAGGTGACATTAAAACTATGGTCTTTGAAGCATTAAAGACCGAATCTGATGATTACGAATCTCCTGAATATCAACCTAAGATAGAATTTGAAGACAAGCCTCTTCCAGAACACGCTATGTCTTTGACAGATTGGAGTGGTATTCTTGAAGGTGAAATCGAAGAACAGCTAGGTCCTCAATTTATCGAAGTTTTAAGATATCTCATGGATCGAGGATATGACAATCCTTTCGACTACGATTTTTATTGGTCGCCTATACCTGGATATATCGATCGTGTTATTATTCCTTTCCGCTGGCAAGGTCGCATAGTTGGTAATACTGCAAGAAAAATCACAGAAGGTAAACCCAAATATCTATCAGATCAACACCCTCACTTTGTATTCAACTTTGATAAACAGACTGATGATCAAAAATACATACTTGTATGTGAAGGACCATTTGATGCGCTTTCTGTAGGAGGTGTCGCATTGTTGACCAACGATATTGCTGATCAACAGGCTAGAATCATCAATAGTTTAGGAGCAGAGGTAATTGTGATCCCTGATCAAGATCGTGCAGGTCTTGAACTTCTAAAAAAAGCAATTCACTATAATTGGTCAGTGGCATTTCCTACATGGGATGAAGATGTAAAAGACGTAGCTGAAGCTGTACAACGATATGGAAAATTGTTTGTTACTGTTGATGCTATCAAAACATCACAAAAAGGTGAGATTAAAATTACTATGTTTAAAAAACAACTAGAACAAAGATTAGAGAGGTTAGACAATGAAAAGAATAATTGAAATACTTCTTTATCCTTTTACATATTTGAAACAAAGAAGACAACTTAAAAAGAGATTGGATGAGCTAAGAAAAAGAGATCCATTTATATACAAATGATAACTTGGGGAATATCCGCAGCCAGTCATAATGCTGCTCTTTCAGTATTTGAAGACGGTGAACTATTATTTGCCAGCGAGTCTGAAAGATTCAGCAAGATAAAAAACGATGCGGACCTACATCCTTCTTTGATCGAGTATGCTCATGTGATAGGCGGAAAACCAGATTTAATTTGCTGGTACGAAAAGCCTTGGTTAAAAAGCGTGAGACAATTCTTTGCTGGACAAGGATTTATCAATAACAATATAAAAGAATATCTTAAAAAGTATGATATAGATGCTCCTATTAAAACGTATAAGCATCATTACACACATGCTTCTGCTGGTTATTTTACCAGTCAGTTTGACAATGCCTGCGTCATAGTCATAGATGCTATCGGAGAATTCGAAACACTGACGATATGGCATGCTGAAGGAAATAAACTAACAAGATTATACGGATTGTCATATCCAGAAAGCCTTGGATTATTTTATTCTGCGATGACACAAAGATGTGGATTAAAAGCCAACGAAGAAGAATACATTCTCATGGGAATGTCAGCGTTTGGGGATCCTAAGGTATTATATAAAGATATCAACAAAGACTTTATAATATTTCCACATCCGGAATCATATAATCCGGTATTGTTTAAAGAAAACTTACACAGAGGTTGTAATTGGTGGAGACCTGATCTAACTTCTGAGATCGATATGTTTAATATCGCTGCTGCTACACAAAAAATTTACAGTCAAGCATTCAGAAGAATTCTTGAATTTGCTAGACAAATGTGTTCTAGTGATAATCTTGTACTAGCAGGTGGTTGTGCATTAAATTGTGTTGCTAATCCTATAGCATATGATTATTTCGATAATGTATGGATCATGCCTGCTCCTGGGGATAACGGTAGTGCTATCGGAGCAGTCTTGGCACACGAAAAGAAACACCTAGAAAATTTTAATCCATATCTTGGTGTAAGTATCAAAGGTAAAACAACTAATCACGAAATAGTTGATTATCTAATAAAAAATAAAATTTGTGGACTGGCTAGAGGTCCTGCAGAGTTTGGTCCACGAGCATTGGGTAACAGAAGTCTTATTGCAGATCCAAGAGATCCAACTATCAAAGATCGAGTGAATGAAATTAAAAATAGAGAATCATTTAGACCATTTGCTCCTGCGATATTAGAAGAACATGCTAATGATTATTTTGTCATGCCTTCCAGCAAAAGCCCGTACATGCAGTTTGTAGTACAATGTCGAAACCCCAATTTATTCCCTGCTATAGTACACGTAGATGGAACTAGTCGTGTACAGACTGTAGGTAAAAATGATAACCCAGAATTTAGAAAACTTTTAGAAATATGGTATGCTAAAACAGGATGTCCTATGTTGTTAAACACCAGTCTAAACATCAAAGGCCAACCAATGGTAAACAATATCGTCGATTCCTTTGAATGGTCAAAGACTTATGGTTTACCTGTGTTTAATTAGAATGTATAATTATTATTATGATTAAAGATTACGGATACGAAGTACAAAAATTATATCTCGAACTAATGCTGGCAGATGCCGAAGTGTTCGTTCGTTGTCAAGGCATTTTCGATCACACATTGTTCGATCGAAAATTGCAAGATGCGGCAGAGTTTATCAATGAGTATGCTAAACAATATAGTGTATTGCCTGAATATGAAATGGTCAATGCATCTTGTAGATTAGATCTAGAAAAGCCCAACGATATCAAAGAAGGCCACATGGATTGGCTGATGGATGAGTTTGAATCGTTCATTAGACACAAGGCACTGGAACGTGCGATTATCAGTTCAGCAGATCTTTTAGAAAAACATGACTATGGTCAAGTTGAATCGATGATCAAAGAAGCAGTACAGATAGGTCTTGCCAAAGACATGGGTACAGACTACTTTGCTGATCCACGTGCTAGACTTATGAAGATCAAAGATAAAAATGGTCAGATCAGCACTGGCTGGCCTAGTTTAGATAAGAAACTGTTCGGTGGTATGAACAGAGGAGAGTTGAACATCTTTGCTGGTGGATCTGGTGCAGGTAAATCTTTATTCCTTGCAAACTTAGGTGTCAACTGGTGTTTACAAGGACTCAACGTCGTTTATCTAACATTAGAACTTAGTGAAGAACTGGTTAGTATGCGTATTGATGCGATGACTACTGGTATCGCGACCAAAGAGATATTTAAAGATATCGACGATGTTGAAATGAAAGTAAAGATCATTGGCAAGAAATCTGGAGCCATGCAGATCAAATACATGCCCAGTGGTAAGACCTGTAATGATCTACGTGCATATCTCAAAGAGTATGAAATCAAAACAGGACGCAAAGTTGATGTATTGTTAGTGGACTATTTGGATCTATTGATGCCTTTGAGCAAGAAGATCAGTCCAGCAGATCTGTTTATCAAAGACAAATATGTATCAGAAGAGTTACGCAATCTTGCAGTAGAACGCAACTGTATACTGGTAACAGCCAGTCAGTTGAATCGTGGTGCTGTTGAAGAAGTAGAGTTTGATCACAGTCATATTTCAGGTGGCTTGTCAAAGATTCAAACTGCTGATAACGTATTTGGTATCTTTACTAGCCGTGCTATGCGTGAGCGTGGACGCTATCAGATCCAGCTGATGAAGACACGTTCATCTAGCGGTGTAGGTATGAAAGTGGATCTAGAATTCAATCTAGAATCATTAAAGATCACAGATCTACCAGAAGAAGAGCAAGAACACAATGGTGCGAGCAATCGTGGTAGCTCTAGCATCATTGAAAGCATCAAGAGAAAAACAGAGGTTCAGCCACGTGAAGAACCCAATGAAGGAATGCCTGTAGGTAAAATCCGAGCCGAAGTACAGAGTACTAAACTTCGCGAGATTTTAAGCAGTATGAATACCGATGAAGACGCACCGTTTTGAAATAGCACGTTATCTACCCGCTGACGTTGAACCAGGAACTATTTGGATTGATTGGCCCGCAGTACATCGTCAAGCAGGCGTAGATCACATAAAATGGCTGAAATCTCAAGATATTGATAAATGCCAACTAGTCGTAGAACATCGGCCAGATGACATATACAAGTATCTTGTAGCTGAAATCTACAATGATAAATTAGCTACCATGTACAGCCTAATGTGGGCTAAATAATGGATGCGAGCAAAAGAATTCATCATTGAAGTCACCCAGAAAAAGCTAACCAAAAGGCAGGGTAAAAGTGCCCGAGGCATGAATATCTATTCCGATGCAGAGCGTTGGAACAGTGATTATGTAGCCTATAGACTGGGCATGGCTGTGGCCTGTACCGATGGTACAAACGATCCGGATATGGATGCTAAGAGCTGGATTGGAAAATCTAAGAGCACACACCCATACACCGAAGAAGAACAAGAAATGCTAAAAAAGGCCTACAAAGCTGTAGGCGCCAAATATCAAGATCCATTCCACGGAGATATGCGTAGCCAGGAATTAGATGGTACTAATACCACTAGTCCAATATCCGCAGCTAAAAAGAATCGTTACGGAGTTTAACGTGAGACTGCATCAAATACAAGAACGTTCTGACATTGTAACAGTCAACAAAACACTAAACCCTAAACTGTGGGTAGACGGCACTCTAAAACCTGAAGTAGCAGCCAAGCTAGAAGACATCGCTCGCGCATTTGAAGATTTCATAGGTATTGACCTTGATGTGATCGATTATACTATCACAGGGTCTAATGCCAATTACACATGGACTGACTACAGTGATCTAGACCTACATCTTATCATTCCCGGTACGCCCACCGACGACCAACGGGAACTGTTCAATGCTAAAAAAGCTCTTTGGTCAGAGCAGCATGATATTTCGATCAAAGGACTGCCAGTAGAATGCTATGTGCAAGGTGAAGACGAACCACATCACAGCACAGGCGTTTATAGCCTTAGCAAAGATCAATGGTTGGTAGAACCTAAGAAAGTCAAACCCTCAGTAGATGATGCAGCTATCGAAGCAAAGAAAGATGCTATCCTAGCACAGATCGAACAGGCGCTGTTGAGCAAAGATCTAGACAAACTTCGCACAGTCAAAGACAAGATCACACAGATGCGCAAGGCTGGATTGGCTCGTGCAGGTGAATGGTCAGTGGAAAACCTAGTGTTTAAGATCTTGCGTAACCTAGGTCTAATAGACGAAATTACAGATAAAATAAGAGAGCTCGAAGATGCTGAGCTCTCTCTAGAACAACAGACTAACGTATTAGATTAGTCTTTGCGACCGCCAAATAACTGTAGCAGGCTTAGGAACAGATTGATAAAGTCTAGATACAGTGTCAGCGCACCAAACACTTCTGCTTTACCATCATTTTCGTAGGTAACGATCTCACGGATCTTTTGTGTGTCATAGGCAGTCAAGCCCAAGAACACGATCACAGCGATCGCACTGATCACCATCTGGAACACAGTGCTGGCTAGGAAGATGTTGATGATGCTGGCGATAATGATAGCGATCAAACCCACGAACAGCAGACTGCCCATGCTGGTTAGATCTTTCTTAGTGAAATAACCATAAAAGCTCATGACCGCAAACAGCACAGCACCTGCCATGAACGCTGATACGATACTGCCCATGTTATAGACAGCAAAGATCGTAGCAAAGCTCAGGCCCATCAGAGCGGCAAAAGCATGTAGGAAAATCTGTAGCGCACTCTTGCTCATATTTTCTGCGGCAAAACTAACACCTAGGATAGCTACCAACGGTGCGAAGATCACCACCCATTTTAGAGCTCCCGTGAAGAAGAACTCTAGCAGAGTAGCATTGGTACCTACTAGGAAACTAACGACCATGCTGGTAATCACAGCCAAGGCCATGTTAGCATAGACTCGACCCATGGCTGAATTGATCGAAGCTGCTGATCGAATCGTGCCTGCGGTCATCGTAGTATCAAACATATTTTGGACTCCTTAAAGTTGTTTATATGTATATTATACAGTAAAATATTTAATCAGTCAATGTCTATAGAAGTCAAAAACAGGGTTTTTTTGAAAGATCTATAAATACGCATATAATGGAGCACGACTATGTTACACATCATCAATGATCTAAAAGACAACCTATTGAATCTTATCAAGGACGATCCCGTCCGTCCGGAACTGCCCGCAGATTTCCGTGTGAACGACAACAGCCGTATATTCGTCCTGCAGGATGATGAAACGCAACAACCCTTGGCCGTGACCTGCGTCAAGTTCCTAGAACAGATTCCTGAATCTGTGGAAGATCTAACCAAAACAGTGGTACACACCAATACCGCGGTTTTCTATACTATTTGGTCATATGCTGCGGGTGCAGGACGCACCTTGATCGAAGAAGCGCAGGCTGAAATCAAGCGCCAGCATCCTGAAGTAGAAACTTATGTGACTCTAAGTCCCAAGACTGAGATGGCACGCCGTTTCCATCTTAAAAACGGTGCGGAAGTATATAGGGAAAATCCAGATACTGTGAACTATCTCTACAGATAATCACAGATGATTGACGTCGTCTTCTAGGCTGTAGGCTTCGACGAAACCCACCCAATTGCGGCCTGTTTTCTTGTTTAATCTTTCTGCTAGATAGTCAGCTTCTATCTGGCAGTCTCTTTTTTCCCAGGGTCTATAACGCTGCGAGAGATTCTGGCTCTTGACAGTTTCACGTGTTTCTAGGCAACGTGCTTTGGCAATTAGATATTGTTTTTCGCTCATGCGAGTATTTATCAAATCCAGCCAGCAGCGCGAGCTATGCCAATGATGCCCACCAAGATCCAAAATGCGTTCAACAGAGTATAGGCAGCATCACGCTTGAGCATGGCGCAGTAGGTCAGCAGTACAGCATCAACTGTGTTGAAGATCCACACGAACATGAAAGGACTGGCTGCACCCATCCAACTGACCAAGCTAAAGGATATGATGCGCATGATCACCCCGATCATCTCCATCTGCGGAATGTGTGTTTTAATGTAGTCTAGTATGAAGTTCATGCTAGTAGTTAGTCCTAGCCCGCAGGGCGCAGCGCAAATTTGAACGCGAAGCGCAGCGCGATTTTTTAGCGCGAAGCGCCTAGCGGTAGAATTTTTTACAGGATCTCTAGATCTACCAGGCTGTGTTTGCCATACTGATCGCCATGTATGCGAGCCCGAGGTCGCCAACGATCAGCATCTGTGCGTCGATCATAGGTCTTGCGCCTTATGTTCATAGCTACCGCACAGTCAGCTGTACTATGCGTCTTTATTAGATCAGCATAGGTTGAAACTGGATAATGGAATCCACAGCTCAAATGGCTGGTCACTAGATCGAACTTGACGTCATTGGGTATCTGTATATCGTTAGCATCTACGAATGTATACTGCATGCCCTGTGCATCCCACTGTGCCCGTAGTCTATCTATGCCAGTGTAGAACTTCATGGTTTCAGTTTCACCATAGCCACTGGGTCGTTCTCTTGACTCAGTACTGGTAAAATCACCTTCCAACAACCACAGTTCACAACCATGGCGCTGCTGTAGTATACGGCTGGTTTCTGCAAATCCGCAGCCTATGTCCAATATGCGTGTAATTGGTCTAGCTAGATAGCGATCTATGGCATCTGCTACCACTAGACAGTTGTTTAGATAGTCTGGTTCTAGCCAGCGTTTTTGATAGTGTTGTATAGGGTCTGCGTAGTCAGGCATCAAATAATGTCCTTATAATCCTTGAGTTTTCAGGATACTTCATCAACCATATGTCAGCGTATAATGGATCATGGAACAACATCCACCAGTCTGTAGGTATGGCTGCATTGTATTCATCAGCTTGTTGCCAAGATCTGGGCCAATAGTGTACTCTGCGCCCCCAACTGATCAATAACTGTTGTTGTGGCGCTAGGAACTGTTCTAAGTACACGATCAGCATGTAACTATTTAACAGTTTAGCTGACGTAAATATAGCTAATGGCAGAAAGGACACAGATATGAGAGAACCACTGAGCCTAGCTACGCTGATAGTATTTTTCTGTATATTTGCTATGGTGCTGTTATTGATCACTGGCTGCACAGACGCACATAAAGACTGTGTGGAAAGACAGCAACAGATCTATCTGGATAAACAGCCCAAAGCTAGCTATGCTGAACTACAGAGCAAACAGCACGATTTCCAAGACTTCTGCAGCAGACAACCTTAGGACCTAAAATGACGGAAACACACAAACGTACACTGGTACGGGCTATCTCATGGCGTGTGATAGCTACACTGGTAACTGCCATATGGGCGGGATGGTCAGGCGCTATAATGGCTAACATAGTGCTGACTGTGCTGCACTATGCGCATGAGAGATTTTGGCTGAAATTATCTTGGGGGAGAATCTAGCCCGAAATGGGTCCTGCAGGGTAAAAAATTGCCGCGCAAAAAATTTAGGTGGAGTACTTATCTTTTCAGGGTGGTGATTTTAGACCCCTACCAGTTGTAAAAATACAACACTAGTATACACACTATACCGGTCGGCCCCACCATCTCCTGATGGTCACCGACATCCATCGCCTTGAGCTCTCTCTTGGTACCGTCCTCGGCAGCGTTTGAATGCGGCTCGCTCCCAAGGTGGTAACTGTGCGAACAGGCTCTGTCCCGGCTTAGGATCCCACGCAGCGTCTCTAGGATCACGCCCTAGTTCCGCTAGCGCAGCGCAGCCCTGTAGCATGAGTACACTAGTAACGGCCAAGCAGAGCGCGAGCAGCTTCACAGTCTTCCTCCGTTTGTATAGTCGCATCGAATGTAGCAGCGATCAGCATGTCCAACATGGCTGTGCAGATCTCACGCTGCTGTTGATTGGGCAAGCTGTCACGGAACTGTAGACACTGTTCGTATGTTTCGAACTGCCACAGGGTGTCCAACAACATGCGCTGGAATGGGCTACGCACTTCAATGTTGATCTCAGTCATGCTACCAATGTCCAATAAAGGGTTAGCGGAACTGCATAAGCTAATACTGCATATACGAACTGTTGTCTAGCGGTCATAGTACTCTCCTGCTCGCATGCCCAATGTGCCCACCCACATGATCAACAGTCCCGTGCCGCTGACCAACACGCTGGCGATCAGCTCTGAGTTGCTGAGGCTAGCTTCTACGCCGCCCACACCAAATGCTGTGATCAGCAAGCCCAGGGTGAACAAGATCATCGCTGTGTTTGTTTTCATTTCGCGCTCCTTTGTCTAAGTGTTTACAGTATACCTTCTTTTGGCTGATCTGTCAACCAAAATCAATCCAGTCTGCTGCCCGCGTAGGCTGTGAATCCATACCGCTTGAACACTTCAGCTGCGGCCTGTGCGCCACGCTCTAGTGTGTCGATGTTCTGGCAAGGGAAACCCGAAGGATTCCACAGTTGCAGCCCGCCGCCGTATGCTGGACGCACATCTTGTTCTTTCAGGGCACGTCCGATCCGGGTATTGCCGCGCACACCGTGTATGGTCACCCAGGCGAAACCACAGGCCATCTGATCCTGTCCTCCTAGTACGCGATCGAAGTATTCACGTGCCGCTTCGAATGCTGCTGCGCGAGCCTCGCCCACGATCTGAGGAATCTGTTCTGCTGTTACGTTCATAGTCCGCTCCTTTGTGTTAGTGTTTGTAGTATACGATCAAGCTGCCCGTCTGTCAACCAAAATCAACTGTGGCCGTCCTACAACACGTCCCCCATTGATCGCTGCGTACATCTCAGCCACTGATCTCACGTAGAACTGCTGCTGGCTCCCGTCTGGATATACGACAGTGTACTCCATCACGCAGGCTCGAACATGCGTTGACCGGCGTCCATGACGATGTAGAAGGCTTTGAGCGTTTCCAAGCTGTATTCTTCTGGGTTTGCCTTGATCGCCATCAGCTGCTCTAAGAATGGCTGATCGTTGGCATAGGCTCTGATTTTAATGATTTCGCAGGCTTGGCTTAGTGTCATTTGTTTCGCTCCTTTTGTTTAACTATGCTGCTAGTATACGATCATTCGTCCAAACTGTCAACCAATTTCGCACGGATCTCCATATAGAACTGATGATATTTGGCCATGCGGGCGATGTCCTTTTCGGAGACTCCTTTCAACCTACGGATATCCGTGTTATGCCGTAGATCGCAGAGCTTGACAGTCATGGCATCCCGGCTGGTGAATACACGCTGCTTGTATTCATCGTAGGTCTCGCCTGGCACTTTGGTTAGAACCCGGATCCCTTCGATCACACGATCGGAGATCCCTGCATCGCGTAGATCTTTGTAGGTTACGGCTGTGTCCTCTATGACATCATGCCCGAGGGCGATACACTGTAGTTCCTCATCGTCGGTCTTCAGGAAACTCATCACGCGGAGTGGATGTAGGATGTAAGGGCGGCCGCCTTTGTCAAACTGCCCGTGATGTGCGTTTGTGGCGATAACCAGCATCTTGTCCAGCATCTCACCTCGTTTCATCTTGCGTCCTTTCTTTACTGTAAGTACAG
>JACCDG010406107.1_pt1 | contig 11629 bp, 9 predicted proteins | sample 7442471 | NCBI WGS metagenome assembly JACCDG01 (sample SAMN15323444, study PRJNA562643) | freshwater metagenome | isolation source: river surface water | place: USA:Blue River Watershed | collected 2017-08-17
CCCCTCGTGACCGATTGCGAGCTCAAGGTCTTCTGCGGGGGAGTCTCGATCGCCGAGAACGGGAGCCGCATGACCTTCCAGAGCTTCGAGGTTAAGTGGAGATTCCGGCGCGGGGACCCGGCGAGCACGTAAGGCACCACCGGCACGGGCGAGGGAAGGGAAAAAGCATGAGCATCCGGGACGGGCTGGGCGAATATTGGAAGTTTGACGAGGGATCGGGGACCGTCGCGCACGGCGTGCTCAAGCGGATGAACCTCTCCCTCTCGCTCGAGGGCTTCACGCCGCGCGGGGCCCACGGGCTCGATGGGCATTGGAACGCGCCCGGGACCGACAACCAGTTTTCGGGGCTTGGGAGGGGCATGTTCCCCGCCGAGTGGGAGGTGCTCGAGCACGCCGGCGACGCCGTGACGATCGCGATCTGGCACTGGTTTGGTGGGTATGAAACAACGCTCGACCCCACCACCGCGCCCGCCAACCCGCACACGATCGATATGCTCGAGCTCCACCGGGGGACGGGCTCGGCCGATGTCTTCTGCGGATACTCCACCGCCGACCCGCCGCCGCAACCACCGGAAAACAACACGCACACGTATATCTCCTACTTCACGCCCGACGGCGTGGGGCACTACCTCAACGCGCCCCCCTATGAGAACCTCGCCGCCGACCAGGTGAGCTACTGCCTCATGCTCGAGTGCGTGCGGAATGTGGACGGGACCGTCACGAGCCGCCTCTATGTGGACGGCTCCGCGAACATGGGACCGGGCACCTACGCCACGAGCACGGGGATCTCCTACCTCGACGTCGGCGGGTATGGCGCGGCCGGGACGCGGGGGGCCGCGATCTGGCTCCGCACGCTCACGAGCGAAGAACGCGGCGAGGTCTTTGATGGCGATGGGCCCGGCGTGCTGGACCCCCCCGACGTGGACCCGCCCGGGCCCGAGGTGCTCGTCGATGAGGGTGGGCAGAGCATCTTCCATCCCAAGTATGTGCACCGCCTCGAGGTGGGCTATGGCGCCCTCGCGACGCCCGGGCCCCACCGCGAGGCCCGCCTCGCCCATGAGCACGTGGCCCGCCGCTACGCGATCGAGATCGATTGGGCCAACCGGGCCGAATGCCTCGCCCTCCTCGCCGCGATCGACGCCGTGCGGGGTGGGGCCGGAATCCTCCAATGGCGCCACCCCCAGGACGACCCCGCGGGGACCCAGCTCGACGCCCCACGCTATAGGGTGGTTGAACCCCTCACCCTCCAACGCACCCCGGGCGGGCAGATGGCCCGTGTGCGGGTCGTGCTCGAGCGGATGTAGACCCACAAAAAAAAACGCGCTGGCCCGCGATATTGTGCAACACGGACCCGGGCGGGACGTAATGAATGGACCCTCATGGGGGGAAGGCGTTGGAAGGAATCTTGCGCGGATTCGCGGTGGGATTCTTGACCGCCATGCCGTTGGATGGAACATCGCGAAGGTTGCGGGTTCGGGGCGACGGCGCCCCGCCCGCGTGCTTTTCGCCCGTGTCTCCATAGGGGCCGCTCATGCTCAATCGCACCGGGATCTGTGGTAGTAAGGTGGAAACGACCGAGGGGACGCCCGAGTCGCTTACGGCGTCGGAGTTCCAGGGGAAGTTTAAGAACCTCTCGCACACGTACTCGGCCGGAGAGTACGACCGGGCCCTGATGAAGCCGACGCTCACGAAGGAGGGATTGCTCAAGGGCACGCGGCTCCTGACGATCAGCGGCGAGGAGGAGCTCGTGGGCGGCGGGGCCTCGACGCCCGCACCCTGGCACACGCGCATCCGCGGCATGGGATTCCAGACCTCCGCCACGCTCAAGGTGATCGGCGTGGGGAGCCGCTCGGGGGGCGAGTTTGTCGTCGGCCAGTACATCGGGAACAACGCCACGCCGGGCTCGGCCACCAAGGTCGGCCGCGTCGTCGCGGTGCTCCTGCGATCCCCCGACAAGATCGTGATCGAGCCGATCACGGGCACCTTTGCCGCGGCCGACACGGTGTACAACTACTCGAGCCTCACGGTGGCCGCGAGCCCCCAGGCCTCGGCGACGCTCTCGGGCACGCTCGCCGCCGCCGGGTATGTCATCACGCCCATGAGCGAGACGGCATCCCAGACCCCGCCCTCACTCACGATGGAGCATCGGCTCGGCGAGATCCACCAGATCACGGGGGGGCGTGGCAAGGGGAGCCTCTCCTTCAAGATGAACGAGCCCGCGCTCCTCAAGTTTGAGTTTACCGGCCCCGCCGTGCTCCACGCGACCACCGGGCGGCCCACGCTGGACTCCTCGCCCATCACGGGCATCACGAGCGTGGGGGCCGCGCCCAGGATCAGCAAGGGGATGCCGATCTACGTGAACCCGGGCGCGAGCACGCAGATCGTCCCCGTCTTGAGCGAGTTCGGGATCGAGATCAATAACACCCTCGCCAACCGGGACACGATCGCGTCCAACGACGTGGCCAACTCCGGATATCTTCCGACCCGCATCGGCGATCGGGAGATCCGCGCGACGATGGACCCCGAGAACGACCTCACGGGCAACAAGCTCGACCTCGTGGGCCGCACGATGGTGACGCAGACCTTTACCACCTCCCTCGACTACGGGAGCGAGCAGGACGCGAACGGGCGGCTCGTCATTCTGGGCGACGCCTGCCAGCTCACCGGGGACCACACGCCGGGAGATAAGAACGGCATCCAGACCGTGAGCACGAGCATCATGTTCACCGGCACGGGGGACGACAACGAGATCAAGCTGTACCACTTCTTTGTGGCGTGATTCGCATGGGAAAAAATCGGGGCGAAGGCATTGGAGGGCTTTTATGGACGGCGCGAGCGTGGCGGTGGGTGAGAAGCTGGTCGACGTGAAGTGCGTGAACCGCGACGGCACGGCGGGCGTGCTGCGGGTTCGGAAGATCAAGAAGGCCGAGAACGAACGGGCGATGGCCGCCGCCGGGCTCACGCTCGGCGACGTCGCGAGCGGGCATCGCTACTCCCGCAACGTTTTCCGCATGGCCGTGCGGAGCTGGGAGAACATTCGCCGCGAGGATGGCACGCCGATCGCCACGCCGGAAAAGCCCGAACGCGACGCCGTGCTCGGCGTGCTCGCCCCGATGGACCTCTACGAGGCCGTGGACGATGAAACCGCCGACAAGGTCGCGAGCTACACGACCGGGAAGATCTCCGAGGAGAAGCTGGGAAACTGAGGAAGGCGGCGCGGGCGGCGGTTCGCCTGGCGTCGCCAAAGAAGCACGGGCAGGGAGGCCGGAAGGACTTCGAGCCCTGCCCCAACGGGTGCACCCCCGAACGCCAGGCGGTGCGGGGGTGCGGGTGCGGCGGCGGGTATGTGCTGGTGCGGGATCCGGCGGAGATCGTGGCGGAGCTGGAGCCGATGGTGGGGGAGTTCCTGGGGGCGCGGGCCATGCTCGCGGCCTATGGGCTCGAGGTCGTGAAGGAACAGTACGGGACGATCGACGCGGAGTTTTGGGAGGCCTTGGCCGTCTTTGACGGCGAAGTCGAGGCGGCGAGGAGGGAGAGCGAGCGGGCGGGCGAAGGGGCGAGTGATCGGGCGGGCGAAGCGTAAAGGGAGCTCATGGCCGGGAAGCAACTCTCCATCGTGGTGCAGGCGCAGGACCGGGCGAGCAATATCTTCCGCCAGGTGCAGAGCGGCATCGGCTCCTTCGCCGCCTCGGCCGTCTCGGGCATGGGGAAGGTCGCCTCGGCCGCCGCGGCGGCGACGAGCCTCCTCAACCCCTTCACGAGCGTGTTTAAGTTCCTCGGGATCGCCGGCGGCGTGGGCGGGGCCTTCTACTTCCTCAAGAGCACCGCCGAAGAGATCACGAAGATCGGCGGCGCCGGGAAGAAGCTCGGGATCACGACCGCCGAGATGGCGGCGATGGGCTACCAGGCCAAGTTCCTCAAGGTGGATTTAGAAGACGTCGTCGAGGGCGCGGAAAAGTTTGCCGTGGCGATCTCGCGCTTCACGCGCACCGGGGGCGGGCAGGTCAAGGACATCTTCAAGGACCTCAACGTCGAGCTCACCGACGGGAAGGGGAACCTCCGCAACTTCAATGAGCTTTTGCCCGAGACGCTGCGGGCGATCGGGGAGATCGAGAGCCCGGCCCGAAAGCTCGAGTTTGTGCGGCGGCTCTTCGGCGATGATAAGCTCATCAAGTTCGTGAACGCCGGGCCCGGCGTGCTCGCGGCGCTCCGGCAGGAGGCCGGTGCACTCAATCTTGTGTTTGGCGACGATGCCGTCAGTAAGAGTAAGAAGTTCCTGCAGGGGGTGCTCCGCGTGCAATCGGCGGTGCAGGGGCTCCGCCTCACGCTCTTCTCGCAAGTGCCCGTGGACTTCTTCGGGAAGCTCGCCAACGTGGCGGCGGGGGCGATCGCCTCGATCCCCGACCTTATCGGCAACGCGGCCCGGGTGATCCGGGGCGTCGTCGCGGGGGACGAGAAGATCCGCGCCGCCGTGGGCGAGACGATCTTCTCGCTCGTGCGGCTCTCGGAGATCTCGCTCCGCGCCGCGGGGCCGGTGCTCGCCGCGGCGGTGGGGAACGTGGTGGGGGGCGTCTTTGACTACGCCTCGCCCATCTTGAAGGCCAAGGCCGTGGAAATGTTCGGCTCGGTCTTCCGCTTTGTCGGGGATAAGTTCTCGTCGCTCTTTGCGGCCGGTAGCCCCATGACGTACGTGATGCGCTACATGGGCGATGCCTTTGAGGAGCTCGCCAACTCGAGCGACCTCTGGGCGTCTTCGATCCGCCGCGTGGATATGGAGACGCTGACACGGCGGAGCATGGCCGCCGCCGACGCCGGGAGCGACCTCGCCAAGGCGTGGCAGTTTGTACGCTCCTCCATCGGGCCCGCGCTCGGGGACGCCGGGGCCAAGATCGACAACCTCCTGGGGATCACGGACACGCTCGCGAAGCACGCCGTGGGCGTCTCCGATGCGTTCAGTGCGATGAACGACAAAATCTACATGGCCGAGCGGCGCACGACGGGATGGGGCGGTGCGGTCGATGGTGTATCCCAGGCATGGAGAGACTTGAAGGACAAGTCTGAAAACACGTATAACTTTGCGATTAGTGCGACGACGCAGCTCGCGGATAGTTTTTCGAGCGGGCTCGCGGGGGCGATCATCTCGACCGTGGAGAACGTGCGCGACGCGGGCCGGGCCTTCCGCGAGTTCTTTGCCGGGCTCTTCCGCCAGATCGCCCAGGCGACGCTCCAGTTTGCGATCATGCGGGCCGTGGTTGGAATCGCCGGGGCCTTCGCCGGCGCCCCGGGTGGGGCGCCCGGAGGCGTCGGGCCCATCGACCTGCGGCCCTTGCACGGCGGCACCGTCGCGGCGGGGGGCGCCCTGCACTTCCAATCGGGCGGGATCGTGCCCGGGAATACCAAGCGCGACTTCTACCCCGCGCTCCTCGCGAGCGGCGAGGGCGTTGTGAATAACCGCGGCATGGAACGCCTGGGGCCGCGCGGGCTCCACGCCCTCAACACGGGCGGGAGCGTGGGCGGCGGGATCTCGATCGGGGGGGCCACGGTCGTGGTGAACGTGTCGGCCCCGTCGGGATCGCTCTCAAAGAACGAGGTCGGCAAGATCCAGGAGGCGGTGACGCGGGGCGTGCTCGAGACGCTCGAGCGGTCCCCCGCGATGCGGCAACGGATGCGGAGCGGGTTGGGATAAGGACACGATGGGCGAAGCGGCGATCAAACTCCGGGACCACTTCACGGGCGCCGAGCCCACGACGCTCACGCCCGGCTCGGGCTCGTGGTATCCGCTCACCGCGATCGGTGAGCCCGGGAGCGTCGGGCTCCCCCCGATCACGCCCACGCTCTACGCCGGGCACGCGAAGGACTATCGCACCCGCGCCGTGCGCGTGCGGAGCGGGCAGCTCGCGACCTCGGCCCTCGAAACTGTGGGACGCGTGCGGGGGGCCCGCGTCGAGTGGATCGGGCTCACCAAGGCGAATCGCGACACGCTCCGCGAGTGGCTCGATGGAACCGTGCGGGGTGTTGCGGCCTTCCAGATCGATCCCGATGGGCCCGGGACGGGGGCGAAGAACGTGCGGATGGTGGGGAAGGTCCAAGACGAGAACGTGGGCAAGGGGGCGTGGAACGTGGCCGTAGATGTGGAAGAGGTGCTGGTATGACGACCTATGCGCCCCCGGACGTGGGCATCAACCTTTCGGATATCGTGATTAACCTTGGGGAGACGTTCGACGCCGTGCGCTCCCAGGAGCGTGGCGGGACCGTGCCCCCCAACGCGATCCGCGGGCAGCTCTGGGATTGCACCGACTCGGTGACGCTCACGGCGATGGGCGTCTCGGCGTGGGGTGAGGCCCTCGCCTATTACAACTCGTCGGACACGTGGGTCGCCCTCGCCGACGTGCGGTACGCGTGCCTCAACGCCGGCGGGACCGCCGTGCCGGTGGCGAACCTTCCCATGGGCGGGTACATCCACACGGGCCTCGGGGCGGGCTCGGCGAACGGGCACAGCGTGCGCTATGAGCAGGTGCCCAAGCTCTCGACCTCCAACACGTTTACGAACACGCTCACGTTTTCCGGCTCGGGCGCGATCGTGAACGGCACGCAAGTGCTCGACATGAATAGCCAGAAGATCACGAACCTCGCCGCGCCCAGCGCCGACGGGGACGCCGCCCGCAAGGTGGACGTGGACGCCGCCGCCGGCGTCGTCGGCACCGCGACCATCTCGGGCGGGAGCTCGCTCGATGCGACCGTGACGCTCGGATTCCTGCCGACTGTGGTGGAGTGCACCATCCGCCGCGGGACGGGGGATACCGAATCGAGCGTCGTCGTCGTCTTTGACGCGGGCTCCTCGGGCGTGGATGAGCCCACGAGGATGCTCGTCTTCAACAACTCGGGCACCACCGGCGTCGTCGTGCCCACGCTCAATCGATCGGCGACGGGGTTTACCTTCAAGACGAATGGGGCCTTCTTCGGCAGCTTCGCCGATGCGACGCTGTGGTATCGGGCGCGCAGGTAGATTCGGCATGGGAGGAAACACAATGGCAAAGGCAAGGGCGGAAAAACGCGAGGATGGGAAAGTCTGGGGCTACTCCGTAGAGTGCCCGGGATGCGGACACCCGCACGTGTTCAACGTGGATATACCTGGGGAAGCAAACAAGGCGGGAAGGCCTCGGTGGAGCTTCAATGGTGATGTGGATCGCCCAACATTCTCTCCCTCCATGCTGACGTGGAATGGAAATGGTCCGAGCGGTGAGAAGTTGAATAAGTGTCATTTGTTCGTAACGGATGGCGTTATCGATTTCCTCGGCGATACCACCGCTCACGCCCTTCGCGGGAAGCACCCACTCGCGGATCTGGAATCCGATATCCAACCATGAGGACGCTCTCTTCCACACTGCACACGGCCCGCAACGCGCTCGCGAACGCGAAGGCGTGGCTCCTCTTTGTCGAGATCCCGAGGAAGGCGGGGGGATACTTCCGCATGGTCGCGAACCCTCGGCACACGACCGGGGACGGGAAGGTGTGGCAGGCGGCGAGCTTTACCGTGGAGCTCCCCAGCGAATCTCTCGAGGGCTCGCGCGGGAGCATGACCGTTACGCTTCCCAACGTCTCGCGCCTCGCGATGGCCGAGGTGGAAGTGAATAACGAGATCCTGGGGCAGGACGTAACATGCTGGCTCCAGCACGAGAGCGCCCTTACGACCTTCTCACCCGCCCTCTCGTGGAAGCAGGTGGCGACGAAGGTGGTGGCCACCGAGCGGGAGCTCGCGATCACGTGCGAGGCGCCCAGCGGGCTCCTCAAGGTGCCCACGCGGAGATTCGAAAAGAAGCGGTGGCCCCTCCTGGTGCCGCGGGCGGGGGTGGCGCTATGAACACGATGGCGAATGGGTTGCCCGCCCGATTGGACGTTGGTCCATTCCTTGGGCGTGCGTATGTCGAGGGTGGGTGCTATGCCTTCGCCCGCGAGGTGCTGGCGTCGGTGGGGGTGGAGCTTCCGGAAAACCAGGCCGAGGCGCTCGCCGGACGGGCCTCGATCGTGCGTGAGCTTGAATGGGGCGAAGGGTGCAAGGCCGGGGACTTGATCTTGACCAAGGGCGAGGGCGCGTACGAATACCACGTGGGCGTCGCCCTCGACCCCTTCAAGGTGATCTCGCTCGAGCGGGGTGGAGTGACGACCCGCAAGCTCTCGGCGATTGTTGAGGCCGGGATCCTTCGCCAACGCCTCCGCGTGCGGGCGACCGAGGAGCTCGTGGGCGTGACCCTGCACGTGCACTCGGACCCGCTCACGCTCACACGGACCAGGAGCGTGCACGCCATGGTGCCCCGCGGCGCGGGCTCGCTCGCCCGGCTCGCCCGCGAATATGCCACGGGCGGATGGGTGGCGGCCGTGAACGGCACGCCCGTGCCCGAGGCGGAAGTGGATGGCTTCCAAGTGCGGGATGGGGACGTCGTGCTCCTGGCGCCCAAGGTGGGCGAGCCTTCGACGCTGATTCTGGTCGCGATCGCGATCGCTTCGACGCTGATCTCGACGGCGATCGCGCCACGCTCTCGGCTTCCCGGGACGCTCGGAACCAACGACCCCGAGAGTAAACGCTACGGATTCGCGAGGTATAGCTCCGACGCGATCGAGGGGGACGTGGAGCCCGTGTGGATGGGCGCCCGCCGATATGGCGGGAAGGTGGTGAGCGCGATCCAGGGCGAGGGGGCGGATGGGAGCGGCGACTCCCGCCTCAAGATGCTCCTCTGCCTCTCGCACGGCGAGGTGGGCAAGATCGGCAACCAGACCGCCGACTTTAACGACGTGGACGCCGCCGATATGGCCGGCATCTACCTCAACGACCAACCGATCGCGAGCTTCCCCGGGTGCCGGCTCTCGGGCCGCATGGGCACCGTGGGGCAGGCGACCGTGCGGGCCTTCAAGGATAACGAAGTGCCGCGCGAGGTGGGCGTCGGGGGCGTCGTGCTCCGCAACACGAGCGGGAGCGAACGCACCGGCGGGAGCGCGAGCGGGGAGGCCTACACCTTCGACACGATCGACGACGTCGATCAGGTGGTGCTCCGCATTCGCCTCGCCTCGGGCCTCTTCTCCACGAGCGAGACGGGCCAGCTCAACCCGCGCACGGTGAAGTATCGCTATCGCACCCGCCTGCACGCGGGGCCGGGAAGCTGGAGCGCGTGGGAGGTGGTGACCGTCACGCAGGCGCGGCAGAGCGAGTTCTACTCCTCGCCGCGGTCGGCCCTCTTGAACGGCGGCGCCGAGGCCCGGCACGATGTGCAGGTGGAACGCGTGAGCGTGGAGCCCGCGGGCCTCACCGATGTGGACGCCCTCACGTGGGACCAGGTGGTCAACGTGACCGAGGGGGAAAATACCTTCGACGGGTACGCCGTGCTCGCGCTGGACCTCGTGGCGAGCGAGCAGCTCCAGGGCATCCCCCGCGTGAGCGTGGACGGGGAAGGGATCAAGGTCCGCGTGTGGGACGGGGTGAGCGACCCGGACTCTCCGACCTTCGCCACGGCCTACAGCAATAACCCCATGGCCCTCGCCCTCGAGCTCATCACGAACACGACCTGGGGGGCCGGGTCGCTCTATGGCGATGAGAACGTGGACTTTGCGAGCCTCCTGGAATGCTGGGCCAAGTGCGACGCGGAGATCGCGCGGACCGGGCCGGCGGGGGGAACACGCAAACGATTCACCTATAACAAGGTGCTCGACTCGGCCGTCTCCTTCGATGAGCAGCTCCTCGAGATCTGCCGCGCGGCCCGCGTGACGCCCACGCTTTCCGGCGGGCTCTGGCGCTTCGTGATGGACGACGTGCAGGAGACGCCCGCCGAACGCTTCACCGATGGCTCCATCGTGCTCGAGAGCACCGAGCCCGAAGCGGTGGCCGACTTTGAATACACGCGCGAGGCCCGCGAGGGGGGGAAGGTCGCGGCGAATCGGCTCGTGGGGCAGATCGAGCTCGCGGACGCGGGATTCCTGCCCGCGAGCGTCGCCTTCCCCGAGCTCGGCACCGAATGGCTCGGCTCGCCCCTCGAAGAGCCCGTGCACGAGCAATCGGTGCGCCTCGACGGGATCACGGACCTGGAGCAGGCCGGGAGCGAGATCAAGTATCAGACGAAGAAGATCCGCTTCCAGACCAAGGAGGTCGCCTTCACGACCTCGCGGCAGGCGATCAGCGTGCAACCCGGGGACCGCTTCGACGTGGCGATGAGCCTGCCGGGGTGGGGCCTTGCCTCGGGACGCGTCGAGAGCTTCCCGCCGGAAACGCCGGAGGCCACGGCCTCGGCCGTCGCGATCGATCGCACCGTGACGCTTGCCGTGGGGAAGGCGTATTACTTCAACGTGATCCACCTCGACGGGAGCTTTGAGTCCACGCGCATCACGAGCCCGGCGGGAGTCTACGAGAAGGGCACGCCCCTCACGCTCTCGCCCCCGCTCGCCGCCGCGCCCCTGGACGGGGCGGAGTATTCGATCGGCGAGGCCGGGATCGCCTTCAAGCCGTTCATCTGCTCGCGCGTCGAGTGGAACGGGGGCGACGAGATCCGGTGGCGGATCTACGGATACGAGTACAACGCCCAGACGTACGACGACGCGATCACGAACGTGGAATATCCGCCCTATTCCACGCTCCGCGACCTCTACACCCCGCCCGGGCCCGTCACGCGGATCGTGGCGTACGAATCCGACGGCGCGAGCGCCTCGGGGACGCCCATCAAGGTCGTGACGCTCGCCTACACGCAGCGCCCCGAGGACGCGCAGATCACGGCGAGCTTCCGGGTGTTTCGCCGCCGCACGAGCGATACGGCGTGGGTGCAGGTGCCCCAGGTGGTGTACGGCCCGCGCTCGGCGACGCTGGACATCTCGGACGTGAACGTGGGGTATGCCTTCAAGGTGATTGCCGTGTCGGCGTGGGCGAGCGCCCTCTCGCCCAACGATCCCGCCGTGCCTGAGGCCGTGCTCACCTTTGGGCTCTCGGCGCCACCGCCCCCGCCCCCCGACAACCTCACGCTGACCGCCACCAGCGGGAACACGTACACACTTTCGTGGGATGAAGAACCCGAGGCCGTGGGCTACCAGGTGCTCTTTGGCGGAGATCCCGGCACGGGGCTCCCCAACGATGGCGCGGAGGATTGCCTTGTCTTTGCCCGCACGGCGAGCACCGAGATCGCGGGCATCGAGCTCCCGCCCTCGCGATCGTGCACCTTCTGGGTGCGCTCGGTGGGGGCCAATGGCCGCATGAGCACGGCGGCGAGCGTGGTGACAGAGGCCACGCCCGCCACCCCCCCGGGCGAATCGATCACACAGAGCAAGACGTTTACCCTGGCGAGCGATGGCACGCTCACGAACCTCACCTGGAACGGCACCACGGGACGCCTCGAGCTCACGAGCCCCGCGAGCCCCGGCGTCTTTGCCTCGGGCACGGTGGACTCGGGGGCGCTCACGCTCACCGAGCTGACCTTCCGCCCCACCACCGCCAACGACGCCGACGACCCCGCGATCAACGCCCTCACGCTGCAGGTGCCGAGCATCGCCGCCGACCAGTGGGGCGTTGTCAATGGCGGCCTCGATGTGGGGATGCTCTTCCCACCCTACCCCGACGCCGAGCAGGCGTGGAGCTTTGAGGTCCGCACCCACGACG
>JACCDG010649438.1_pt1 | contig 11629 bp, 17 predicted proteins | sample 7442471 | NCBI WGS metagenome assembly JACCDG01 (sample SAMN15323444, study PRJNA562643) | freshwater metagenome | isolation source: river surface water | place: USA:Blue River Watershed | collected 2017-08-17
CTGCAACCGAGCTTATCCAGCCGCAGCGTTTCTGGGCAAACGCCAAGCGCGTGATTCAAATCAAGCCACAAATGGAACTTGATTTGCCATGCGAATGCACGGAGGGCGCTTGATGCTAGTCATTGACCTCTCAAACGAAATCCGTCGCGACTACGCGCTAAAGCAGATCAAAAACCTGCCTTGCGACAACAGCATGGAGATCGAGATTCGCAAGCGTAAGAGGCAAAGGACGCTTTCGCAGAATGCCGCAGCTTGGGGTTTGCGTCTCAAAGAAATTTCCGAGGGAGTTTTTGTCCAAGGTGAGCAGTTTTGTGCAGATGCGTGGCACGAGCTACTCAAGCAACGCTACTTGCCTGAAATCGGCGAGCCAGAGTTTGAAAAGCTGGTAACAAAGCCAGTTACCTATAAAAAATGGGAATGGTTGCCCGATGGCTCGCGGCGATGCGTAGGGTCAACGACAAGCCTAACCACCTACGGCTGGCAGGTTTACTGGACGCAAATCGAGGCCTATTTTGCGCAAGAGCATGGGTTGCGGTTTCAGGAATTTGTGAGGCAGGTATGACACCAGATAAGGCACTTGAATTGGTCGGTCGCTATTCGCGCTTGACAAAACAGATTAAAGATTGCAAACAGCGCATCGGCCAACATTTAGATCTTTGCAAAGGTATATCTGGCAAGCGCAATGAATTGGATGAAAACGGATTTTTAATTCAATCGCGTGAAACAGACGGCAAGAATCGCGAGCTCGACCTCCATTTAACGCAGTGGTATACACCTGATTGGCAGGGCGATTATGGTGAGCACCCTGTATATGAAGACCTTGGTGAATGGAGCGCGGAAGAGTGCCCCCACTGTTACGCAGCACATCTTGCAATTCAAGAACGTAAGGCTGCGCGAAGAAATCTTGGATACGTCAAAGCCGCAATTGCAAGGGGCGGCGCATGATATTTAACCAACCAAAATCAACCGCCCTGAGAAACCCCGCCTTGCTTGCTATGGCGAGAGGTCAAGACTGCCAATTCCGAGTTCCATATGTCTGCAACGGAAACCAAGAAACCGTGGTGGCCGCGCACAGCAACATGGCTTCGCACGGCAAAGCTGGCGCGAGAAAAGCAGATGACTGCTATGTAGTTTTTGCTTGCTACGCCTGCCATTCTTGGTACGACCAAGGCGCTGGCGCTAGAAATAGAGCCGAATCAGATTTGATTTTTATCGAGGCTTTGGAGCGTCAAAAGCGGCTCTACAAGCAAATCATCAACGACCAAAGCACGAAGCTAAAAGAGCGTGCTGCTGCGGCTTGGGCGTTGGAAAAAATGGGGGAAGTTGAACATGTTGATTGAGTTAACACTCCCGTGGCCACCAAGGGAGTTGAGCCCAAACGCACGCCTGCATTGGTCAAAAGTCGCCGCCGCGAAAAGGAAGTATCGCGCCGCATGCTGGGCTCTGACCCTTGAGGCTGGCGCTCATTTCGTGCCAAAGCTGCCGGATAGCAAATTGCGCGTGCACCTGCTGTTCATCGCACCAGACCGTAGAAGCTATGACCTAGATGGATTGCTTTCTCGCATGAAGTCCGGCCTTGATGGAATAGCAGATGCTCTAAAAGTCAATGACAAACGATTTCGCCCGTCCATCGACATATCTGATGACGTAGGCGGCATGGTCAAAGTTCGAATCGAGGAGGTGATATGCGAGAGTTAATCGAAACATTCAGACCCGCCAGTGCAGAGATGCTGGCACAACGCGAATTTGAAGAAGCCAGACGTGAGCTTTTGAAAGCGGAGTCTGCGAAGGAGTATGCAGAGGCACTTGTCACATATCACCAAGCGCGTGTTAGCAGGCTTGAGGGATTTTTGGGAAAGGCAAATCGCAATGGCGCTTAAAAACTTTGAATACCAAGACCCCGCAAAAGTGGCGGAGATCAAACAAGAGAACCAGACAAGGCGCTCATGCTCAGGCTGTGCGCACTGGTCAATCTTGTGGGGTTTGGCGGTGTGCAAAAAGCACGAAGGAAGAGCTGGAAAAGACGTTTGCGTCTGTCCTGATTTTGACAGGAAGAATTATGGCCGTTGAAGCAAATTTGAAAAAGGGGAAATCATGATCGTCACGAGCGACAAAGTAGTGTTCAGAAGCGCATACGAAGCGCTGCAATTTGCTTTTAATGTTAGTGCGCAGGCGTATGACAGGCCGTTGATGAACCGCATGGCAGACAAGATGAAGGGTGGCGATGGCCTCCACGGGCTGGACGCGGCGGCGCAGGCGGGGATGATTCGGGCTCAGGTTAAAGCATTGGGGAAAGTATCCGAGGCTATTTTGACCGCCCGATTCGCGCCGGACAGTCAACCATGCACCTGTGGATCTCCATGCTGCTCAAAGAATCGAATAAATATTGAATGGCGCGAGGCTATCGGAGCGGTCGCCGATCACATGCGATTGACCGCACTGCGAGATTGCTCAACCGATAGCGTGTTGCGCTCTATCTATGTAACGCGCTACTTTACGCCAAAGGATAAGCGAGTCTCGGTGCTCAAAATATCGAAAGAGAAACGGATTCAAGAAAGCACGGCACAATCTCACTACAACCGAGTGGCCGCTTCGCTTGGTGGCTCAAAGTCAAACAAGATTCATGTTGATGGTCTAGAGCAATCGGCCATGAATCGGCTTGAGGCAAAGCTAAAAGAGATTGGCGTTGTCGATGACACCGACGCGTGACATGCAAGAGATTTGGGAGGAGTTCATTTTTATCGGTGCAGTCGGTCTGGCGCTATTCATGATTTTCAGATAGATCACTTAGCGCTAGCCGCCTTTTGAGGTAAACAGACAGCATTTAATGCCATACTAAATTAGATGGCTATTAAATAAAAGTTGACAGAATACGAAAAGTACCCCAAACTGCGTGACTTATAGCTAGTGCTGTAAATGCGTCTAAAGCAAATACAACACTAAAACGAAACCCGCCAAGAGCAATCTCCGGCGGGTTTTTTGTTGTCCCAAAAAAGAAGTGGGCGACTGACTGAGTGCGTCAACACTCAATCAGCCCCGCACCCGCTGAACACGCCAGCAAGCATGGCTAGGCTCACCCCACCTCTAGAGGCGAGGCAAGTCTAGCCCGACTCACTAGAGGAGCGCTTGCGTGAAAACCCCAGCAAATCAAGATATCAAAAGAGATATCAGATGCAAAGAATGTGATAAGAAACTCGCCGAGGGTGAGTACATCACGCTGAGCATCAAGTGTCAGCGTTGCAAGACGCTAAACATTTTCGAGCGCCGCCGAGCGCCTTTTTTAAAAGAAAAGGCCGCCAATGGACCCGACGCTGCGAACGAATGTAGAAATTAGAAGCGTAGATGCGCTGATTCCGTTTGCAAAAAACTCTCGCACTCATTCGGAGGAGCAGGTTGGGCAAATTGCGGCCAGCATTAAGGAGTGGGGCTGGACAACGCCGATATTGGTCGATGAATCAAACGGCGTGATTGCCGGCCATGGTCGCCTTCTTGCTGCTCGCAAACTTGGCATGGCCTCTGTTCCGGTCATAGTCGCGGGCGGCTGGAGCGATCATCAAAAACGAGCATACGTTATTGCAGACAACAAGCTCGCGCTCAACGCGGGGTGGGATGAAAAGCTTCTGGCGCTTGAGCTAGGCGAGCTTAAGGATGGTGGATTCGGCATTGATTTGATCGGATTCGACATTGATGATTTGGGCGATCTGCTTGAGCCTGAAGCCGTGAGCGGGCTTGTCGACGATGACAAAGCTCCAGAAGTCGGCGCCGTCGCTGTTTCGCAGCCCGGCGACATATGGGTCATGGGCAATCATCGGCTGATGTGCGGTGACAGCACTAGCATCACAGACGTCGAGCGACTGATGGATGGATATAAGGCCGACCTGATCATCACAGACCCACCGTACAACGTCGCATACGAAGGAGGCACGGCCGAAAAGCTGACCATCCAAAATGACAGCATGAGCGCCGACGCGTTCTACCAGTTCTTGCTTGCGGCTTATGGAGCCATGTTTGCCGTGTCGAAGGATGGTGCAGGGTTGTATGTATTCCATGCTGATAGCGAGGGGATGAACTTTCGTAAGGCAATGGTCGAGGCTGGATTTAAGCTGGCGCAGTGCTGTGTATGGGTCAAGCAGCAGTTTGTGATGGGGCGTCAGGATTACCACTGGCAACATGAGCCTGTGCTGTACGGATGGAAGCCGACTGGCGCACACCGCTGGTACACAGACCGCAAGCAATCGACGGTTTGGAATTTTGACCGCCCGCAGCGCAACGACGTGCATCCGACCATGAAGCCGGTGGCGCTGATTGAGTACCCGCTGTGCAACAGCAGCCGAGGCGGCGATGTGGTCCTTGACCTATTCGGCGGCTCAGGTTCGACTTTGATTGCGTGCGAAAAGAACAGCAGGTCTGCGCGCTTGATGGAGCTTGACCCCAAATACTGCGACGTCATCATTAAGCGCTGGCAAGAATTTTCAGGCGGTACCGCAACGCTAGTCGAGACGGGAAGGGCATTCTCGGAAGTCTCGGATGAGATGGGGCTCAGTGTAGAAGTAGGCGCATGAAGTCGCATAGCGATAACGACGCACTGGCAATTCGTCAAGCAGCAAGGCGAATGCTCTTAACGAAATCTGGTGACAAGTTAGAGCCAAAACAGAACTTGACGGTTGCAGAGCTAAGAGCTGCATCTGTCGCATTATCAATTGCACAGAAGATGGAGATGCGGACGATTAAAGATGCCGAGGAGTTTGCGCTTTCATCAGCAAGAGACTGGTTCTTATCATCTAAAGACCGAACGATTCAGGAAGCGGCAGATAAGTTTGGCGCAAAGTACGCGGTCGTCAGGCAGCGTGCTTACGCAGAAGATTGGATCTCACTTAGAGATGAGCAATCACAAAAAAATTGATAAGACAGAACGAATTCGTGGCCGTAGGCTGCAATCGATCAGGGCCTCATTTTTGTTAGATAACCCCTTGTGCGTTACATGCAAAGCAAACGGCAAGATCACGATGGCTGTAGAAGTTGACCACATCGTTCCGCTTTATAAAGGGGGCGCCGAGTGCAATGCAAACAGGCAGTCGTTGTGTAAGCAGTGCCACAAAGAGAAGACTGAGATAGATATTGGAGCACGGCTTACAAGCGGCAGCGACATAAGCGGAATGCCGACAAGACCAAGCCATCACTGGAATCTTTGACCGTCCCGCCTCCGGATTTGCAGCTCAAGGCCCTAGGGGGGTATAAATTCCTAGGAAAAAGAGATTGAAAACCGACTGGTCTCTTCAACACAAGTGCTAACACCAAAAATGGCAAAAAACACAAAGCGAATTAGGGCGTCGGATACGGCAAGTGGCGCAATTGCAGCCATGGTAGACGCATCTCTTGCTCTGCCGAGTGTTCCTGCGCATGTGAATTTGCGAGATGGAGATTTTCCGTTTTGGCATAACATCCTACGCGCGCGCGCGCGAAGCGAATGGAGCGATGCCGACTTGGTAGTGGCCGCACAGCTTGCCCGATGCATGGCTGACATTGAGCGCGAGCAGAGAAAACTTGATGCCGAGGGAACCATTGTTGCCAACGATAGGGGCACGCTGGTCACAAATCCTCGGTTTCGTGCAATAAATGAGCTAAAGCAATCGCAGCTTGCCACCTTTAGAGCGCTCACATTAAACGCAAATGCAAAAGTAGATTCCCGCGTCCTCGGAAAGCAGCGTCAGGCTTTCAATGATGCGGTGAAGGCGCGCGATCAGGTTGGGGACGAAGATGTCTTACTTGCCTAAGCACGTCCAGGATGCAATCTGGTCGGGGCCAAAAGTAAAGGTAAGAAACTGGCGAAAGCTGAAAATAAAAAGTCTCACTCGTGCCGAGCGTGCGATGAAGTTTGCCGAAAGATATTTACGTGTTCCAGAGGGCGAGCTTGTTGGCCATCCAATTCGATTGGATATCTTTCAAGAGGCATTCTTTTATGGGGTCTACGACAACCCAGACCACACAAGAGAGGCTTACTTATCCATGGCGCGTAAGAATGCCAAGACCGGAACGATTGCCATCATCTTGTTAGTCCACATTGCAGGCCCGGAAGCGGTGCAAAACTCGAGAATAGTTTCCGGCGCCTTGAGTAGAGAGCAGGCGTCTGAGGTCTTCAACTACGCGTCTAAGATGATTAGACAGTCAGAAATTTTGAGCCGTCTATGCAGGATTGTGGATTCTGGCAGTCGAATCATTGGGATTTCAAAGAACGTTGAATATAAGGCGCTAAGCGCGGATGCAAAAAACAACCACGGCAAAGGTCCGATTCTTGCGATTTTGGACGAGGTTGGTCAGGTTAAGGGGCATAAAAGCGACTTTGTAGACTCAATCACTACAAGCCAAAGTCTGTATGAGCACCCATTACTGATTGCGATTAGCGTGCAGGCGTCGAACGATGGTGACATGTTCAGCATCTGGTTGGATGATGCCAAAAAAAATCATCCAAAATCAACTGTTGCACACGTATACACAACTGACGAAAAGTGTGATTTGTTGGATGAAAAAAGCTGGATTGCATCAAACCCAGCACTTGGCAAGTTCAAAAGCCTGTCGGTCTTTAGGGACCAAGCGGATAAAGCTAAACGTATGCCCTCATTTGAGGCGACATTCAGGAATCTTGAGCTTAATCAGCGTGTTCAATCGATTTCCCCATTTGTCACAAAAGAAGTGTGGCTAGTAAACGGGCAAGAGCCAGATCCGCAAGCGTTCTATAAGGCTGATGTGTTTGGCGGGCTAGATTTGTCTGGCAAAACAGACTTGACCTCGTTCGTTATGGCTGCATATTGGCAAGAGCGTTGGCATGTGAAGTCGTATTTCTGGGCGCCAGAAAAGGGGCTGATTGATAGATCAAAAAGAGACCGCGCACCTTACGACATCTGGGTGAATCAGGGGTATATCAGAACGACACCAGGCGCGGCAATTGACTATGAGCATGTTGCACAAGACATTGCCGACGCGACTGACGGCTGCAATGTCATTTCTGTTGCATATGACCGTTGGCGCATTGACTTGCTTAAGCGAGAACTTGAAAAACTGGGCATTGAGCTGCCGTTGATTGGTTTTGGGCAAGGCTTTAAAGATATGGCCCCAGCGCTGACAACCTTAGAGACCATTTTGCTCAACGATCAAATGTCGCACGGCATGAATCCAGTGCTCACAATGTGCGCGGCTAATGCGGTATCTGAGAAAGATGCGGCAGACAACCGCAAATTAACCAAATCAAAAAGCACAGGACGCATTGATGGCATGGTGGCTTTGGCAATGGCAATCGGTGCAGCTGGTAAAGAAGAATTAAAAGAAGAGGGTTTCGTATATGTGGGCATGGGTTAAACGGGTTGCTGTTGCAATGCAAACGCCCGATGGCGTAGCCATGTCCGCAGGAATTTTGGGTTTTGTTTTGCTTGTCGCCGGAATTGCACTCATCAGTATTCCTGCTGCATTGATTGTTGCCGGAGCGCTGCTCATGGCTTGGTCTGCAATGTTTGCAAGGTCGATTGCCGCGCGCGGAGGCAATGCCTAATGTTCACATCTGGAATGTTTTCCGGCGGCGGCGCTACCATGCCATCCGGTAACGGCGGCTGGGTTGGCGCTTTTTCGGGAATTGGAAACAGAACCCGCGCTGGCGTTAATGTCACGCCATCGTCCGCGCTTGCAATCACTGCGGTGCAAAGAGCTGTTTCAATCTTGGCCGAATCTTTCGCGCAGTTGCCGTGCAAGGTCTACAAGCGCGGAAAAGACGATTCGCGCGAAGAGCTTAGCGCACACCCAGTTTCTGATTTGCTCAATCTGGCCCCCAACGGCTGGATGACACCCTTTGAATTCGATGAGTTCAAGCAGGTGTCGCTCGGGCTTCGTGGTAATGCCTTTTCACTGATTCTTAGAGACAAAAAGTACAGAGTAAAAGAGCTGCACCCACTGCACCCAGATCGCGTGCAGATCATGGTCAGCCCAATTGACCGCATGCCTTATTACCGAATCTTGCATGCACCCGTTGATAACTTCGAGGGTTTGTATCCAGCAAGCGACATTCATCATGTGCGCTGGATTTCAGACAACGCCTATGTGGGGCTTTCTCCGATTTCATTACATGCCGAGGCTATCGGTTTGGTTGCCGCCGTTGAAGAGCACTCCAGCTCGGTGTTTGGTAACGGCACGAAACTGAGTGGCGTGCTTGAAGTTCAGAATCAAGTCAAAGATCCTGAAGACTTGAAAAAAATGTCGAGAGACTGGGAAGAAAAGTACTCAGGATCATCGAATGCTGGGCGCGTTGCTGTGCTAACTGGTGGCACAAAGTTTTCCCCGCTGTCAATGTCCAATGAGGATGCCGAGCTGATTCTCACGCGCGGCTGGGGTGTTAAGGATATCGCCAGAATTTACGGGATGCCAGCTCATATGCTGGGAGAAATCGCAGCCGGTTCGAAGGCGACAACGGAGCAGCTTGCTATCGAATTTGTCACGTATTGCCTTATGCCGTGGCTTAAACGCCATGAAGAGGCGATTGAGCGAGACATGCTTACGATGGAAGAGCGTCGCTCTGGTATTTACGTGAAATATGACGTTTCTGGCCTCATGCGCGGCGATTTGAAGAGCCGCTTGGAGGCTTACGCGCTTGGTAAACAGTGGGGTGTGTACTCAACCAACGATATTCGCAAGAAGTTAGACGAGCCACCAGTTGAAGGTGGCGATCAATATCTGGTGCCGCTGAACATGGCAGACGGAAAAACAGGCGATCCAATCGGATTTCAGTCGCCTAAAAACGGAGAAAAACAGTGAAATATCAGCACATTTTGGGCGAAATTTTCAACAAACCCATGCTTGCCACGCCCGCATTGATGTTCGATGCCGTGGTTTTTGCAAAGACTAAACTTGGTCTAAACGTTGACGGGTTCAACAAGGCTCAAATGGGAATGTACGACGACGAAGATGGTGGCGAGCCTGACAACGACGACAACTACCAAAATGGCATCGCCAATATTGGCGTGTACGGCCCACTTGTGGCTCGCACCGGTAACTTGGCGATGTGCAGTCGCATGACTGCATACGAATCTATCTCTCAGCAATTCGTCGAGGCGATTAATAACCCGGCTTGCCTGTCGATCGTGTTCGACATGGACTCTCCGGGTGGCACGGTCTCTGGCGCTTTTGATCTGGCCGAGCTGATCTATGCAAATCGCGGCGTAAAGCCTATACACGCCATCGTCAATCACGCAGCCTACAGCGCTGGCTACTTGATTGCATCTGCCTGCGACACGATCAGTCTTGGCGACACTGGTGGCGTTGGCTCAATTGGTGTACTGATGCAGCACATCGACTATTCGAAGATGCTTGCAGAAGAGGGCATCAAAGTTACGACGCTAACACGCGGCGAAAACAAAGCTGACGGCAACCCGGCCGAGCCGCTGAGCGAACCCGCGTTGGCTGAATTCAATGCCCAGCTCGACATGTTCTACGGGATGTTCACAAACTTTGTAGCCAAGGCGCGAAATTTGAGTGTTGATGCAGTTGTCAACACTCAGGCCCGATGCTTCTACGGCAAAGCTGCAATTGCCGCAGGGCTGGCTGACACACTCGAAACACCTGCACAAGCTATTCAGCGCGTTTACGAAGCGCTGCCTAAACCCGTTTTGTTCGACCCGCTTGCGAAACAGCGAATGCAAGCCAAAGCAAAGCTCCTAACTCTCTCTTAAACAAGCAAATCACCGAAGCAGAACCGCCGAATGGCGGTTTTTTTTCGTCCCCAACTTTTTAGTGCGTTCGCACAAAAAAGCAGTTGCCGCCACTTTGGGCGGTTTTTTTATTTCCGAAGGAAAAACCATGAAGTTATCTGACTTGAAAAGCGAACGCGCAAAACTCACCGCTGACGCAAACGCATTGATCGAGAAATCCGGTGCAACCGCCGAAGATTTTGTAACGGCCGAAGGCATGATGACGCAAATTGAGACGTTGAATTCTCAAATTGCAACAGCCGAAAAGTTGCAAGCCGAAGCTGCAAAGGCTGCTGTTGCAGTCGAAACAAAACCAGTCTCTGCAACTCAGTTTGCGACAGCTCGAGACCACAAGGCTGAGGCTGAGCACAACAAGAGCGTGTTCGCAGGCATGGTGGGGGCGCTGGCAAAGAATCCCGGCAACCCATATGCCGCCGCCGAGTACGCGCAAAAAAATCTCGGCGCAATCGGCGGCGAGGTGTCAATGGCACTGACGCAAAACACCGCGTCTGGTGGCGGGGTTCTCGTGCCAGCAAATCTCTCCGGGACCGTGATTGAGCATCTGAAGCCGCAATCTGTGGTTCGAAAAATGGGGGCTGTGCCGCTGCCTCTAAAGAACGGTAATTTACAGATTCCAAAGATCACTGGAACTGTAAATGGCGGATACGTTGGCAAAGATGATGACTCACCTGTCAGTCAGCAGTCTTTTGGCGATCTCCAGTTGTCATCGAAGCTGTTGTCAGTTTTGGTGCCAATTTCGAATCACCTGATTGAGAATGCTGGTGTTGATGTTGGTGTCAGCTCGTTGATCGTAAACGACACGGCTAGAAGCATTGGCACAACCGAAGACATCGCGTTCATTCGTGGAGATGGCACAAACAATACGCCAAAGGGAATGCGCAACTGGGCACTGCCAGGTAGCATCATCCCCGCTACGGACGTCACATCACTAACTGGTCAGGCGTTGATTCAGGCAATCATTGCCGATGCTGGTCGCACGAAATTAGCATTGAGTCGTGCAGATGTGCCAATGACAAACCCTGGCTGGTTAATGCATCCTGATACTGTTCAATTCTTGGAAGATTTGGTTACCACGGTTGGCAACAAGGTGTTCCCGGAGATTGCCGAAGGAAAGTTCCGAGGCCACCGCTTTGCAACAACCACGCAAATTCCAACGAATCTGTCGCTGGCTGCATCGGGAGCATCTGGCAACGGCTCTGAGCTGTATTTTGTAGATTTTGACCAGATGATCATCGGCGAGTCAAAGGCGCTCTCAATCGCAATTTCAACAGAAGCTACATACAAAGAGGGCGGCCAAGTCGTCAGCGCGTTCCAGCGTCGTCAAACGTTGATTCGCGTGGAGACAGAAAACGACTTTGGCCCGCGCCATCCGCAAGCCATTGCGGTGCTTAACGGCATCACTTGGTATCGCTAATCGGCGTTTGACAGGCGGGGTGCTTTATGCGCCCCGCCTTTCCTTCTCTCGCAACAGGAAAAAACATGAAACACGTCAAAATTTTGAAGCACCACAAGAACTTAAACCCCGGCGAAGAAGCTGGTTTCGATGATGAGGTTGCAGACGCTCTTGTCAAGAGCGGCCACGCGGAAATCATCGACTTCAAAGTTCCCAAGAAGAATAGAAAAGACGCTGATGCCGCAGCTGCTGCAGCTGCTGCACAAAAAGCCGAAGAGGACAAGATCGCAGCTCAGCTCGCAGAAGAGGCCAAGCAGGCCGAAGAAGTTGCTGCGGCACGAAAGGCCGAAGAAGAGCGCTTGGCTGCTGAGCAAGCCGCCGCCGTCGCGAAAGCAAACGAAGCCAATAAGGCTAAGTAATGTCCGTCCTGCTGAATTACCTAACGAAAGCTGATTTCGGGAGTGAGACGGGCGCGATTGATGAGCCA
>JACCDG010544480.1_pt1 | contig 11626 bp, 10 predicted proteins | sample 7442471 | NCBI WGS metagenome assembly JACCDG01 (sample SAMN15323444, study PRJNA562643) | freshwater metagenome | isolation source: river surface water | place: USA:Blue River Watershed | collected 2017-08-17
CAATATATTCTAGTGCGTTTCCATCAGCGTCGTATAAGACGAAGTACACTTCATACTCTTTGCCAGCTTCACCATTTACTCTTACGAATGCTCTGATCGGCGTGTTCTCTCCCATCTTCACTCGTTTACTTTTGTCACCTACGAACAACGGTGTAGCGGTAATAACTGGTGCCGCCGCAGCGGAAACTACCCATTCCCACCGCAGGTCATGAGCGTCTTTGATTGCGACCGTTAAGCCTTTTGTGGAATTAGGCGGAACGCTCACCTTTGCAGTGCTTAAAGATTCCTGAGCTTGGAGTATGATTTTAATAGCGTCTTCAGTAAACTGCTTCACGGCGGCATACTGGTGCGCTTTTTTGAGTAATTCTATGTTGCTGCTCATGTGGTATCATCCGGATGCGATCCCCGTTGCATATTTGCCTGCAAGTGGCGATCTTCAGCTGACATTTCTGTTTGAAAAACCAAGTAGTCTAGTTGGGCTTCAGTGAATGCGGTGGCTTCGTCGCTTGAAAGTGCACCGAGCCCTGGGTGATTAGTTATTCGTGCAAGTTCAGTTTGTATTTGTGCTTGCGCAGTGTGCAGTCTTTGGAGTGCTGAGGTCATTGCAGCATCTGCTGCTTGAATGCGCGATGACTCAACTCGTTGACCTTGGTGAATTTGATGATTCAATTCAACAACTGAACGAAAATCTGCGAGGTACATGTCTGTCAGTGCCTTGTATTCATTCACCATGCGTAAGAATGGTTCAATGTCCGGGGGAGTCAATGGAGCGGTCGCTGCGGGTGTGCCGTGTGGTGGAGTGTGAGGTCCTGCAGGTGGTCTAGGCGGGGTTGCTCCACCAGGAGGTGTTGATGTCGCAGGGAATTCTGCGGTAACAACAAGTTCTTCGTTTGCCCGGCAATGTTGTGGGTTCGCAGGGCGAATTTGCGCGTGCACGTTTGCCCCATCATATACTGCGACCGTATAATCGCCTGGTTCCAGATTTTCAAACACATAATGTCCATGCGTATCGAGTTCGCGATGCAGTGTTTGGCGTCCGTTGCTGAGCTCTGCAGTCGCTGGATGAGCTGGGCTGCCGTTTCTTGTTGCAGTTACACTAATTGAACCATGACCAGCTTCAGTGCGCCCATGAGGTTCTGTTGCAGGGTGATCGCCTGCATGGGTATCCCTGCCATGTCCTGGTTCATCGCCGTGCCCAGGTATAACTTCAACTACTACACTGCGATCATCTGGATGGTTGCGTCCATCGCCTGCGGCCACGACTATTATGTGGCGGCCTACCTGCAGACCGTGTACAACCGTTGCAACGTGATCTCCGCGTCCTTGCCGTTGTTCTGCTTGCGGCTGCGCGTTGGGCCGAACAAATACCATCCACTCATAATGTCCATCGCCGCCGCTAATGTGCGCTTCTATAGGTACGTCTTCACCTTCACGGTATCGTGCTCCGATACGAGGTTGCACAATCGTAACCCGAATCGGATCTGCATGGGGTGGAGTTGGTGCAGCTGGAAGGTCGGCATGATCCGTTCCATGGTGTGCCGGTCCCGTGTGCTCAGCACCATGAGGTGTCGTGTGTTCATCCCCGTGATCTGGCTTTCCACTGCCGAACATACCAATTGCACACATAATGAATCGAATAAATGAGAAGAGAAAGACAAGGGTCAATGCAGACCAGACTATTCTATATTCTCGAAGTCCATACATGTACCAATTGGATTGTGAAAAAAAGTACATTCCGTAGATGAGAAAATAGGTTATTGCGAATGCGCACTGCTTTTGATCATCGCCAAGAGCACCAACAAGCAGTTGATAGAGAAACATTCCTATGAGAATGAATACGATGAGTGCGGCGAGCATACCTAGGCTGCTAAAACGCCAACCCGTCCTCATCTCCCACACGACGAGTGCAAAGGTGAGGGCAAGGCCCACAGCAACGCCAATCATTTTTCCTTCGCGCGTTACTTTACCGTCTTTGCCCTTGTACATCGCGCCAAAGATTCGAACGCCGAGCGAAACAAAAAGAAGACAAGCAATTATTGCATCGAAGAGTACATCATAATTCTGATACACTGATGCAACATTAATGGCAAAAGGACTTACAAGATCGTCAAGAATTGCCATTGCTTAGGCTCTTCCTCCTTGGGGTGCCAGCTGTTGCACTGCTTGTTGGCGTTGCGTGCCAATGCGGGTGTGGAGTTCTTTTACTGCTCGTTGAAATGCTGCCTGAGCGATATCATCGTGTTTTGCCGAGAGGGCATTTCGAAGCGATGCTATCCCTTCAGCTTCTTGGTTGTCAAGCCATTCATTGATGCTTAATGCGACAGCTGCACGTATGGCGTCATTATACTTCGTCCTCTCAGTTGGATTAGTTGTTGATTGCAATGCCTTCTGATATTTTGCAATTTCTTTGTAATTTTTTGTACTCTGAAGAGCTTGTATGCCTTCATTCTGCAATAAATTCAGTTTCTCCAAGTTCAGTGCGAGTACTTGCGCTGCGGCAAAGTCGCTGAGCAGTGCATCATTATACTTTGATGCATTCTGCAATGCTGTTTCTATGCGCGGAACTAATGTTCCGTCAAGCGCAAGTACATCAGTTGATAGTATTTGTGAATTGGTCGCTTCAATTGTTGCATACTCCTTTTGTGCTGGAGCGAGAACTGCTGCGTCGTTGCTGATTTGTGCCGCAGCGGCAAGGGTTGATTGAACGCCTGAATTGCTCGGAGCTTCGACGATGCTTCGAAGCATTGCGCTATATGCCTCAGTTCTCTTGACGAGCTTCTTGGCTGGCGCCTGCATGTTCTGAATGAGCTTCTCCTGCTGTGCAATTCCTGCTTCCAGTTGTCGAAGGGGTTGTATAGCACGTGTCCATGCCTCTGCGACGGCGTTGAGAGGATCTTTTGCGGCGTTGAGTTCAAGAGTTAATTTGCTGAGCTGGTCATTGAGTGCAGTAATTTCACTTGCGAGGGCTGCCTTGTCTTGTGCAGATAATTTTTCGGCCTGCGCTGCAAGAGTTTTGAGATTTTCACTTGCTTCTGCTTCTGCCGCCCGCAGAATATCGTACAACCCATTTAGACTCGTTGGTTCCTTGCCAGCGACAAAATTAAATTTCTTGGCGGCAGTTGTGCGTAGCCAATCACCTATCTTTTTTTTCGTAGTTGTAGCTGCGGCTGGTCCGCCTTCGCCCAATGCTGCAGCTGCTTGCGATAGTGCTGAGTTACTAGCGATAATATTTCGCGCTTCAACATAGGATTCTTTTTCAATTAACTGAGTCGCTTCAATTGCTGCTTCTTTCATTGCCGTTGCATAGGCTTGCATTTGTGGTATGTATTCTCCACGGTGAGTTGCAAATGTTGCTAAGTCCATCTTCTGAGTCAGCATGGTACCAATGCGTTGAGCAAATTGAGCACTATTATCGACGAGTTGGCGCAATCTCTCTGCGCCTCGCGAACCGGCCTCTGCAACCTGCTGTAGAGCAGCTTGCAGCGATGCAAGTTGCGTCTGAGCAGCACGAGCTGCGTGCATGGCTGTTTCTTCTTCTTGAGCACGAATAGCAGCGTGGTGCGCGTGATCTGCAGCTGCATTTGCTGCTCTGGTGGCTGCTCTGCTCTCCGCATGCGTACCTCCACCGAAGCCACCGCCTCCGCCGCTAAATCCTCCACCGCCGCCTCCCCCTGCTCCTCGGCTAATAGCTCCAAAGAAGTGAACGACGAGATAGATGATTGAAATAACAGAGAACATTGCACCGAGGCGCCAAATCATTGGGTGTCCGCCAAAGCCATCCCATACGCTTATTGTGAAGAGGACACCAAACCACATCGCCAAGAACGCAGCACAAATTGCAACCGCTTTGTTGTTCGTGGTTTTTTCCATCACCGAGTACACTGCTTGACCAATGGTCAGTGCGATAATGAATGCAGCAATTGGTCCAAGTGATGCGAGTCTGAAACCCGACGTGCTTTCAAAGATGACAAAGCCCAACCACAGAATTATTCCAATGACCGTACCAATACCTTTGCCGAGTTTGCTCAGCGTTTCTCGTCCAAGGAATATGAAGAGAATGAGAGTGAGGATGGTGTCGATAGCGAGTCCGCCGTTGCGAGACTGGTAGATTGCTGCAATTCCATCGGGTCCGATAACATCATCAACGGTGTTGACGAGTGTTTCGAGAATACTCTCTGCGTGTACGATGGGAAGAAGGGTTAGACCTACAAGTATCCAGAAGGGCAGTAATTTAATTGGTTTTTTCATCCCTACCAGCGGCGGAACTCGAGTTTTCCGTTTAAAAATGTTGTTTTTATGGTGTAATCGCCCTATCCTGCGTATGCATGCGTTTGGATGGCGTTGCGCGGCGTGTGCGGCTTGCACCGCTTTAAGAAAACTTTAAATACGCCTTGTTAAAGGAAGTATATGAATGGCAGACTTCATCTGGCAAGGCGCGCTCGTCATGGGTGGCATAATTGGTCTCATTGAGCTCTTCTTTGTGCACGCAGATGAACGCGGTCTTGGCTGGTTATCCCACGGTTTGCACGCACTTCCCGTAGCGATTGCATTCACGTTCTTTGCAATGAATGTTGATTTCCTCTTGCACCTTGTGAAGCTGGATACAATGGTGAAAAGCAATGTATGGATAGAGGCGTCAATTCGCGTCGTGCTTGGACTCATCGCCACATTCAAGGTAAAGTCAGCTGCTGCAATTATTCAAGGACACAACAGCGTGGGTGAGAAACTGGGTCACGCATTCATCATTGGCGCGCTCATTGCAGCTTCGCCGTACATCTGGACTGTCGTTGCTCCTCAATTGCCTGCGTGGCTCTCCGGATTGCCACTGAAGAAATAAGATGGCGCGCAAGTCCACGCCACAAAATGCCAGCAAGCGCAAGAAAGATTCTGATATAGTATCGCGCCTTGAACGCATTGAGAAGCTGCTCACCAAAGAAGATAAGCAAGAATCACTCGTTCTAAAGAACGAAGGAGAAGAATTAACTGAACTTGCTCGCTTAGAAAAACTCGAGCAGGAAATCAAACAAGATGTGGCGCCGCATCCACTGCGGCGAATTACGTTTCACGACATAACTAAAGGCCTCATCGGTGCTTTCTTTGGAGTCGTTGGGCACTTCGCTTTTTTCTATGGGCACAAAATAGCTGCTGAGTTTACGTATTTTCGAGCAACCTTGGTACTGCTTGTCTCAATACTGTTGTTACTTGCATTCCTGTACTTCAGTGGCTTTCGTCGAATCGCGGAATACCACAAGTATTTGCCAATTCGAGCAGTCGTCATTTTCTGTACCGCAATCCTCGTGTCAGTGACGGTGCTCTTTCTCTTTGGAGTGCTGCATTTTCCGCCAACACCGGGAGAGCTGTATAAAGAAGTTGCAGCGGTAAGCATACTTGCAGTTATGGGCGCAGCAACAGCAGATCTCATCGGTGGCGAGGCATGAGTAAAACCAAAGTCCTTGAGCTCATAGAACGAGAACGAGCGATTGTTCCGCTGGCGCGCGATGCTTTAACTGCGCTTGCTGCCGAGCGAAGCGGCATGAGCGGAAAGCTGACAACGGTAGATTGGATATTGGTTGAGAAGCTTTTGCAGCAACTCCTAAAATGTCTTGATATCGCTGCTGGCTATGAGCGATTCCTCTTTACTGATAGCAAAGATGATATACCTCAAAACCTGCAATCAGAAGCTGGAACTCACGCAACAGAGCTGCTCTTTCTGTACAAGCACATAGCGACGCTTGCTGAAGCAGTGCAGAGTCGCGCACCAGCTGAGCATATTGCCCGTTTACTCGAGCATGAACAACTTATCTCACATATAGCAAACGAGTTTGATAGACTGGAGCCGCACCTTGAATCGTTGCGCAGAAGGCTGGAAGCGGCGGCAGAACAGTCAACACAGAGAGTTGCATAAGCCTTTTGTTTTTATTTTACCGATTCAATAATTTGTATTCGAAGTTCCCTTACACGAACTCTCTTTTGGACGGATGCTATTGACTTCGTGATTGGTGTACGTCACACAGCACAATTTGTTCTGAAGTGACTTCGAACCCACTAAAGAATATGCAGAAGGTGGAACTTACTGTATTTCAACAGCTTGCGTAATTGCCTGACCAGGGATGCCGCGTTCGAAAAGAACTCTTACGCAGCCACTGTTCCCATGAGCACTTTGTACAGTGCCACTAATTGTTGCTTTTACGCCACTCTTCCATGCAACTTGCTTGCCTACAAACTTTGCAGCATCGGTACGGTTCTTAGAACCTTCGACTTTCACAATAGCTTGATTTGGTGTTACCTGGCGCTTTGAGCGGCGATACGAAACAATGATTGCTTGCATAAGTCGCTGGAACAAGGATTCATTTATAAACCTTTGCGTGGATGAGTCCCTCATATCTCGAGGGCATTGCTTTAGCCGAGCAAGAAGCGAATCCCAACGGGAACAAGTAAACAGCTCATCGCGTGCGCCCGTGCAGCTTTTGAAAAGGCAGGTAAAAGGCCTATCAGGGCGCCTGTGCCATACACGAGCACCCCACTCCAACCGTTAAGGATGAAGACAAGTATACTCACAAAGAGCAAAATTGCTATACTTATTGTTTGGTATGGTAGTTTTGTTATAACGCGAACAATATGCCTGCCAAGCAGCAATGAAAGAAGGACGCCAATGCCTCCCGCAAGCAAGGCAATACCGATCGCAAGCTGCACACTTACTTGAGGCTCAATTGTGGTTGCAGTAAGCAAGGCTCCATTGCGTGCCTTCTCAACTCCATGGTATGCGGCAAGAGAAAGAAAAAAGTTTGTTGTACCAATAACTCCACTCATCAGCAAATATCCATGATCTCCCGTGCCTCCTGCAAGGAGCATACCAAATACAGACGCGTGTGCAGCGCCAAGTCCAGGTAAAACTGCAGTCAACCCACCAGCAACAAGGCCGCCCAAGAGCGCTCGCCAAGCTTGGATGCGCATAGCTGTAAATGGCAAATCTTTTTGCTGTGGTAAACTCGAATTCTCCCAAAGGCTATACAGAAGCGTCGCTGCTCCAAAGAGTCCACTCAACATAGGAAAGAGCGGATTAGGAAATTGAAAGCCAAGAAACCCATAGAGGCTTGCATAAATGATGATGATGGCCGCGGCAATTCGGTGCTTGTCTCGCAAAAACATGTAGAGTGGGATAAGCAAAAGTACCACGCCGAGAAGCCATTTCGGTACTGCTTCAAACCATATTGCTATTCGAATAAATACCCAGTACGAAGCAAGCCCGAGCAAGAGGCCGCAGAACGCGCCGATAGTGCTTAATTTTACTGCCATAAGTCCATACCCTTTTAGGAGGTATCTGTGCGCAGGAAGGACGCCTAACGCCATAGCATCATCGGGAGCGCCAAGAAATACTGATGGAATGATATCGAGGAAGGTGTGTGTAATTGCGATTGCAATAATGAACGCTGCCGCTGCTTGTGGTGAGAGTGGAAGGAGAGGAAATACGCTTAAGAGCAATACAGATACTAAGTTAACGTGCAATCCCGGTGTGAGGCCTGTTATCACACCGACTAGAATCCCTGCAAAGACTGCTGCAAGTACCATGATTCTGTACAGAGTGCGATGTTGAAATCATCGATCTGAATTTGAGTGACATTTAGTCGATTTATGCAAAAGCAATCCAGCGAGTCAGCCATCATTTTTTTAAGAGAGTAGCACATCACGCACCCTAATGAACAACAGAGCAGAGCTTGAAATAGCAATCAATAAACGTTGGTTGGAGCGTGGTCTTTTTCTGCTTGTGATCGCAGTACTTGCCGTGCTTCTGTATCAACGTTGGGATGCTCCACAAGCATTGACTGCGCAAGCAACACTGGAGGAAGAACTGTCACTTCTTCAGGCGCAGAATCAAAATCAAGTCAAGCAAAACGAATTAGACATGCAAACAACGATCGTTGCACCGAATGCAGAAGTGGAGAATGAGGGGAGCAGCACAAGAGATCCCACATCAAATCCTATAGCTAATCCCGTTCCACAAACTGCAATTCTCGATAGCACTCAAGCTAACAATACTACTGCGGTAAAGAGCGAGAAGAAATTGAGCGGTGCCTTCGAAGTAGATTGGGTGGTTCTAGGTACGCCGCTTGCGCCAACCGATTACAACAAAGATGAGTTGGCAAAGCTTGCAACTCAAAAAAGCGAGCTTGAAAAAGAAATTGCAGATGCAGAGGATGATAAAAAGAGCGACTTGCGCGAAGATTTGCGTGATGTGGAAGCAGAAATCCGTAAATTGAGCGTGGGAGAAAACAAATACCGATTAAACGCAGTAAGTATCAAGTTTGAGAATGGTCTTGCGCAAGCAAAGGCAGTTGAGTATACTGTATGCTGGAGCTTCTTAGATTGCTACACGGTGAAAAATAGCGGGAAGCTCACTGTCGAATCAGGTGAGAGCTTAACTATTCCATTGGACTTGCGTATTCCTACTCTCGTAACGCTGGATAAGGACTACTATTCGTTAAAGTTACGAGTTACTGAAGGCGCAACGCAAATTGCAGTGCGTGATTTCCGTCTGCAGCCGTAGTCTCATTTTACTTGTAGCGAGCAGCAGCGGCAGCACTGTTTTACCGTTTGCTCAGTGAAATAAATTCTCGGTCCGACCAAAATACGGGAATCGCAAGCTGCTCTCCAATTTGCGCTCCTCCAAGTACAACCGTGACATTTGTTTGCACAATCGCTTTGCGACCATCGACATCAATGACGGTCCCTTCCAAAATGTATCGCTGTTCATCAGCTGATGGTGCAACAAACCAGAGCAGAATCAAGCCAATTGCAGCAGCCAGCGCTGCTGCCCAAACAAGTACCGCGTCTTTTATGAAAAGGGGGCTTTCCGCTGCCATGAGTATGAGAAAGCCTGTATCAGTATTAACTTTACGGCAGAAGATTCGGAATACCTTCGGAGAGCTGAGGTGGAAATGTTTTAAAGTCACTTGCAACCTTATCAAGCATGCGCTTACTGGCAATTTTCCTCATAAGTGTACTCGCGCTCCATGCGGTAGCTGGCGTGTGTGATGTTGCGAGCGTGTCATCATACTTAACGAGTGGCTCCGGCTTTTCTTTCGTGCCAAAAAAAGTGGACTACGTTATTGTACTTGATCGATCAGGAAGTATGGAAGGGCAGAAGATAAACAATGTGAAGCAGGCAGCAACCCGTCTTATTGCCGAACTTCCACCAACAGATCGCGCTGCCATTATTTCATTCAGTAATACTGCCATAGTACACCAATCATTGACGAGCGATCATCAACTTCTGGCGGCAAGTGTTGCAACTATAGATGCTGAATACGGCACGAAGTACAGTCCTGCCCTCGAAGCAACTATTGCTGAGTTTGCAAACTCTCCAAATGAAAGAGCCATGATCTTTCTTTCTGATGGACGATCAGATTACAGTGAATCGGATGAAGATTTGCTTCGTCTTACAGAACAACTGAGCAGAAATAATGTTTGTATTTTAACAATTAGTTATGCACTGGGTGATGAAGCTAGTCCGCTCTTGCGAGATATGGCTGAACAAGGTGCAGCGTACGGATGCGGAGAACATTTTAGTGCATCGGAGCAGGGGACGGAATTGCAATCTGTATTTCAGCAGATTTACCGATCTATTAGCAGTTCTGAACTTCTAACCGTTAGCACAACTTTTGCAGGAGATGACTACAAAGTAATTGTGAGCTCGAAACTGAATGGGAAGCCAGTGCCTGGTGCAGATGCTACTGGCTGTGTTGATGCGGTGGAGATCGCAACAAATCTGTACTCGAATGAGAAGCGATATGCAAGTTTCAGTGGTGCGCAAGGAGCACTCACAGTTCCGGATGGAGAGTACACCCACGAATCAATTGCACGCATCACCTGCGGGGGGACGTGCAATATTGCAGGAAAAGACGAAGGAATTCTCCAAAAAGGAGCATGCGTGCAAACCTACGTCGCGCTTGCGAGCTACGTTACGGGTGAAACGCAGCTTGTGCGAATTACGCCCACCGGTTTCAATCCACAGTCTGTAGCAGGTCGACAAGGCACATTAGTCGTGTGGGCGAACAGTGACGACGTTCCTCGAAGAATTCAATCACAGTACTTTGATACAGTAGTTGAGCCGGGAAAGAATTTCACGTATGCCATTGAAGCAGTGGGAACATTATTGTACGCGGATCCCGAAAGAAATTACTCAGGCAGTATAACTCCACTCGCGGGCACTGGGAATGATGTACTTCTCGTCATTGATGAGAGCGGATCCATGAAGGGTGATGGTATTCGAGAAGCGCGCGATGCTGCATCAAAGTTTTTCGGCCTGCTTTCCAGTGCTGACAGAGGGGCGTTGATTACATTTAGCCAGCAGGCAAGAGTTGTGCAAGGTTTCACGAGCGATCACGAAACGTTGCAACGCGCAGCAAGCACTCTACGATCTGAAGGTGCAACGAACTATGTACCAGCATTAAAACTTGCTTCGGGACAAATACCTAGTCAGCGCCCAATTCTCATTTTTATGAGTGATGGAGTTCCCACGGATGCCGAGGGAGCAAAGGCAATTCTTGCACAAACAGACGTTTTACGCAAGCAAGGTTGGTGTATAATGACAGTCGGATTCGGCCAAGAGGGTGCGGCAGCAAAAGAGCTTCTCACCAGCATGGCAGGCACTGATGAATGTGGTGCATTCTTGTATGCTGCAAGTGGGAGGCTTACGCAAACATTTGGCACCATATATCAGCTCTCTCAAGGACGAAATGATCTGGTTTTTGAAGAGCTCGATATGCCGCGCATAACCTTGCGCACAAAAGCGAAAATTACGACAAAAATAAACACGAAGACAGGTCGTGCAGTTCCTGAGGAAGACTATGCTTGTAGCCCACTGGCGTTGGTTCAAGTGCGGGCGGAATCAACCACGAGTACGCTCACGTATGAAGAAAACAAATACGCTGGCGAATTGAGTCTTCATCGAGGAAGGAATGACATTGAACTGATAGCAAGCGTCGCAGCGACGGATGATCCGAGCAAAGCGTTTGTAGGCACTCGCCAAACGCGCGTGTATTCTCTTTCCCCTCTATGGCTAATACTGCTACCGCTGCTGCTCGCTACAATTATATACTTACGGGTGAGTCGCTCGGAATGAACTCTCCTCCCCCCGTGGATGCTGACGCAGCGTTTGCAGCGCTCCCTGAGTTGTATCGATCAGCGCTCCCATTTCGTACCTTACGGCCAGCACAGGCAAAAGCAGTTGCTGCTGGACTATTGGAGGGTGAAAATATTCTTGTTTCTACGCCCACCGCCAGTGGAAAAACAGTCATTGCCGGTTTGGCATTGCTTCGAGCAGTAACGCTCGGTCAGAAAGGCATTTACGTTGCTCCCCTCAAGGCACTTGCCGCTGAGAAGGTTAGAGAATTACCTCGGTACGGCGTAGAGGCCGTACTTTCAGTTGGGGATTATGATGAAGAGGATTCACAATTGGCGCTTGCCACAGTCATTGTGACAACCCCGGAAAAACTCGATTCGCTTCTTCGGCACAATGTTCCTTGGATTCACAACATTTCGTGCGTTATTGTTGATGAAGTTCACTTACTTGGAGACAACTCGCGCGGTCCAACTCTTGAAATTCTTATCACACTTCTGCGACATA
>JACCDG010131216.1_pt1 | contig 11625 bp, 11 predicted proteins | sample 7442471 | NCBI WGS metagenome assembly JACCDG01 (sample SAMN15323444, study PRJNA562643) | freshwater metagenome | isolation source: river surface water | place: USA:Blue River Watershed | collected 2017-08-17
CAAGTGGTATGCGGCCCTGGCCTACATCCGGGCCAACAAGCTCAACCACAACGTCATTGAAAGCGCGAATGACCGTTTCGGCATCATCGCCAGCGGCAAGGCCTACAACGACACGCGCCAGGCCCTGCTGGACCTGGGCCTCGACGACACCACCTGCCAACGGCTGGGCATCCGGCTGCACAAGGTCAACGTGGTGTGGCCGCTCGAAGCCCAGACCACGCGCGAGTTCGCCACCGGACTGCGCGAGATCCTGGTGGTCGAGGAAAAACGCCAGGTCATCGAATACCAGCTCAAAGAAGAGCTCTACAACTGGCGCAGCGATGTGCGCCCCGATGTGATCGGCAAGTTCTACCACGTCGATGGCCATGGCGGTGGTGAATGGTCCATGCCCAACCCCAGCGCCAACACCTTGCTGCGGGCCAATGCCGACTTGAGTCCGGCCATCATCGCGCGCGCCATTGCCAAGCGGCTGCAAAAACAAGGCGTTGACCAGGATACCGCTGCCCGCATCGACGCCCATTTGGCTGTGCTCGACGCCAAGGAACGCGCGATGCAGACCCTGACCCTGGGCACTGCAGCCGAGCGCACACCCTGGTTCTGTTCGGGCTGCCCGCACAACACCTCCACCAAGGTGCCTGAAGGCTCTCGCGCCATGGCCGGCATCGGCTGCCACTTCATGGCTTTGTGGATGGACCGCAGCACTGCAGGCTTCACCCAGATGGGTGGGGAAGGCGTGCCCTGGGTCGGCCAGCAACCGTTCAGCCACGACCAGCACATGTTCGCCAACCTGGGCGACGGCACCTACTTCCACAGCGGCCTCCTGGCCATCCGCCAGAGCATCGCTGCAGGGGTGAACATCACCTACAAGATCCTCTACAACGATGCCGTGGCCATGACCGGTGGCCAGCCGGTGGGTGAGCGGGCCGAAGGCCACAGCGTGGTGCAGATCGCCCAGAGCATGCGTGCCGAAGGCGCCCAGCGCATCACCGTGGTGACCGACGAGCCTGAGAAATACGATGGCGTGGCCCTGGCCGAGGGGGTGCGGGTGTTCCACCGCGACGAACTCGACCGCATCCAGCGCGAAATGCGCGAGATCCAGGGCACCACCGTCATCATCTACGACCAGACCTGCGCCACCGAAAAGCGCCGCCGCCGCAAGCGCGGCACGATGGTGGACCCTGCCGTGCGCGTGGTGATCAACGAAGCCGTGTGCGAAGGCTGTGGCGACTGCGGTGTGCAGTCCAACTGCCTGTCGGTCGAGCCGCTGGAAACCGAATTCGGTCGCAAGCGCACCATCAACCAAAGCACCTGCAACAAGGACATGAGTTGCCTCAAGGGTTTTTGCCCCAGCTTTGTCACCGTGGAAGGTGGCCAGCTCAAGAAGAAGGCCAAGACGCAGGAAACGCAGGCCAGCTCACCCGCCGCGCTGGGTGAACTGCCTGAGCCCGCACAGCCCCATCTGCAGCACCCCTGGGGCATGGTGGTGGCCGGCGTGGGCGGCACCGGCGTGATCACCATCGGCCAATTGCTGGGCATGGCCGCGCACATCGAAGGCAAGGGCATCGTCACGCAAGACGCTGCCGGCCTGGCCCAAAAGGGCGGCGCCACCTGGAGCCACGTGATCGTGGCCGCCAGCCAAAACGACATCCGCACGACACGGGTGGGCATGGCCACGGCCGATCTGATTTTTGGCTGCGATCCGATCGTGACCGCCAGCAAGGAAACCTTGCTGCGCACACGCGAGGGCCGCACCCATGTGGCGCTCAACAGCCACAGCACCCCCACTGCGGCTTTCGTCAAAAACGGCAACTGGCAGAACCCGGCCGAACAGTGCCTGGGCGAAATCGCCCATCAGGTGGGTGTGGCGGGTGTCAGCGCTTTCGACGCCGATCTGATGGCCAAACAACTCATGGGCGACACGATCTATGTGAACCCCATGATCCTGGGCTATGCCTGGCAAAAGGGCTGGGTGCCCCTGTCGCGCGAATCCCTGATGCGGGCCATGGAACTCAACGCCGTCGCCGTGGCCAACAACCAGCTGGCTTTCGAATGGGGTCGCCATGCCGCCCACCACCCCGAAAAAGTGATGGGCCTGGTGCAACCCACACAGGTCATCACATTCAAAAAACGCGAAACCCTCGAAGATTTGATCGCCCAACGGGTGAAATACCTGACCGACTACCAAAACGCCAGCTATGCCCAGACCTACAGCAGCTTTGTCGAGCGCGTTCGCCAGTTTGAAGTCCCTTTGGGCCGCACGGTGCTGACCGAAACCGTGGCCCGATCGCTGTTCAAGCTGATGGCCTACAAGGACGAGTACGAGGTGGCACGCTTGCACACCCAAACCGGCTTTGCCGAGCGCATCGCCCAGCAATTCGAAGGTGACTACAAGATCCATTTCCACCTGGCGCCACCTTTGCTGGCCCAGCGCAACGACAAGGGCCAGCTCGTCAAGAAAAAATACGGCCCGGCCGTGCTCACCGGCTTCAAGTTGCTGGCTGCGCTCAAAGGGCTGCGTGGCACCGCCCTCGATGTGTTCGGCTACACCGAAGAGCGCCGCACCGAACGCGCCCTGATCGGCGAATACAGGGCCATGATCGAAGCGGTGCTGGGCACACTCAACGCCGACACCCACGCCCGCGCGCTGGCCGTGGCGGCCGTGCCTGAAAGCATCAAGGGCTTTGGCCATGTGAAGGCACGCAACCTGCAAGCCGCACGCACGCAGTGGGCGGCGCTGATGGACAAGGCCTCATAAGCCTTTCGCCCAGCAAAAAGCCCCGCAGGTTAGATACCCTGCGGGGCTTTTTTTATGGGATCGGGATCAACGCGATTCGGGCAATTCGATCTTGACTTCCAGCACCTCGAGGTTGTCCTGGCGTTCCAGGTTGACCTTGATGTCGTTGGGATCGATCTTGATGTACTTGCTGATCACAGCCACCAGTTCACGCTGCAGATCGGGCAGGTAATCGGGCTCGGCGGCATTGCGGCCGCTGCGCTCGTGCGCCAGGATGATCTGCAGGCGTTCTTTGGCCACGCTGGCGGTTTTTTTCTTCTCGCCCAGCAGGAAGGACAGGAACGACATGGTCACTTGCTCCCGAACAGACGCTTGAAGAAACCGGGCTTGTCGGCTTCGGTAAAGCGCATGGGCTTGTCTTCGCCCAGGAAACGGTCGATCACGTCCCGGTAAGCCTCGGCCACGTCGGTGCCGGACATGTTGATGGCCGGCGTGCCCTGGTTGGAGGCCTGCAGCACGTTTTCGCTCTCGGGAATCACGCCCATCAGCTTGATGCGCAGGATGTCCTGGATGTCTTGTAGCGACAGCATCTGGCCGTCTTCCACCCGGTTGGGGTTGTAGCGGGTGATCAGCAGGTGTTCCTTGATCGGCTCGGCGCCGTCGATGGCGCGCTTGGTCTTGCTGCCCAGCATGCCCAGGATGCGGTCGGAATCGCGCACCGAAGACACTTCCGGGTTGGTGACGATCAAAGCCTCGTCGGCAAAGTGCATGGCCATCAGGGCACCGGTTTCGATACCGGCAGGCGAGTCGCACACGATGTACGCGAAACCCATCTCGGCCAGGTCCTTGAGGACCTTCTCGACGCCTTCTTGCGTCAGCGCGTCCTTGTCGCGGGTTTGCGAGGCGGCCAGCACGAACAGGTTCTCGCACTGCTTGTCCTTGATCAGCGCCTGGTGCAGGTTGGCTTCACCGTGGATCACGTTGATGAAGTCGTACACCACGCGGCGCTCGCAGCCCATGATCAGGTCCAGGTTGCGCAGGCCCACGTCGAAGTCGATGACGGCGGTTTTGAAGCCCTTGAGGGCCAGGCCAGTGGCAAAACTGGCGCTGGTGGTGGTCTTGCCCACCCCTCCCTTGCCGGAGGTCACTACAACGATTTTGGCCATGGGTTTTCTTTCTGTTGAAAATCGGTGGAAATTCAGGCTTTCAGGGGCACGATGCGCAGCTTCTCGCCCTCGGGCCCGCCTTGCAGGCTGACCTGCGCAGCCTGGCCTCGCACGTCGGCGGGCAGGGGGTTTTCGCTGGTGCGGTAGACCCCGGCAATGGAAATCAGTTCAGGGTCCATGTTCTGGGCAAAGATGCGCGCCCCGCTGAACCCGCGTGCGCCAGCAATCGCTTTGCCACGCAGGGGCGCGTACACATGGATGTGGCCATCGGCCAGCACCTCGGCACCAGGATTGACCATGGCCAGCACGATCAGGTCACGGCCCTTGGCATACACCTGCTGGCCTGAACGCAAGGGTTTGTCGATCACCATGGCATCGGTCAGTGCGGGCGCTGTGGCCACGTGAGCAGGTGCCGCGACCGGGGCTGCAGGCACTGCAGGGGCCTGGCGGCGGATGCGGGCGTCATCGGCTTGCGCCAAGCCGACCGCTTTGGCTGCAGCCAGCCATTCGGGGCGGGTGGTCTTGACGGCCAGCGGAGACAGTTGGTGTTGGCGCAGCAACGCCAGCAAACCGATGAAATCCATTTCACCTGTTTCGGTGGCCAGCGCGTCCAGATCGATCAGGGCGGGGTCCTGGTCAAAAAAACCGGGCGTCTCGGCCAATTGCTTTTCCAGGGCCTGTGCAACGGCCTGCAAATCCAGCGACTTGAGCTGGAAAGCCACCAGAGGCAGGTCTGCGCTCTTGATGTCATAGACGGCAGCGGTGGCAGGAAAAATCGACATGGACCGAAAGCTGTAAATCGCAAATCTTAACAGCCCGTTAAAAATGAGCCTTTGGGAAGTTGTTCTTGTCTTTTCTCTTGTTCTATATCTCAAATTAGTCGTAGTAGATAAGGAACGTATCGGGGTGTGGAAAAACCATTTTTTTCATTTTAAAACAAGTACTTGCTGCACCTTCAAAGATGTGGGCGGGTGCGCTTCCGAACTGTCGCGCCAAGATGAACAAGTCCGCCCTTGATCACCAAGCTGTGGATAACTGAGGCCTTGCCCTTTTTTTATCCACAGCTTTGTTCAGATAAAAATTTTTTTGGCCCTGACGGGCCGAATTCAGTGGGTGTCGATCAACCACTGGATCACGCCTTTGGCAATGAAACCCACCATGCCGAAAGCCAGGCCCAGAAAAATGACGAAGGTTCCGAACTTGCCGGCCTTGGATTCCCAAGCCAGCTGCCCAATGATGAACAGCATGTAGAGCATGAAGGCACCGACACCAATGGTCAGGCCGAACCAGGCGAACTGTTCTTCGCTGAAACCCATCATGGCCGACCCTCGTCTTCGTCCAGCCGGGCAGGCAAATGGCGCACATCCACCAGTTCGCGGTAGGCATGCCAGCTCGCATGGCCCAGCAGGGGAACCACCAGGATCAGGCCCAGGAACAGGGAAAAAAGACCCAGCAAGGACAGGCCCATCAGCAAAAATGCCCACAAGGCCATGGTGATGGGATGGCTGAGCACGGCTTTCCAGCTGGTCAGCACGGCTTCGAGCACGCTCACACGCCGGTCGAGAAGCAACGGCATCGACACCACGCTGGATGCAAACACCGGCGCTGCCATCAGGCCGCCCAGGGCCAGCCAAAACTCAAACAGGCGGTGCTCCTGGCTGGCCACCACATGGCGAACAAAATCCATGGGGGTGTGGATGGGCACCGGGGCCATCAACTGGATGAAAGCCGACGAGGTGAACACCCAGCCCACCGCCGCCAGAGCCAGCAGCAGGCCGAAGCGGATCAAGGCCCAGTAACTGTCTGGCTGGGTTTGCAGGCGCAGGTTCCAGCGTGTCCAGGTGCGCAGCAGCAGGTGCAGGTCGACCTGTTCACCCCGCTCAATGGCCCGACTCATGGCGTACAGGCTGGTGGCCAGCACAGGCGCCAGCACCATGAAGGCCGATACCAGGCCCGCGAGCAGCCAAAATTGGTCGTAGGCCAGCCAGGTGAACACCATGCCCGCCACAGCCATGACCAGGCCATGGGCCATGCTCAGCCAGGGATTGCGACACAGGTCGCGAAAACCCAGCACCAGCCAGCGCAAAGGCTGGTCGGGTTCAACGGGCAGAATGGGGGGCAACAGCGGCCTGGGCGGCTGCTGCGAAACGGGGGGGTGTGACATGGGTCAAGAGCTTATCGGCCTGCGGGGGCCGCTGTCTTGACCCACGTCAATCGCCAAAATGCCTGGCGACAGAGGGAGAGCGGTGTGCGCGGTGGCTTCAGTGGCTGGCGTGCTCGCGCTTGTGGCGGTGCATGCCTGCGCCCATCTCACGCTGCATGAAGCGGCCGCTTTCACCGTCAAAAGTTTTCTTTTGCTCTGCGTTCAGGCTGGCGTAGAAGGTTTTGATGGCTTCGGCATGCTTTTTCATGTCGGCATCGCGCTGGGCGTGCCAGGCCTGCATCTGGTCGATGCGCTCGGGGGTTGTCATCTTGGCCAGCGCCGCTCGGTCCAGGCGTGCCGGCGCTGCGGCGGGCGGCTGCATGGCTTCGGCAAAGGTTTTCCAGGCGCTTTCCTGGTCGGCTTCGAGTTTGAGCTTGGTTTTCAGATCGGCCAGGTGCTTGGCGTGGCGCTCGCCTTGGTGGCCCATCTTGTGTTCTCGCTGGTGCTCACGCATTTTTTCGACCTGGGGGCTTTGCGCGCCATGTGGCATGCCGCCCGCCATGGGACCGGCTGCCGGGCCAGACTGTGCAAAAGCTGCACCCCCCAGCGCCAGCAACAGGCCTGCTGTGACCAGGGACAGACGAATCGGTTTCATTTCTCGCTCCTTTGAAAAGGTCCCGAGAGCCATCTCACCGGGATGCAACTGAGTCTGCGCTGCCGGTGTGTCGCCGATGCAGCCCCTGTGCAGAGATTTGTAAAGTCTTGTTGCCAACTGTGTCAGCCGACTCATTCGGGCAGGTTGCGGTTTTTGCAGGTGTTGATGCCCAACAGGCTGTAGGGCGGGCACCAGCCCAGCAGGCCGGTGGCCAGGGGCAGCAAGCCAATCCATCCCCAGACACCTACCTGACCGGTGATCGCCAGGATGACCAGCACCGCACCCATGGCGATGCGCAGGATGCGGTCAATGCCGCCAACGTTGCTTTTCATGTGAACCTCCGTTGAAAAAAATCAGGCACCGACCTGGTAGCCCTCGTCGGCAATGGCTTTGGCCAGGGCTTCACGCGGCTGTGCAGACTCCACTTCCACTTTCTTGCCGCTCAGATCCACCTGGACCTGCGCCTGCGGGTCGAGTTGCTGCACGGCCTTGGTCACCGCCTTGGCGCAGTGGTTGCAGCTCATGCCCTGGACATCGAAAACCTGTTTCATGGGTGTATCCTTTGATTCATACCCTTGGTGGTATGACACAAGCATACGCCTGCAGCCCGCCCCTGACATGACACAGATCAATTCTTCCCAGCAGACTTACGACATCGGCATCGGGGGCATGACCTGTGCATCGTGTGTGGCCCGTGTCGAAAAAGCCCTCCAAAAAGTGCCCGGTGTGGACGGTGCCGCCGTCAACCTGGCAACCGAATCGGCCCATGTGACGGTGTCCGACTTGAATGTCAACGAAGGCGTGCTGCGCCGCGCCATCCGTGACGCGGGCTACGAGCCCCTGGCGTTGGCGCAGACGGCCGCCATGCAAGACAGCGGGCCCTGGACCGGCTTTTCCCCGGTGGCCTGGGGTCTAGCCTTGTCGGCGCCACTGGTCGTGCCCATGGTGGGAGATCTGTTCGGCCACCACTGGATGCTGCCGGCCTGGATGCAGTTCGCCTTGGCCACACCGGTGCAGTTCATCCTGGGGGCGCGTTTCTACAAGGCCGGCTGGCATGCGGCCAAGGCCCTGACCGGCAACATGGACCTGCTGGTGGCGCTGGGCACCACCGCCGGCTGGCTGCTGTCGGTGTGGCTGTGGCTGACGGCCCATGCGGGCCATGCGCCCCATCTGTATTTCGAGGGCTCGGCCGTGGTCATCACGCTGGTGCTGCTGGGCAAATGGCTGGAAGCCCGCGCCAAACGCCAGACCACCGAGGCCATCCGTGCGCTGCATGCGCTGCGGCCCGACACTGCACACCTCATCACCGACGAAGGCGAGCAGGAGGTGCCGGTCGAGGAAATCCGCGTGGGGGACCTGCTGGTGGTGAAGCCGGGCGAACGCTTTGCGCTCGACGGCGTGTTGCTCGAAGGCCAGACCCAGGTCGACGAATCCATGCTGACGGGCGAACCCCTGCCGGTACCCAAGGCGGTCGGGGCGGCGGTCACCGGCGGTTCGATCAACGGCGAGGGCCTGGTGCGCATGCAGGTCAGCGCCGTGGGCCAGGAAACCCTGCTGTCGCGCATCATCCGCCTGGTCGAGGACGCCCAGGCGGCCAAGGCCCCCATCCAGCGCCTGGTGGACCGCGTGGCCGAAATCTTCGTGCCGGTGGTGCTGGCCATCGCCCTGTTCACCGGTCTGGCCTGGGGCTGGGCGGGGGCGGGCTACGAACACGCGCTCATCCACGCGGTGGCGGTGCTGGTGATCGCCTGCCCCTGCGCCCTGGGCCTGGCCACGCCGGCAGCCATCATGGCGGGCACGGGTGTGGCGGCCAAAGAGGGCATCCTCATCAAGGACGCGCAGGCGCTGGAGATGGCGCACAAGGTGCAGACCGTGGCGTTCGACAAGACCGGCACCCTCACCGTGGGCCAACCGCGCCTGATCGGTCAGGTCGCTGCACCGGGCCAGGACGGGCCCACCGCGCTGGCGCTGGCCGCCGCCGTGCAAAGCGGCAGCGAACACCCGCTGGCACGCGCTGTGGTCGCGGCCGCTGAGGGCGTGGCCCTGCCCACCGCACAGGACGTGCAGGCCGTGCCTGGCCGCGGTGTGCAGGCCCGTGTGGACGGGCGCGAACTGCTGCTGGGCAGCTTGCGCTGGTTGCAGCAGGAAGGCTTGGACGTGGCCCCGTGGCAAGCCGACATTGCCCGCTTCCAGAACCAGGGTGCCAGCTTGTCGGCCCTGGCCGAGCGCACGTCTGGCGGGGTGCAAGGGCTGCTCCTGCTGGCTTTTGGCGATGAACCCAAGACTGGTGCACGCGAGGCGCTCGACGCCCTGCGTGCGCGGGGTTTGCAGCTGGTGATGATCTCCGGCGACAACCGTGCTGCGGCCGAGGCCATGGCACGGCGCCTGGGGCTGCGCCCCGAGAACGGCGAGGTGCTGGCCGAGGTGCTGCCCGGTGACAAGGCCCAGGCCGTGGCCCGCTTGCGCGAGGGTGGGCGGGTGGTGGCCATGGTGGGCGACGGGGTGAACGACGCGCCGGCCCTGGCCGCCGCCGACGTCGGTCTGGCCATGGGCAATGGCACCGATGTGGCCATGCACGCTGCCGGCATCACGCTCATGCGTGGCGACGTGGCCCTGGTGGCAGCGGCGCTCGACATCTCGGCCCGCACCGTGGCCAAGATCCGGCAAAACCTGTTCTGGGCCTTTGCCTACAACACGGCGGGCATCCCGCTGGCGGCGCTGGGTTACCTCAGCCCGGTGATCGCGGGCGCGGCCATGGCGCTGAGCTCGGTCAGCGTGATGACCAATGCCCTGATGCTCAAGCGCTGGAAATTCACCGTCCGATCGGTCGGGGAATCGCCCATTTCTTGACGTGCGTCAGGAATGGCCAAGCGCCATTTCTGCACACTGGGGCCATCCCTTTCAGGAGACGCACCATGGCCTCACCCCGCAGCCTGCACATCATCCGTGACGAACACGCCTCGCTGGCGGCCATGCTCCAGTCCATGCGCATGCTGGTCCAACGCGGACCGGACGAAGGCCGCAAGACCTTCTTTGATGTGGTGCGCGCCATGCTGTTCTACATCGACGAGTTTCCCGAGCGCCTGCACCACCCTAAGGAATCGAACCTGCTTTTCCCCAAGGTGGTCAAGGCTTCGCCCAAGGTGCTGGGCGCCGTTGACCGCTTGGAGCGCGACCACATGTACAGCGAAAAGGCCGCCCGTGAGCTGCAGCACCTGCTGCTGTCCTGGGAACTGCTCGGGTCCTCGCGCCGCGCGGCCTTTGAAGAAGCCTTCACGAAATACGTGAACTTCTACCTGGACCACATGAACCTGGAGGAAGAGGTCATCCTGCCTGAAGCCGAAAAAGTGCTGAATGCGCAGGATTGGGCCGAGATCGACGCCGCCTTCGAGCAAAACGCCGACCCACTGACCGGGCACTACCCACCGGCGGCGGAATACGAAAAGCTGTTCAGCCTGATCGTCTCGCGCGCGCCAGCGCCGATTGGTTTAGGCTGACGCGGCTGGGTGCGTCAAAGCGCGCACCAGCTGGTCGATGCTGTTCAGGGTGAGTTGCAGCAGGTCGGCCTTGCGCCGCGCCTCGGCGCGTTTGTTGGACGCCACGCTGCTGAAATCCTGCGGCACTTCGACCACCGGTGACACCGTGAACAAGCCACAGGGGCTGTGCTGTGCGCCCAGCTCTTGCCACAGCCCTTCCAGGTCGGACTGCATCTTCCGGCGCCGCATCGGGTTGAGTGCCACCCGGTGCTGGTTGGACACCAGCAGCACTTCGTTGCATCCCATGCTCAGCGCCATCTGCCGCGCGGCCTGCGCCATCAACACAGCCGGACGCAGGCCGTGCAGGCCCTTGGTGGCCTCACGCACCAGCTCACGCGCCTGGGGGTGACCGGTGCCTTGCAGGCGGGTCACCACCATTTGGCAGACCTCGCCTTGCTGACGCAGCAAGAACGACAGCGCATACAAGGTTTGCCCATTCCAGACCAGGTGCAGGTGGGCGTCGCCTTCGCGGTGGCCGTCATGCACCGACACGAGCTGCAGGTGGGCCGGTGTCTGGTTCTTGGTGGGCAGATCGAGCAGGCGCAAGGGGGCGTCGACCGACTGCTCCAGCATGGCCCGCAGCCCCAGGCGGCGCAGTGCGGTGTAGTGCCCGATCATGTGCTGCACGCGCTGGTGCGAAGACAGCGTGCGCAGGGCGTAGGGGCGGTAAATGCGGGTCAGCAGTTGCGGAAACCGGTGCGCCTGGCGCCACAGCAGCTCATCGGCGTGCAGGAACGACAGCCAGGACCGGGTCGGACCGGGATACAACACCCGGCCGAGCACCAGTTTCACGCGTTCACGGGGCTCGGCCGATCGCCACAAATCCCGGGTGGGTCTCCAAAGGTTCATGTCTGCTCTAGGGGCTGTTTTTCTTTCGAAAACCATACCACATAGAGCACAGGCAATACTACTAAAGTTAATAATGTTGCTGTAATCAGACCGCCAATCACCACGATGGCCAGCGGACGCTGGGTTTCCGACCCGATGTCGTGGCTCATGGCCATGGGCAGCAGGCCCAGGGCCGCCAGCATGGCGGTCATGAGCACCGTGCGCAGGCGCTGCATGGCGCCTTCCTTGACGGCATCGAGCACGCTGTAGCCGGCGTTGCGCAGCTGCTGGAACACCGACAGCATCACCACCCCGTTGAGCACGGCCTGGCCCGACAGCGCGATGAAGCCAATGGCCGCTGACACCGACAGCGGGATGCCAAACACCCACAGCGCGACAAAGCCCCCGATCAGCGCCAGTGGCACGTTGATCAGGATCAGCGCCGCCGACTTCACCGAGTGGAACGCGTCGAACAGCAGCACGAAGATCAACAGCAGCGAGATCGGCACCACCACCGACAGGCGCTGCATGGCGCGCTCCTGGTTCTCGAACTCGCCCGACCA
>JACCDG011976198.1_pt1 | contig 11623 bp, 13 predicted proteins | sample 7442471 | NCBI WGS metagenome assembly JACCDG01 (sample SAMN15323444, study PRJNA562643) | freshwater metagenome | isolation source: river surface water | place: USA:Blue River Watershed | collected 2017-08-17
AACCCAATAACAAATAACTTCGTAGCAGTACCGCCTAAAGTAACCACAGACGTAGCTGTATTATCGCTAGCCAATGAAATGGTTGCTAAATTTACTGTATTTCCAGAAATTAACGCATCAACGATTGCAGAGCTTGCAGAGCTTGTGCCGTTAAATGAAAGCACGTATTTACCAGCAGCCAAGTTAACATTGACGCTTCCAGATCCAGTAAAGGCTGCGCTAACCACAACCTCTCCACCAACATCATTTGATCCAGTAGATGGTGCTGGGAATACTGTTGCTGCCATTATGCGGTTACCTCACTGCCGAATGCTTGGAAAGTAAATGCGTTTGCGGTGCCTGATCTAACGGTCAAAACGTCGCCGGCACCCAGGGTCAATCCCACGGTGAAAAAAGCAGTACTGTTTGCGGCTAGTGCTGTGTCAAAAAAGAGAGTGTTCGTGGCACTAGCAGCAGCGCCAGCCACTCTGACGTAAACCCTAAAGGTAGCGCTGGCGGTAGTGTCATTCGTCACCGAAAGGGTGCTGACTACAGCCTGCGTTGCCGCAGGTACGGTGTATAGCGTAGTGTCGCTTGTGTTGGTCGGAGCAACTTGTCCGAGTACTTTATAGCTTGTTGGCATTTATGCTCCCATTAACATGAAGGTATTAGTGTATGTAACTTCCGGTATTACTGGTGGAGTGTAGTCAGTAATGTCAGCTAGTAAGTGAGTGTGGCTAGTTGGCGCTTTACCATCTAGTTGCCCCTGGATGCCAGAAGTTACGCCATCCACGTAGTTAAGTTCAGTAGTAGTTAGTGTAGCACCATCAAGAATATTCAGTTCAGCGGCGGAAGCTGTCACGTCGCTTACATCAGCAAGGGCGTGCGTGTGAGCATCTGGCGGAAAAGTGGCCGGCTTATTTAGTACCGAAGTCCAGTCAATAGTACCCACACCGGAAGAGTCACCAACGCTGTAGGAAAGCGAGTTCCAGGCCGTAGTGCCATTACCGTATTTTGACCGGTTAGTGTCGGTCTCAATACCCATCTCACCGGCAGATAGCACCGGATTGGCAGCGGTCCACTGGGAAGCGGTTCCTCTACGTAGCTTGATAGTAGTCTGTACTGGCATGGTCCTATTCTACCCTATCTAGTTCTGAATCTGGTACGTGCCGGCTATGTGAAAATTATCTTCTACGGCGAGTCCAACAGGAACGTTGTGCGTAAAAGGAACATCTCGACCATTTGAAGCGGTGCTGAACAAATAAAGCTGATCTGATCCGCCTAAAACGTGTCCAGAGATGGCATATTGATCGCTAGTCGAAAAGTCGTGCAGACAGCCGTTCCTAACATGCAATGCATGGGCAGCGGGAAAGGGCAGGGTTAAGTAGTACTGGCCGGTGCCAAAGCTGGTAATGTTGTCGAACTCGACCCTGATCTCAAAGTAAACAACAGTGCCTATTTTGGTGTAGCTGCCGTAGATCATAGGAGCCCCACTAAAGGTAGGCATGGTAATCAATGCCCCACCCTGCGGCTGGTAGGTTATATCCGGAGAGCTAAGTTCTCCGGTGTCGATCCTACGGCTGTTTCGTCCGTTGTGGTTATGATCTCCTGGCGACGCCTGGTTAGGTTGCACGCCTAGCGTGTGGTGCTGTGATAGGGTACTCTTATCGACGTCGGAGTTGGCGTGAAAATCGTTGACTTCGCCGGCCGATGCACCAGTATTTCCAAAGATTGCGGACATGCTAAGAGTATACAGGAGACGGTATGAGTAAGGCTAAGGCCATAGGCACTAGGGCTGAAACAGCAGTCCGGAACTATTTACTATCGGTTGGGTATACCCAGCTTCAGGCGCATCGAAATGTGCTAAAAGGATCAGATGATGAAGGGGACGTGTGGTTAAGAGATGAGCGCTTTGGGCTTATTGTTTTTGAAGTTAAAGGCGGCAAGACCGCCAAAGAAGCCTCGTACGAGCAGGTCAAAAAGTGGTACGAGGAAGCTCGGTTGGAGCGAGATAATGCCAGCGCTAATTTTGGCTTTCTTGTTACTCAGCGTGCTGGCGTCGGTTATCCCCGAGCTGGCGAGTGGTGGGCATACGCTACAATTGGAGATCTAGCTAAGATTAGATATAACATCGGACTTCCGGAGGAGACATTGGTTCGGCTAACATTTGCCGATCTTATGAGATTGATTTATGGCTAAAGATGACTTGGACTTTTCTGAGGCGCTTCGACGGCTGGGCGAACAGCTCCAAGAAGCGTCGCACCAGCCGAATCTATACGACTACGTACCTTCCGAGAAGCAGCTCCACTTCCACAAAAGTACAAATCCTAATCGTCTATATATCGGAGGAAACCGATCTGGCAAGTCACTTGGCTCTACTATTGAGGCAATATGGTGGCTCACGCACACGCATCCGTATCGCAAGACCCCCGACGGACCAATCCGAGGAAGAGTAGTTGCCGTTGACTTTTTGAACGGTGTCGATAAAATCATCCTCCCGCTCTACAAGCAATGGCTACCCAAGTCCTACCTAATCAACGGCAGCTGGGATCAAAGCTATAGCCGTGAGCGCCACGTGCTTACCCTGAATAATGGCTCTTTTGTGGAGTTCATGTCTCAGGATCAGGACCTAGACAAGTTCGCTGGATCCTCTAGGCACTTCATTCACTTCGATGAGGAGTGCCCCAAGACTGTTTACCAAGAGTGTATCGCCCGTTTGGTGGACACAAATGGCGTTTGGTGGATGAGCCAGACCCCAGTTCAAGGAATGGAGTGGATCTACGATGACATCTATGTCCCCGCAATGGAGGGTAAGAAAGATATTGGCATCACTGAAGCAACTATGTATGACAACCCTACGCTCAGCAAAGAAGCGATTGAGCGGTTTGTTTCAGAACTCAGCCCCGAAGAGCGAGACATCAGAACCAAAGGACAGTATGTGCACCTTGGTGGGGCAGTATTCCCAGATTTTACACCATCAACACACTGCCTGCCCAAAGGGACTTTTGTTCCCACGTCTAGCCACCGGATCATCCGGACAATGGACTCTGGCTATACCAACCCAACGGTATGGCTGTGGCTTGCAGTGGATGAAGACAACAATGTCACGGTTTTTCGAGAGCACTATGCAGCCAAGAAAACCGTCGAAGAACACGCCAGAATAGTCAACCAGATCACCAAGGATCTTGAGCGAGACTATGGCATCAAGGTCTGGTTGACTACCGGCGACCCAGCAATTAAGCAGACTAAAGAGCACACTGGCACGTCGATCTTGCAGGAATACCAGCGTCACGGCATCTACATCGCCGTAGACATGATCCCGAAGGACCGCCGTATTGGCCTTGAGCGCATCCGGCAGTACATGAAATGGAACAAAAAGTCAGGGCGTCCGCACCTGATGATTACCGATGACTGCCCTAACCTGATCGCTGAGCTGCCCAAGCTACGCTGGAAGAAGTGGGCTAGCCCTAAGATTGCCGAGCAGAATAACAAGCACGAGGACATCCGGGATAAGGACAATCACGCATACGACGCGCTGAAATACGCTATGACCTTCCTAAATGACCTTGCACCTGATACTGTAGAGCTACAACAAAATACTAGACAATTTCACGAGACGTTCCGAGACGCTTTTAAGCCCACAACGCCCTTGTCAGACTTCGATGATTCTGACGATTGGGGATCCGGCTGGAATAGCAGCTCGGGCATGAGACAGTTGGAAGGGTAATAATGCCTCACTTCAGATTCTATTCAAAGGGCGCACCGTTCCCAGGGACTTGCGTTTTCTCTGGCGACAACAAAGACCTTTGGGAGATCGGCAGCTTGACTTTTCAGGGACAGGTCCTACCAGTCCTGCTGAGCGATCGAGTACTACAGGAGCTAGCCACCTCAGCTGGCTTCGTTGAAAAGCGAAAGTATGACGAACTAAAATCAGAAATGGCCGAAAAGTTTGCAAAACAAGAGGCTCAGATTCTGGTTGCACCGAATTTAATTAAGGAGTTTCTAAATGACGTCAACAGTATCATCGGTAATTTTGTTACTAGCCTTGCTAGTGTCGATATCTCTGATAAGCCTGTTCAACCTGAAGGTGATCAAGCCGACTCTGGAAGCATTGCAGCAAAGCCTGGATCTAGCCCTAAAGGCGGAAAAGGAAAGAAGCAAACTTCTGAGCCAGGCGATGAATCTTCTGAGCAGTAAAGATCCGCTTGCATATCAGTTAGTACAGGCTGCCACACCGGAACCTGCGACTCCTGGGGTGTATAATGGGCCTTACGTAACAGGCGAAGAATACCAAGAGTTGCTGGATGCTGAAAAGCGTATGGCTAAGCTCTGGGCTAATATTGAGGAAGGCTCTGAAATCTAGTGGCTGAAGAAGAACTACTTGTCGAGGCAGTAGACCTGTCTCTCTATGAGAAGCAGCCTAAGCCTTCTGAGCAAGGCGAGCTGGTCGACGACGACTCACTTAACAAGTTTAAGAAAAAGAAGGAAGCCGACGAGCTAGTCGCTTGGATCAAGGGCGAGTACTCAAAGTGCAAGACCAATCGCAAGCTTGAAGAAAATGACTGGTATGTCCAGCTAGCTTTCTACAACGGATACCAGTATCACGACTGGCGCACTGTAAACGGCAAGCAGTTGCTGCAAGAAGAGCCAAACCCAGCTGCACTTCCTCGCATTACTGTTAACCGTATTGAGCCGATCATTCGCACCGAGATCGCAAAGACTACTTCTGGTCAACCATCTGCATCTGTTGTGCCGGCTTCAAATGACGAAGACGATCTGCTAGCTGCAAATGCTGCTGAGCAAGTTTGGCAATACCTGTACGACAAGAACAAGTTCCAAACCGACGTTCTTCAAAAGGCTGAGTTCTGGCGTGCAATTACAGGCAACGCATTTATCAAAACTTTGTGGGACTCAACTGTTGAGATCAAAGAGCCTCAGACCGAGATTGATCCGCTCACCATGGAAAAGCGAGTTACGCAAAATGTTTCCGGCATGGGCGACGTTAAGTACGAAGTTGTTTCGCCGTTCCACCTGTTTGTTTCTGATCTAGCTCAGGAAAACATTGAAGAGCAGCCATACATTTTTAACGTTTACACCAAGAGCGTTGAATGGGTTAAGTCAAACTTTGCAAATGTTTTGCCAAAAGACTTTGAGCCTAGCCGTGTAACTCCAGCTGAAATCGAAGAAGCAGCGCTGATGGACATTCGTGGCGTCGACAATGTTCGTCCCGACAGCACGTTAGTTATCGAGGCTTGGATCAAGCCAGGCGCAACTCGCAAGCTTCCTCGTGGTGGTCTCGTCACAATCATTGACAGCGAAATCGTTCAGTACTCAGACTCCGGCATTCCTTACGCACACGGTGAGTACCCTTTCGCTCACCTAGCTGGTATTCAGACCGGTAAGTTCTACCGTCGTTCCGTAATCAAGAGCTTGATTCCGCTGCAGCGTGAGTACAACAGAACTCGCTCACAGATCATTCACGCCAAGAACCTGATGGCCAAGCCTCAGATGATGTACCAAGATGGCTCAGTTGATCCACGCAAGATTACTGCACGTGCGGGTATTTGGATTCCAGTTCGCCCAGGCTTCCAGTTCCCAACCCCTGTACCCATTCAGCCGCTACCAAACTATGTTCTACAAGAAGTTCAGCAGCTCACTGCAGACTTCGAAGACATCTCAGGTCAGCACCAAATCTCAAAGGGTGATGCATCACCAGGCGTAACCGCCGCAACTGCCCTTGCCTACTTGGGCGAGCGTGACGATGCTTACCTAACAACCATCTTCAACAGCATCGAAGCTGCGCTTGAGAAGGTTGCACGTCAGTCATTGTCTTTGTTTGTTCAATATGTTCAGACTCAGCGCCTTATCAAGACTGTCGGTAGCGACGGATCTTACGATGCAATGATGCTTTCCGGCGCAGACATTGCGTCCGGAACTGACATTCGTGTTGAGTCCGGTTCAGCACTACCTACCAGCAAGGCTGCACGTCAGTCGCTAATCACGGAATGGATGAAGATGGGCTTCATCTCTCCACAAGATGGTTTGCGTGTACTAGAGATGGGTATGCTGAAGCAGTACTACAACTTGATCAAGATCGACGAGAACGCAGCTCAGCGAGAGAACCTCACTATGAAGCGCCTCGACGAGCAGCAGGTAATGCAGGCAACTATGGAGCACCAGTCAAAGATCGAAGCTGGCGATCCAAGTGTCATGATGCAAGACCCAACAACTGGCGAGATGATGCCGATCGAGCAGCCTCCGCTTGTTCCTGTCAACGACTGGGACAACCACGCTGTACACATCGAAGTTCACAACCGTTTCCGCAAGTCACAGACTTTCGAACTGTTGCCAGATCCAATCAAGGAAGAGTTCCAGCGTCACATTGCGCTACATCAGCAGGCCGCTCAGGCTCAAATGATGCAGCAGATGATGCTTGGTGCAGCTCCACAAGGAGCTTCGGGTGCTCCACAGGGTACCCCAGAGCAGTCAGGAATGACGGCAGAACAACTAGGATAGAAAGAGACGGATTATGTCTGAAGAAAACATTGAGGGCCTTGATGCGCCCGAAACACTGGAAGCCTCGACTGACGCATCCGGTGACGCTACCCCAGCTGAGTCAACTCCGGCTGAGGAAGCCCCAAAGGTACACCCAGCTCACGAAAAGCTGCTAGCAGAACTGCCAGAAGCTTGGCACGCAAAAGTAACTCCGCACCTACAGGAGCAGGACCGTTACTTCCAGCAGCAGCTTGAGAAGTACACCCCTTACAAGCAATTCGTAGAAGAGGGCGTGGACCCTAACTTTATTACCCAGTCCATGCAGCTGGCTAAGGCGATCTCACAGGATCCGCTAACAGTTCACACGAACCTGACTAATGCTCTAATGCAGCAGGGCCTTCTTCGTGCAGATGCTGAGCTAAGCCCAGCTATGCGCAAGGAGCTTGAGCGTCGTGACGCTGAGCTTAACGCTATCAAGGAGCAGCTATCTGCTCAGGACTTTGAGAAGGCTACAGAAATGGAGCTTCAGAAGCTGAACAAAGAGTTTACCGATCTCAAGGGAACCTATGAAATCTCCGACAAGCAAGAGCAGGCGATTCTGGAGCTTTTGGACGCCGCAGTAGCTAGAGGCGAAGACATCACAGTCTTCCAGGCTGCTAAGAAGCTAGTCGATATTACTGGTATGGGCTTTAAGAAGAAGGGCGCATCAGCCCCAGCTTCTCCTGCCCCTACCGTACTTGGCGGATCTGGCGGAAACGGCGTACCTTTCGAGGGCGTTGAAATTCCAAAGGATGACAAGGCCAAAAAGGCTATGTTAGCCGAGTTGTTTAAAAACAACATGGCCAAAAACTAAGGCTCAATAGACCCCGGCTAAAAGCCGGGGTTTATTCTTTTCATGCTAGAATAGCCATGTCTATGTACAGCCGCACATCTTAGCGGTCAGGGCGAATGACGATCAATTATCCATTTTTCTTTTTTAGGAGTATATCCACATGGCAGGACAGTCCATTCTGACGTTTGCGTCAGAGGCTATCAAGCTGGTTTACGGAGACCTTCACGAGCAGCTGTACAACAAGACACCAGCTCTTCAGTTGATCGAGTCTTCGTCCGCAAACATCACCCGCAATGGTAAGGAAGTAATCTTCGACACCCACATCGGCCGTAACCACGGTATCGGTGCTCGTGGCGTCCGCGAGAAGCTTCCTGTTGCCGGCGCACAGAAGTACAAGCAAGCTCACCTATACCTCACCAACCTATACGGTGCAATCGAGGTAGACGGTCAGCTATTCGAGCAGGCAGCTGAAGACTACCAGGCTTTCATCAACGTTGTTGACATGGAAATCACTGGTCTAAAGCGTGACCTAGCTGTTGACCTAAACCGTCAGGTTTACGGCGACGGCACCGGAAAGATCGGTGTTGTTGTTGCTGTAGCTGGACAGGTTATTGAGGTTGACTCAACCCACTACTTCCAGGTCGGAATGACCCTTGACGCAGTTGACCCAGCTGATGGCTCAAAGGACAACGGCGCAGGACACCTAGAGGTAACTGCAATTAACGAAGACGACAACGAAATCACTGTAACCGGCACCATTGGTGCAGGTGTTACTGCTGGTGACTACCTTGTTCGTGCATCTAACGGAACCAACAACTTCGGTAAGGAGTGGACTGGTCTAAGTGCAATCGTTAAGGCAACTGGTGAACTACACGAGATTGACCCAGATGACTACCCAACTTGGAAGGCTACTGAGGTTGCTCTAGGAACTGTAGGAACCCCAGGAACTCTAACCGAGCTTGACCTGATCAACCTAGTTCAGAAGGTAGACAAGCAGGGTGGTGACGTAGACGTCATGCTAGCAAGCCCAGGTGTATACAACGCATACTGGAACCTACTACAGGGCTTCCGTCAGTTCTCCAACACTGCTACCCTGACCGGTGGTCAGCGTTCATTCACCTTTGAGGCTCTCGGCAAGCCAATCCGCTTTGTATCTGACTACGCTGCTCCAAAGGGCACTCTCTACGCTCTATCGAGCAAGGAGATCGTAGTTAACCGCAAGAAGGACTGGGCTTGGATGGACCGCGACGGATCAATGTGGTCTCGTGTCGCAGACACCGACGCCTACGAGGCTCGCTACTTCCAGTACAGCCAGCTTGGAACCTACCGCAGAAACGCACACGCGGTACTATCCAACATCGCTGAGCTCTAAGAGCGAAAACACGCCCGGTGGCGCAGGTCCCGTCTCGCCTGCGCTACCGGGTTTTTCACTAGGATAAATACATGATTTCATTTGACCGAATTGATGGCTTGTATAGCGACTTTCACCGTCGCATAGCCGGAGTTATCCGTGACATTTTTCCTACCGTTAGGCTTTTGCGCCTAGAGCCGGGACATGAAAGTTTTACACCAGAGCGCCCATTTGCACTTGTAGATGAGCCACACATGCTTCCTCCTTACGTCATCCGAACTCTTGCAGAGTCTGAGATCGACGAACGCCTAATCGCATTCCTTGTTGAGAACAACATGGCTGATCCAAACTCAAAAGTTAATCGACTTGACATCTTGGAGAGAGCCCAAGCTGCTGTTCGTGCCAAGGCTGAGATAGAATGGATGGAGGAGCGTAAGGACATTATGAAGTCCATCATGAAGTCTAAAAAGCACGAGTACCGCCACAACGGAAAGGTCCTTAAGAAGTAAATGCCTGCTGAGACCTACACCTACACCACCTTCGACGTCTACGAAAGAGTTCGTACTCTATTCGGTGATACGTCAGGTGCACAGATTACAGACCAGATGGTTATCCGCTGGATCAATGACGGTCAGCAAGAGATCGTAAACAACAACCCTATTCTTAAAGACACCAAGTACACAAACGTCGTAGCTGGGCAGGCTGAGTACACCTTTCCTAACGACAAAGTTCAGTACATCGAAGCTGTCTACGTAAACAACCGCCCAGTGCGAGCAATGACCGGCCAGGCATACCGTGAGTACATTCTTGAGGATGACCCTAACCGCACAGCAACTTCTGACGTGCCAGATATTTGGTACGAGCGTAATGGCGTTCTGACTTTTTACCCAACCCCTGGCAAGGACTACACAAATGGTCTAAAGCTTGAATTTGTAAAGCAGCCGGACAAGGTTACCTACATCTCGACTTCACAGATCCTTAGCATTCCAGATCGCTACCTTAACGAGCTGGTTAACTACGTCATGACTCAAGCCCTTGAGCTTGACGAGAACTTTACTGCAGCAGACTACAAGCGCAACCAATTCAGAGAGGGGCTAGACAGGCAAAGCTTAAGAGAGAACGTAAACCAAATTTCTCAATACCCACAAGTGCTGCCTGACCCGGACGACTACCGCAATGTCTGAAATTGTTCGCCAAAGAGCTGTAGAGTTTAATGACTTTTCCGGTGGTTTAAATAACTACTGGGACCCGTCGTCTATTGCAGATAATGAGCTGCCGTACCTGATTAACATGGAGTTTACTCCTAACGGTGCTTTGACTTCTCGCCCGCCGATCATTGATCGCAATCTAGGCCACCCACTAGGCTCAGAAAGCACTCAGAAGATTGACCCGCTGGGCTACTACACTCCAGAAAATGGCAAGATCTACCTTATCGCCGCAACTGATGCAAAGACATGGGCGCTAGAGGTTCAGCAGTATGGCTTTGGTGGCTGGATTGAGATCTGGAGCCAGAAGGCAACTTCTGTTATTCAGTATGCAAACCAAATCATCATGGCTAAAGAAACAGCTGGCGGCGCTCGCTGGATGCCAAATAGACCAGCAGCTTCTACGCCTGCTAATCCGATCATTGACGGTGCAACCGATACTTTAGCTATCTCTCAAATGCCAGCGCTGTTTACTTTGCAGCTATTCAAAGAAAGAATGTTTGGCACTGGTATTCACGGCACCAGCTTTGAAACTGCCGTGTTCTGGAGCGACGTAATCTCGCTAGATCAGCCAACAGGTATCTACGAATGGAACGCTGACTCATTCACCTACATTGGTCGAGGTGACGGCCAGCCAATTACTGAGCTCATTGCCGACTACAACGGTCTGATTATCTTTAAGCGCAACACTACTTACAACTTTGTGTACAGCGATCTGCCTGAAGAGGGAACAATCTCGCTAGTTCAAAACAACATTGGGGCTCAGAATAAGCGAAGCGTTGTCCCTTATCAGAACGGCTTCGTGGTGCTACACAACAGAACTCTTTACAAGTTTCAGAACAACGTCTACGCACCAATTAACTCACAAAAAGTTCGCTTTGAGTTTAACGAAGATTTTGACAGCTCTACAGCTCTTTTTGCTGAAGCGGTTTCAGTAGTTGGTGACCGTGCACTTGTCTTCACTCAGGGCAATCTCTACTCACTAAACCTACTAACCGGTGGATTTGCGCAATGGCAAACCGAGACCGGACTCGGCTACGTTGTTGAAGTTCCTCGCCCTCGTGGCTACCAATGGAGATACACAAGAGCTCTAGGCGTTAATGCACAAACTGCAACAAAAGTTTACTTTATGCAGGATTACCCAATCTCAGAGTGGTTTGAAGAGGTTGCTGGTGAGGTAGTTGAAAACGGTGGATCTGAAGAATTTGAATGCATCATGCGCACAAAGATCTTTGACTTCGACACTCCATCGGAATGGAAGCGACTTTACTGGTGGGCTGCTGACGTATCAGCAGTAGGTCAAGTCGTAGGAAAGATTGTTCCTATTGGAGTGCCAGACCTACAGAACACTTGGGACCAGCTTGACCAGTTCACCTGGGACTACCTAGAAAGCCTTACTTGGGACACCTTGTTCTTCCGTGATATTGCAGTTACCACTACTCAGGCCGTGACAGGCGATGGTCCTCAGCGTGTGGCCCTAAAGATGGATAAGAGTGCCCGCTTTAGAAGAGCCTATTTTGAGCTATACTTGAATACTGACGGGACGAGCCAAACGGCTCCTGCCCAGATATTTAGCTTGACCCCGCTCATTGGTGTCAAGGCCAAGATGTCAAAGGACGTAGCCTAATGCAGCAGACCAACAGGCCAAACACCCCGGGGTTCAATCCCTATGCAGCGGGTGCGAAGATCTATGGCGGTAGCCGCTATAACCCAACTATGGGGCCTGTTGACCCATCTGGCTATGCAGAGCGTGACCGCATG